>Ga0123355_10010182_pt1 | contig 14375 bp, 11 predicted proteins | sample TergutEmb28metaG_3_FD_89872 | JGI IMG/M metagenome (GOLD analysis project Ga0123355, IMG submission 89872) | Embiratermes neotenicus P1 segment gut microbial communities from Petit-Saut dam, French Guiana - Emb289 P1 | ecosystem: Host-associated > Arthropoda: Insects > Digestive system > Gut ...
ATAATCTTATCTACAAAATGGTAGATACCTGCGGCGGCGAATTTGAAGCAAAAACCCCATATTTCTATTCAATTGAAAACGGTACAGAAAACGAAGCACTACCATTTGTACAAAAATCTCAAAAACCCCGCATTGTAGTCCTTGGCAGCGGCCCAATAAGAATAGGGCAGGGGATAGAATTCGACTATGCTTGCGTCCACTGTGTATGGACTTTGCGCAAAATGGGCTACGAAGTAATTGTAATAAACAATAACCCAGAAACCGTTTCAACCGACTTTGACACCGCAGACCGCCTATACTTCGAACCACTGCATATAGACGATGTAATGAGCATCATTAACCTAGAAAAACCCGAAGGTGTAATCGTAGCCTTTGGTGGCGGCACAGCCATTAAATTAACAAAAGAATTACACAACCGTGGTGTAAAAATAATAGGCACAAGCGCAGATTCCATTGACATTTGCGAAGATCGCGCCAGGTTTGACGACCTCTTAGAAAATCTAAAAATAAAACGCCCAAAAGGCTTTAATGTAATGACAAAAGAAGAAGCGTTAACGGCTGCAGAAAAGCTCGGATATCCTGTATTAATTCGCCCTTCATATGTATTAGGCGGTCAAAACATGATCATTGCCTATGGTTCCGAAGACGTGGAAGAATACATGAAAATAATCCTGCGCTCTAAGCAAGAAAACCCAATTTTAGTAGACAAATACCTGCTAGGCGCAGAAATAGAGGTAGACGCCATTTGCGATGGCACAGATGTATTAATCCCAGGCATAATGGAACATGTTGAGCGCACCGGTGTACATTCCGGCGATAGCATTGCTGCATATCCTGCAAATTATGTAGGCCGAAAGCTCGAAGCTAAGATTTATGACGTCACAAAAAAATTATGCATGGCACTGAATGTGCGCGGCCTTGTAAATATTCAATACGTAAACTACAAAGACGAACTATACGTAATAGAAGTAAATCCACGGGCATCACGTACAGTTCCGTACATTAGTAAAGTTACCGGCATACCAATGTGCGAACTTGCTACCCGCACAAGTATTGGCGAAACATTAAAAAGCCTAGGCTATGCATCCGGATATGGGGACAGACCAGACTTTATGGCAGTAAAAGTGCCCGTATTCTCATTCGAAAAATTAACAGGATTAGACACCAACTTAGGCCCAGAAATGAAATCCACGGGAGAAGTTTTAGGCATTGGTAAAGACTTTGCCGAAGCACTATTTAAAGGCTTAGTGGCCGCAAAATATAACCTTAAGCGCGTCGGTGGTGTATTTATAAGCGTACGAGATACAGATAAACCTGAAATCACGGAAATTGCAGAACGTTTCCATTCCTTGGGCTTTAATATTTATGCAACAGGTGGTACCGCAAAGTTACTGGCAAGCGAAGGCCTTCCTGTAAAAATAGTCAAAAAAATACACGAATCCCCTGAGGATAATACCGCCACACTCCTTGAAAACGGAGAACTCAGTTATATCATTTGTACCGCAACAAAAGGCCGAGATCCGATGCTTGACGAAGTTAAAATACGCCGTAAAGCCTGTATTTTGGGGATACCCTGCCTAACTAGCTTAGATACAGCAAAAGCCTTGGCCCATTGCCTAAAACGTGGCCATGAAGATGGCGACACAATTTTAACCGAAGAATCCACAACTCTGATAGATATTAATGTTGCGGTAAGGTAACAAAAATGATACACTAGCCAACACATACTTAAATCCTCCCTAGCTGCCTGATTTATAGGAACGAGTGTTGACTAATGGACACAAAAGAAAATAGCATTTTAATCGTTGATGACGAATCTCTAAATATTATAGCCTTATCGCACATACTTAGCCCCGACTATACAATATACGTCGAAAAAAGTGGACAAGGTTGTATTGAAAGCGCAAGAGCGTTAAAGCCGGATTTAATACTATTAGATGTAATCATGCCGGAAATGGATGGATTCGAAGTAATAAAAATACTAAAAGAAGATCCTGAAACCCACGACATTCCTGTTGTTTTTATAACCGGGCTAAATAGTTCCAAAGACGAGGAGCGCGGCTTTAATTTAGGTGCATCAGATTATGTAAATAAACCATTTAGCGCAATCGTGGTAAAACTGCGGGTTAAAAATCAAATGCAAATTGTAAATCAAATGCGTAGTATTAAAAAATTTAACAACAATAGTGCTTTAACATGCACTAATTAAAACCACGGAGGCTCGTATATGGACAGCTTTGAACACACGATACTAATTATAGACGATGATACATTAAACATAACCGCTTTAACCCATCTGTTAAGCGATGAATTTAATGTCTATGTAGAGCAAAGTGGTGCCAGAGGAATTAAGATGGCAAAAGAAATACAGCCTCATATAATACTTCTTGATGTTGTTATGCCAGACATGAATGGATTTGAAGTCCTTGCCGCCCTTAAAAAAGAAGATACCACCAAAGATATCCCTGTCATATTTGTTACAGGGCTTAATAATACAAGAGATGAAGAACAGGGACTTATTTTAGGTGCGGTAGACTATATAAACAAACCTTTTAGTGCCTACATTGTAAAACTCAGAATACGTAATCAGTTGCAAATTTATGGACAATTACAGGAAATTCATGAGTCATCCACAATGAATATAACCGATATCGGAAATAAAAATACGTTTAGGGCTGCCATTGCTGTGGAATGGGAAAATGCAATTAAATCACAATCTTCTTTAAGTGTTGCTTTGTTAAACGTCGACAATTTAAAAAAATACAATGAAAAATATGGCCACCAACAAGGCGATGAAACTTTAAAAACCTTATCTCATATTATTGTTCAATCAACATATAATAAAACCACCCAATCAGTGAAATGGAATGGTGACGAATTTGCACTCCTTTTAGGAAAAACAGAGGAAAGCAATGGGAGGAAAGTAGTCGAAAATATTATCGAAACCATTCAAAATGATAGTACACTTTCAGAAATTACAATCAGCATTGGCTTGCATTCCTGCATGCCATCATTAAGTGATAATTATTCTATGGATAATTTTATTAGTGATGTAAATACTGCATTAATGAGTGCAAAAGCGATAGATACAAATAAAGTATGTATATTTCAAGATTTAAGGGGGGTGGGGTAATATGGGCATAGCAAAAAAAGAGAGTGTTTTGGTAATCGATGATGATAAGCTAAATATCATTGCATTAACCAGAATACTAGGTTCAGATTATCAAGTTTATTTTGAAAGCGACAGTGAAAGTGGCATTAATGCTGCCAAAACCTTTAAGCCTGACTTAATTTTGCTTGATGTTGTTATGCCAAAAATGACAGGTTTTGAAGTGATTAGAATATTGAAAGCCGATGAAGAAACGCGCCATATTCCTGTTATATTCCTAACCGGACGCAGAGATGTTCAAGACGAAGAGGCTGGTTTTATATTAGGTGCAATAGATTATATAACAAAACCATTTAGTGCTGCCGTTGTAAAACTGCGTGTGAGTAACCAATTAAAAATTATTAGCCAAATGCGTACAGTATATAACCTTAGTGTAGAAGATACACTCACCGGCCTTGGTAATCGCAGGCATTTTAATAACATACTTAATAAAGAATGGAAAAAATCTGCAGATAAGCATATGCCTCTCAGTTTTATGATTATAGATATTGATCATTTTAAAAAATATAATGACACTTATGGTCATTTATCCGGTGATGCTGTGCTAAAAGGTGTTGCCGATGTAATAAAGTCGAATGCTTTAAGAGAGACAGACCAAATTGCACGTTGGGGTGGGGAAGAGTTTGCAATAATCTTGCCTGAAACCGATTTACTAAGTGCGAAGCTTATTGCCGAAAATGTCCGTTCTAATGTCGAAGCCGCTGTGTTTGAAATAGAAAACAATATGTTGACAAAGATAACCATTAGTATTGGTGTACATTCAATAGTCGCAGAATCCGATCCTAATTATACTTTGAAAAAGTTCATTTCTGATACAGATTCAGCCCTTTACAAAGCTAAAAATCAAGGACGTAACAGAATAATAGCCGTCGAACCACCAGAATTTGAACTGAAAGAAGTCGCACATGCATAAACAAATATAAGCCCGCATCCTTGTTATTTTAACAAGCGTGCGGGCTTTTTTATTATGAATAAAATTTTGTATAATTGCCAAAATACTTTTGAGGTGATTAATTTGAAAAAATATTTTGGTATTTGGATTATCGCAACACTATTATGTAGCACTGCAGTTTTTGCCGGCCAAAACTGGGGTTTGCATTTTCCAGGCGAAGGCGAGCAATCTACAGGGCCAGTAACTGCCGAGCATTTAAAGCAATTCGATTCTTATTACATTGGTGTAAAAGATGATAATGTACTGTACTTGACATTTGACGCCGGTTATGAAATAGACTTAACCGATGATATTTTGGATACATTAAAAAAGCATGAAGTACCAGCAGCATTTTTCTTAGTTGGAAACTACATTAGAGATTACCCCGAATTAATTAACCGAATGGTGACAGAAGGGCACATCGTTGCAAATCATACAATGACCCACCCGGATATGAGCAAAATAAGTAATAAAGACGCATTTGCCAAAGAGCTTGCACAAGTAGAAGATCACTACCGACAAGTAACGGCTGGCAGCGAAATACCACGATTTTACCGCCCCCCAAAAGGTATTTATAGCGAAAATAATTTAAAACATGCACAAGAACTTGGCTATAAAACAATTTTTTGGAGTTTAGCATATAAAGATTGGGAAGAAAAAAATCAACCAACCAAAGAACAGGCGTTTGCTAAGCTAATCCCGCGTGTCCACCCAGGCGCAGTTATATTACTGCACAACACATCAAAAACCAATGCACTTATTTTAGACGAACTTTTAACAAAATATAAAGAATTAGGTTACCGTTTTGAAAGCTTAGAGCACCTTGTAAAATCATAAGGAGAGACATTCTATGGATATAAACTGCACACATAATTGCTTTTACCAGCACGACGGTAAGTGCACGTTACGAGAATTACCCTCTGCCACCCAAGGAATCACCACATCTCATAATGTAGATTGCCCATATTACAAGGGACAGCAAAATAGTAACAGCTGATAAAAGAAAAAACCGCGCATTTTGCGCGGTTTGATTTTTTTGTACTAACGAGAAGTAGGAAACTGCATAACTATCTCAATAATTCCATCATAAATTGCCTGTGCCAATAGCCGTTGATGGCTGTATGTTCCAAGTCTCGCAGCCTCTTGCGGATTAGTTAAAAATCCAAGTTCTAAAAGTGCAGATGGCATATTTGTATCACGGAGTACAACTAAATTTTCTCCATATCTAAGCCCACGATCATGGGCACCTGTCCTTGTAAGTTTATGTCTTTGCATAATTTCAGCAACTTGGCGGCTACTCATTCTATGATTTCCAGCGCGCTCTAGTGTGCCAACGGTATACCAAGTTTCAATGCCATGTGGCACAGGATTTGGTTCAGCTCTAGTTCCTGCAGCATTTGCATGTATAGATATGAACAAGTCCGCACCAATTTCATTTGCAAATTCAGCACGATGTGAATTTAATACAGTCGAATCATCTTGCCTTGTCATAAATACTTGTACCATCGGATTTGCATTTAAAAGTTGTACCACCATATGAGAAACGGTTAAAACTAAATCTTTCTCAACTAGGCCATGATGGGCAGTTCCAGGGTATCGTCCGCCATGTCCTGGATCAATTACAACAATAAATGGATTTAATTCTCTCGGCAAATGGGCACGTATAATAAATGAAGATTGTGTTTCTTGTATAGAAAATGCAAGTACCCTGTCAGTGCTAAAAACAATACGCGTATTGCCGGAGATATCAGGTTGTATGCTTACACTGCGAATAAAACCATCCAAAATACTAAGCTCACCACGTCCAAGCCCGGCGGCTTGAGAAGGCACAACCAATGTGTACTGTAGCCGCAAATATTCGTTAATATGCTGTACTTGATTTGCATTCATGCTAAATCCGGTACTTCTACAAATATGAAGTTCACGTCTTACAGAGTCATATCGTATACCGGTTATATTACTGTGTAAGGCAATCCTTACTGCGTTATCCGTATACGTAACACTGTATGCGGGCCACTCATTTCCAACATATATTCTTACAAACACCGACCCATTTGCATTTTGCCCGGTAGAAAAACCTGTGGCAAAAATGCCATTATCTATTACATGTCCAACCGCACTCATTTCTGCATTGTAAATATTAATTGTTAAAAATTCAGGAAACCGTTCTGTAGAAATGCGTATATTAGGGGTTGTATCCCCATAAATAGTAAAATAATCTGCACCATTACTTACATTATGGGTTATTTGATCAATATTATTTTCTGCAAAAGATATAATTAAAGAAGACCGATCGGACGATAGTGCCAAAGTAAATTCTGCCGCACCAGCAACATGAAGCACAACACGCGTAACCATTGGCGTTGTAGAATGCTGCGCAATGCGCCCACCTGTAACAGGTGCCGAATGATGAGTTCCAATATCACCAGTAACAGAAGTGCTCGCATTATGGATATCAAGCACAAGTCTATTATCATACAAAACAAAATGAGTCACATTAGAAATTGGCAACGAAGTCTCTATTATATATCTGCCTGCACCTGCTGTAGCTGGGGTTAATACCGCCGTAATTTCTGTCTGTGGGTGATCAAACGCCATAATAGGTGTACGTGACACATTTCTAGCACGTGCATATTGCGGCAGCGGTGTTAACATATCTCCCGGTGGCCAAGGAATGCCATCATCTGTTTTATTAGTGTCATCATCTTCAGGCGTACGGTCAAAAATTTGCGGAGGCCACTGCCCATCATCATCGGTGCGATCTATAATTTGTGGTGCTTGTCCATCATTATCTGTTGGTAAGGCAGGGGACTCAGGAGGACCGACTACCGGTGAATTTATTATGGCTGCACGTCCAGCTATATCCCAATCTACCTCAAAACCAAAAGCCTCAGATGTAAAACGCAGTGGTATCATTGTGCTGCTACCTGCAATAATTGGTGGCGTTACCATACGTATTGGCGCATTGTTTAAAAGAGCTACAGAATCGCCAATTGTCATAACAAGGGTGTCTGTGCCAAAAAAAACCGTTACTTGTTGGTTGCCGGGGTGCCATCCCACTTCGCCACCCATGCGCTCAAATACTGCACGTGCAGGAACAAGTACACTATCATCACGCATAATTGGTGGCGACGGAAGATTAAGTACTTCTTGACCATCAATAATAAGGCGGATACTTGACGCATATGTATCTACAAAAAATGATATTGAAAAAATTAAAAATAGAGTTGAAAATAAAAAAAGCTTAATTACACATATTACATTTTTCATAATTATCCCCCAAAAAGGTTTAAACATAGTATAAAACAGCTTTCCTATCATAATAGAAAAAAATCCGCAATGCAATACATGCGGATTTGTAATATATTCCAGTTGTAAAAACTTCCTTCCTCATGGTGCTTTATACCAGATAAAAGGTTAATGTTAAATTTATTAATTTTGAGATATTTCAACGATCGCTTCTTCGCTTTTAGTATAAATAAGTTTTTTCACCAAATATCCTGTGCTGGGCAGCACAGCGTCTTCTTGGATTATAATACTCGATGAAATCATCTTGCTAAGTGCACTAGAAACATCCTCTTCCGAAAACTCAGGGTTATATCTAGAAACAACACTCACTGTTTTCTTAAATGTGGGAATTATCTCACTTTTCTCTTGTACCCAAATTAAATTTTTTATTATGGCATCTTCTAAAGAATTATTGCGCACGTTAGATGGTAATATTTTTGCGTGCCAGTTAGCCGCATCCGAAAGCAGTGGGCTAAGAGACCCTTCTACTGCATAAATTCCAACTTTTTTATCATTAAAATTACGCAAAAATGCAACAATACTTTGAAAATGACTGTCACCGGTAAATAGAATAAAGTGTTTAATTTCCTGTCTTCTAAATAAGTGCTGATAGATGTGGTCTAACATGATAAAATCCGTATAATCTTTTGTTTTATCTCCTTTAGAACAATCTATTATACTCGTGGAAATACTTCTAAGTTTTATTGGGTGGTCTTTAATCGCTTCCTGAGAAAAATCTGCAAAAAAGATTACATCCCTAAGTTCTCCTTTGTCCCGGACATGGTTAAACCAATCCATAATATCAGGCCCAACCTGATACTGATTTTTACAACCATAAAACCATGCTTCATAATCTACAAAAACCGATGTAGGCACTTTATCAAATACTTCACCTTTGTAATTTGTAATATATTGCATAATATTGTCTCCTTCATACAGAAGGAAGGAAGTTTAACTGGAATAAAAAGCTACATAGCTGCTAATTCATATATTTTTTTTGCATCGTCCATGTTCAGTTTTTTAAAGCCGCCGATGGATTCTCCTTTGTTTGTACGAAGCATATCTACCATGGTTGGTATATCTTCTTTTTTTGCCCCCAGTTGCTGAAAATTGATAGGCATACCAATGGAGATAAGGAAATTTTCAAAGGCGGCAATGCCTTTTAATGCCATTTCCTTTTTATTGCCATTGTCTGCAATATGCCATACCCTTGTGGCAAATTTAACAAACCTATCAATATCTGTCTCATAAACATATTTCATCCACGCTGGGAACATAACAGCAAGCCCGGCTCCGTGAGCAACATCGTATAAAGCAGAGAGTTCATGCTCCATTACATGGCTTGCCCAGTCTCCCACACGGCCAACGCCACAGGAATTATTGTGGGCAACGGTACCTGCCCAAGATAGATTTGCCCTTGCATCATAATTTGTGGGGTCTTTTATTGCGATAGGCCCCTTTTCAATAATTGTCAGCAAAATTGCTTCGCAAAGTCTATCGGTAATTTCCACATTTTTTGTTGGAGTAAAGTAGCGTTCAAGCACATGGGCCATCATATCAACTATACCACAAGCTGTTTGATAAGCAGGTAATGTGTAGTTAATTTCCGGGTTTATTAACGCAAATGCAGGGTAATTAAATTCCGAACCAAGGCCGCGTTTAAGGTTAACACCACCGGTCGTTTTTGTAATAACCGCACTGTTTGAAGCCTCGCTGCCGGCTGCCGGAATTGTTAATACAACACCAACTTTTAAGCAAGCAGTGGGTATTTTACCCTCCCAAAAATCCCAAAAGTCACCGTCATAACACGCACCGTGGGCAATTGCCTTTGCCGAGTCTATTACAGAGCCGCCACCAACTGCCAGTATAAAATCCACGCCTTCTTTTTTACAAATATCTATACCTTCGTATACCTTTGTATCAACAGGATTAGGCTGGGCCCCAGCTAAAATAATATAATTAATATCATGAGATGCTAAGGTTTCTTCAACTCTTTTTAACAGGCCCGACTTTATAACTGATTGGCCATTGGATATATGAATCAAAACCTTGGATGCGCCGTGTTTTTTCAGCATCTCTCCTGCTTTTAATTCCGCATCTTTACCAAAAACAAATTCCGTTGGTGCGTGATATTCAAAGTTTTGCATTTAAAATCTCCTTATCCTTTAACACTACCTATAACTAAGCCTTTAGCAAAGTATTTTTGCAAGAACGGATACACTGCCAAAACAGGAAGCATAGCAAGGAACAACTGAGCCGCACGGCCTGTTTGCTCGTTTAGCCGTCCTATTATTTGTTGCGGATCAGAGCCCACTTGGCGTAACAATGCTTGGAAGTTAGCAACCAATGCCTGAAGGTACGTTTGCAACGGTACATTATTAGGGTTATTAATAAATATCATACCTGAAAACCACTCGTTCCAGTGGAATACGATTGCAAACAGTCCGACTGTTGCTAATGCAGGTTTTAATACCGGCAGCAAAATCATAACAAGCAGTGTAAAGTATCCTGCGCCATCCATCATGGCTGCTTCCTCAAGCTCCAATGGTAGATTGCGGATAAAGTTCATTAAAATAAGCATAGAGAATACAGGTAATCCGCCTGGTAACACCAAAGCCCATATGGTATCCAGCATTCCAAGGTTAACAACCAAAATATAAAATGGAATAATACCACCGCCAAAAAGCATGGTAACCGCAAAGAAGCCCATATATATATGCCTTGCGCTAAACCTATCTCTGCTTTTTGATAGTGGGTATGCCACGGTAATCATTAAAAACATGTTAATAATAACACCTAAAACCGTTCTTTGGATAGAAATCCAAAATGCGCGTACAAAGTTACCGGCTTCAAAAGTGAATATATAAGCCTGTAAATTGAAACCTCTTGGTATAAGGTTTATTCGTCCGGCCGCCGCATAATGAGGCGCACTAAATGAAACCGCCAAAATGTGTATAATAGGCAAAATACAGGATAAGCAAACCAAAATAATAAAAATATAGTTGAAGACATTAAAAACCTTTTCGCCTTTAGTTTGGAACATCATAATGATTCACCTCCTAAAATATTTTATAACCGGCGATTTTATACGCGGTATATAATGATATAACCATTAAGAATAAAGATATTACAGACCTAAATAACCCAACGGCGGCACCAACGGCAAACGCACCTTGTTGAAGCCCCAGCCTAAATATATAGGTATCAATAATATCACCTGTAGAGAAAACAACTGGTTGGTACAAGTTAAATATTTGGTCAAAACCAGCAGAGAACACGCTGCCTAATGCCAGTGTTAGCATGAGCACAATAATTGGCCCAAGCATTGGCAATGTGATATATATCGCCTGCTTAAGTCGGCCTGCGCCGTCAAGAACCGCGGATTCGTATAGCTCAGGGTCTATAGACGTAATGGAAGCCAAGTATACGACTGTTCCAAAACCAAAGCCTTTCCATACATCTGTCCATATCATTGTCCAAGGAAAGGTAGAAGGTCTTGTTAAAAACATGACCGGTTCAAAACCAAGGGCGCTAATAGCACTGTTTACCATACCGTTAGAAGCCAACAATGTACGTATAATGCCAGCAAATATAACCCAAGAAATGAAATGCGGGATATACACAATGGTTTGGAAAAATCGTTTGAAAAAAGTATTTCTTATTTCATTTAGTAATAATGAGAATAAAACCGATGCAATAATGCCCCCGGCAATTTTAAAAATAGAAATAAATAGTGTATTGTAAATAGTTCTTGTGAAAGCCGGCTGAGAAAAAATCCATCTAAAATTATCAAGACCTATCCATGGAGACCGGCCAAAACCCATTGCCGGAGTAAAATCCTGAAATGCCATAATAAGACCATACATAGGGCCGTAAGAAAAAATTAATGTAATAATAATCGCAGGTAGAAGCATGATATGCAAAGGCCATTCTTTACCAAAACGTTTTATAATACTCAAGAGGAACCCTCCTATTTAATATACCGAAAACGAGCAGGAGAACCTGCCCGTTTTCGTATTAAAATCAATTAATTAAAATATGCGTTAACAGCGTCTTCTTTCACTTGACCGCCTTGAGCATACCAGTTAGGCAATACTACATCTGTAAAGTGACTTACTGGGTTAATGCCCATGATAATAAGTGTAACTTCTTCGATGATCATTTCGCCTGTTAGGCCAGCATCGTCAAATGCTGCAGGAGGTGGTCCCCACATTCTGTTTTCTACAACTAAACCTTGATCAAACAAGTGTTGGCTGCGGCCATATGCAGAATTTGGGAAGCCCAATTGTAGGAATGGACCTAAAGCACCTGGTGACCCAGCAGGATCTGTTAGCCAGTTTTGAATTTCTGCATATTTTTGTAACATACCTGCCGTAAATAATGGGCTAGAATCGCCTGTTTCTAATGCACGGTTGATATAGATAAACTGCATCATATCTGCATGCGGGTCGATCATTTTTAATGCAGGACTCATGGCATGTTCGCGGTTGTCAAACATAAAATAGTCAAGCTGCTCAGGTGTTAGGTTCGCATCAGGGCTAAAGATCATATGATCTACCATAGATAATGCCATCATGTATGCACCTGGATTTTGGAATGTTCTGTTTGCAGCCAAAATACCTGTGTTAGGGAAGAATATTTGGCCTCTTGCAGGACGAGAACCATCTACAGTTGGTAAGTTATGTGGAACAAAATAAGCATCTAGGTTTTGAATTTGAACGATGCTGCCGCCCATAGACCAGCCCCACCATTGCCACCAAGGCATGATACCTACTAATCCGTTTATTACATCTTCTTGTGCGCGATCCCATGGACCAACAGACATGAAGTCTGGATTTAGTAAGCCTTCTGCATACCAGCGCTGCCATGTTTCTAGTGCTGTTACAAATTCTGGAGACGCAATACCTGGGCGAAGTCTGCCTGTTTCGTCTGGAAGCCAGAAATATGCACTATCATGCACATTGCCTATATAAGCACCAAACATAGGAGCAGTTCTGAAAAGGAATTGCAAGTTGTTGTCGGTATGGATACCATATTGTGCTCCATGATTGGTCATGAAAGCACGCGCAAGGTTTTCTAAATCCTCAACAGTTCTAATTTCAGGTGAACCTTCTGCTTCATGCCAATCTTTACGTAACCACATATGCCAAGGTTGGTCAATTTGGCCGTAGTAGTAACGTGGTAAAGCGTAAATTCTACCATCAACTGTGTAAGTTTGAATGGTTAGCGGATCTACAAGTTCACGATCTCTAATACGTTGGGATGTATAGTTATTGTATGCATGAGTTAGATCAAGTAATGTACCTGCTTCTTGCAATTGGTTAAATGTACGTTGAATTGACATAGGGATGTAGAATACATCTGGTAAATTATCAGCGGCGATTGCCAATTGAAGTGCAAGTGGATAGTCCACTGACTCAAGAATTGTCCACTCTACATGGATGTTAAGTTCGTCTCTTAACAAACGTGTCCAAGGGCTGTCATTTGTGGTGTCGCCACCTTGGAAGTTCCAGTTTGTACCCAATGTGCTACCAATTGTAAAGTGCACAGGGTAAGGGAATGGTGTGTTCCAGTCCCCAGCTGGTACAGGTTGATATGCACGCGGATCATGATCTGCAGGTGCATCAACTGTTGCTGGAGCTTCGGTAGCTGCTACTGCTTGGCCGCCTTGTTCGCCAGCTGGTGCAGGAGGGGCGTCATTACCGTTTCCGCCACAAGCTGCAAAGGCAATAGCCAATACAAAAACGCCGGCGATGAGTAATAGCTTTTTGTTAACTCTGTTAACCATTTTTAAATTGCTCCCTTCTTAATAACGTATTAAGATATATTTTTAAAGCTGGCCGATTGCCAACTTTGCCACTGCATTAGACAAAAGCTCATAAGAACCATGTGAATATGCATAAGCAAACCAACTATACCATAATGAAACTGTGAAATCAACCATATAACAAAATATAACAAAGGTTTTGTAATATATTTGCAATGGAAAAACTAAACGTCACCAGCAAAATCGTCCAAGATGGTAATTACATTTGGATGGAGTTGCATTACAGAGCCGGGAACGTCAGGTGTTACTTGGCCGTCTAAAATGGCCTTCATAATTTCTTTTTTGTGGGCTCCTTTTGCCACCATTATTATTTTTTGTGCTTGCATTACGGTAGATACACCCATGGTTACGCCGTATTTAGGCACATTTTCTGCACCTCCAAATAAAGTAGACTTTGCGACTACAGTACTGGCTGATATTTCTGCGATGTGTATGCCAAGCGCCCAAGGTGTGCCGGGTTCGTTAAATGCAATGTGTCCATTTGTGCCTACACTAAGCAGCATCATGTCTATTCCACCAAAGTCGTTAATTACTTTTTCAAACCGGACGCATTCCCCCTCAGCCTCATCTGCAGAAGCGATTGGCACATAAAACTTAGAAATACCAAGTGGTGTATATAAATCGCGGCAAATGCGGTAGTAACAGCTTGTTGGGCTCTCTTTTTGCACGCCAACATATTCATCCAAATTAACCGCTTTAATCTGAGAAAAATCGATGCCTAACTCATTTTTTATACGCACAAGTTCTTTAAAAATATTTTCTGTCGTATCTCCTGTAGCAAAACACAGGGTACTGTCCGGTTTTTGCAACACCTGTTGTGCAAAAATTTGGGCTACATATCTATCAAAACCCTCTGTTGGGATTATAATGCGCTTCACCTTAATACCTCCATTTTTGATTAATCTATTTGTTATACGATCAATTTCAAGTGGTGGCGGAGCGCCACCACTTGAAATTATTTTAACTAAACTGCGGTAAATCCTGCTTATGAGCAGCAAGAAGTTCATCTACCATTTTTATTGAATTTTCTCTTGTAAGAGGCGGACTGCATTCTTCTACTGCATGGCGGAACAATCTAATGTCGCCGTTTAATGCCGCCTGAACAGCAACTTCATATATTGCCGCATACTTTGCCATATATGGCAGAAGCGCTACCGGAA
>Ga0123355_10010183_pt1 | contig 14375 bp, 12 predicted proteins | sample TergutEmb28metaG_3_FD_89872 | JGI IMG/M metagenome (GOLD analysis project Ga0123355, IMG submission 89872) | Embiratermes neotenicus P1 segment gut microbial communities from Petit-Saut dam, French Guiana - Emb289 P1 | ecosystem: Host-associated > Arthropoda: Insects > Digestive system > Gut ...
GAGTACAGTTTGAGTGCAAATAAGTTTTTTAGACTAATCGCTTGGATTTTCCGAGCGGTTATTTTTTCGTGCTTCTTTTAATTTGGCTTGCGATTTGTCAGCATGGCTAAGGGGGTATCTATATTTCTATCTTGTGATTGTGAAATAAGAAGCCAATTCCTCGGCTTACCGTATTCCGTTCGATCCCCACATTGTCGCTTGCAACAATGCAAAGTTCTTTTCGTCAGCGACGAACTTGTTTGAAAATATATTACTCATAATTTCTCCTCATATATGCCGTGTCACTTAATATAGAGCAGAATACTCACTGAAAAAATATTGTTCTCATAAGAAATATCCATATTACCGTCATATTTCTCTACGGATTTCTGGATATTTTTCAAACCATAACCGTGGTTATCGCCGTCTTTACGTGTGATTATAGCCCCTTCTTCTCCATGTTTGTCATCAACATATTTAACTTCACCGTCAAATGTATTATCCATCCTTATTAAAAGGTTGCCTTGGCTGAATTCAATGTCCAGCGTTATCATCTTTTCTTCTATATTGGCCACCGCACCGAGTGCATTATCCAAAAGGTTACCTAATATGGTTACAACATCGGAGTCCTCAATATTCAGATCCTGAGGTACCAGCACTTTTATATCAAGCTTGACGCCATATTCTATGGCATCTTTTAGCTTGAAATTAATAATACTGTCAAAGGCTATATTCCCGGTATCACTGTACAGCGCGTTTTCATCTATGCCGCCTAATAAGCTGTCAAGATAGTTCGTTGCTTCACCCGCTTTATTGTTTACGATATAGTACCTTGTCATTGCCAGGTGTGCTTTCATGTCATGCCGAATAGACCTCACCCTTTCCACCGAGTCCTGCATGAGTTGGTATTGCGTAAAGTAGTACTCTTTCTCTTGCGTATGAAGTGCGGATTTTAGTTTGTCTTCGTACGCCGCTGCCAACGTATCATGATAGTAGAAATTAAGTGCATTTAACCCAAACACCGTCACCGAGAACAATATAGCTATACTTTGTGGCAAAGTAAGAAATGACATAATTAACAAAACATATGACAAGGCCGGAAAGACAACGGCAGAAATCCAAAACATTGGCGAGGTTATTGTGTCTTTCTTAACGTTTTTAAACTTTCGGAATATGAGTGATATTATATACATGGTTGGGCCAATGGCCATGATCCCAAAGTGGTCACGGGTACCTGCATATTCAGTAATAGAAAGCATCTCAAAACCCATTAAAATGGCTACAATAATATCAACGGTGAACAAAAAAACGACAATGCAAAGACATACGGCAAGTCTCTTTTTCATTGTAGACCTATAAGTTAACGTGATTATAAAGACGGTCAATAATGTTAAGGACATATTAATCGCCGGAATATTTAGCAGAAAATAGCTAAGGGTCGTAGCAACACCATAAAGCAGGTACGAAGATGTTGTCAACCATAAAGAGGCTCTTCTCTCTTCAAAAAATGCCCGCATGAGTTTTTGGATGCCTAATATTATTAGTACACTACTAAAAAAGAACACAAGCATATGTAAAAAGTCCATACTACCACTCCTCTAGTTTATTATCTTGACTGCCGAATCCGTATAGCCAGATACGCGTCTCTCACTTCTTTTCTCCTTGCCTGGCTGATAGGCAGTTGTATGTTTTTTTCCTGCAAGGTCACCTCTTCGTACTGAAGGCTTTTCACAAAATGATAATTAATTGCATAGGCGTTATGGATACGTAAAAAATCGTGTTTTTTCAACTGCTCATCATATATTTTTTTCAATGTTCCGTAAAATGATATTTCCCTGTCCCCTGTCAGATGGATAATCACCTTTCTGCCGAAGCTTTCAAGATAAATAATCTCCATAACTTTGACCTTGTGAACGTCATGCCCTACCTTATAAATAAAATCATCATCCCACAGTTTTGCGATCTTGAGGTACTTCCGCATCGCTTTCTCTATCTTTTCTTTGTCCAAGGGCTTGATAAGAAAATCTTGGGGGCTGATCTCAAACAACTGCAAGGCATAATTCTTTTCCCATGACATATAGACAATGGCAACAGTATGGTCATCCAAACCTTCACGAATCAGCTTGCCAATCTCCACACCGTCTATTTTGTCGTTCGCAAGCGCTATGTCCAAAAATATCAAATCATAATGCGCCCCCGACTCCATTTGCCGATACAGTTCTGCGCCGGCGGAAAACGCGCTGAGCTCATATTTAACATTCAGCTTGCCGCATGTGTCTTCCAACATGCTTTCCAGCTCAAGCCTGACATGTTCTTCATCGTCACATACAGCTATATATAGATACATCATATTTCCACTTCTTTCATTTGCGTAATTTCGCAAATGAATGTATTACTCATTGAGTTATTACCAAAACACGTGTTAGTTAATACACGTTTTCGCACAGATGCATTTCGTATGCTATGTTTATGATCAAGTTCCAATCCTTACTCCCGTTGTGTTGAATCCCGCTTCCTGGCTCGACGATTCAGCGCGAGATACACATAGTAATTATACTACAGTCAGCAGTTTAATACAACACCTATCTTCTGATGCTTGATATGAGACGGAACCACCCCCTGGCACACGGTTGTTAATTTGTTTACAGAAATACAGACAATTGCTGCAGCTCGATATGAAAATTTTTCACTATTGCTGAAAATTTCAAATGTGCCACCTAACTGCATCCGATTCATCTTGTCGGGTGCGGTTGTGCTGTGTGCCATAATTAAATAAACAATCGAAGCAAAGGGAGCCAATGTATGCGGAAAATTATTAAGAAAAGTATGTATTTCACAGTCTTACTTGCGTCACTTTTACTGCCGTCTGGCTGCGTCTATACGACACTGATAGAGGATCAAGCGCACAAACCCGAAACAAACGAACATGCGATTGATTTGTTTGACTTAAAGTTGAATGACGTAGACGCGCTGACCGAATCAGAGCAACTTTCAGGCGCAGCGCAGTTTACTGACGAGTTGATACAAGAACGAATAATCAGTCCGCATATCGCTGCTTTGCGCGAACGGTACGAAAATGACGAGATCGTGGGCTATTTATATATAGAAGGTACGGATATCCGCTATCCTGTCGCACAGCATACTGATAATTCATTTTATCTGTATCACAATATCTACAAGCGATCTGACAGCGCCGGATGGGTGTTTCTGGATTATGAGAATGACATTACACGAGAGGATCCAAATACCATAATTTACGGCCACAATATGAGACAAAACATCCGATTCCATGGTATCCGTCATTTTCAGGACAGAGATTTTTTTGACACACACAGATACATCACTTTCAACACTGCGTACGGAGAATCCCGTTGGGAGATATTTTCTTTCTACAGAACAAACATAGACTTCTTCTACATCCAAGTCCATTTTGACTCTGATGGGGACTTCTATGAACTTTTAGCGGAAATGGCGGCGCGCTCTATGCACGAAAGCGGCATAGAGGTCGGAAAAGGCGACCGGGTGCTGACCCTGTCCACTTGCACAAACAACGCAAGGGATGAGCGATTTGTAGTCAACGCAAGACTCATTCAATAGGGAATGCGGAACTGCACAAATTCTGAACATTATACGCAAGGCGTACCCAAACGCAACAGCGTATATGTAATAAAATCAAATTATAATTATCTCAGGAGGAAAACATGAGAATCACAAAGTTTAAGACAAGTTTGCGGGCATTTTGCTTGCTACTGGCAACCATTCTGGTATTGAGCATATCCGCTGGCGCACTGATGGCAGCTCAGTCCGCAGACAATACGTATGACGAATATATACAAAACGAAGAAAACGCACTGCCGAATGCAGAAGCGGAAGACTATCCTGATATTGAGGAATGCGAAGCAGACATTCCGGACGAATCCGGTGAACTGGACGAGTCAGACGCATTGGATGAATACGAAGCAGTCGAAGCAGCAGGGTATCTTCAATTCCAGCCTTTTAGCTTAGACCATGGTGACGCTTTCATCACAAGAAGCCACTTGCTTGACTCGACCGGCAATCAGCAAACGGAATTTGGTTACTACGAATCTTTCCGGGCGTACTTTACCTATTCAATTCCGAATGGCGTACCGGTCAACACTGGAGACACCATGACGGTTCAGATTCCATCCCCACTGCTTTTGCTAGGCGCCCCAACAGCTGAGATTCGTGACCCTGATAACAACGTCATTGGCCAGCTCACGATAGATCCTGGCGCCGGTACCGCAGTGCTTACGTTTACGACCGACCTGCCGGATGGCGCCCGCGGCAGACAAGGCAGCTTTTGGGCTGGAATCATCTGGGATAGAAACTATGTCAACGACGGTGCCGAGGTATATGTCCGGCTCCCGGGCGGCGGCGGAGGATATATCACCGTTGGCGACAGCATTGATATCGATCCGGATGAGCGGCTATGGAAAGGCGGATGGTTCAGCGCCTGCGGCAACTACGTAGATTGGATGGTCAGGGTCAATGTTGAAGGCATTAATATTACCAATGCAGTGTTTCGTGACACGCTTCCGCAGGGCTTAGAATTAGCCGAGAATTATCGGGGCGGCACTGATGTATTGGTAGAAGTTGGCTATATGTCGGGCGGCAGATTCCAGCCTCAGATGAGCTACTTCCCCGATGAATACGGCAGACTGACCGTGGGTTCTAACTACTTTACCGTTAATTTAGGCGATTTGGTTTATGGCTCATCAACGTCGATGCCTCCATATGGAAGTTTTCCGTATGCAATAACCGTGAGGATCATCTACAGAACCAGAATCGTAGCGCCTCAGGAGTACTATATCAATAATGCGCGCCTGACAGGCGGTGGCATTGACGAAAACGCCACCGCAACTGTCAGACCGTATCTCGGCGGTAATATACGCTGGTATGACATTGACTTCCGCGCGTACAAAGCAGTTTCCACAAGTGTCGATGGTAGTTACTTCCCTTTCGAATTCTTATTTGAAATCATTGATGTTTTGTTAGATGAAACAGTCGCATGGGGCCGTGCGATCGTGAATCAGGGCGGCGTGGCGACTTTAATCAATTTTTACTCAGACGCAGCCCGCACGATCAGTATGCTTGCCACATGGCCTGTTCTGCAAAATGGACGGCTATACAGACTAATAGAAATCGAGTGTTATAATCAGTGGGACGTGAGTTTCTCCGGCGGAGAAGACAACAGCAACGTGTTCCTGGTGTGCGAGAGTCGTGCCTATAACGATGTACTCTACATAATGGTTCACGTACTAAATAGTCCGACAGATCCAACAGACCCAACTCAGCCAACAGATCCGACTCAGCCGACAGACCCGACGCAGCCAACAGATCCAACGCAACCGACAGACCCGACGCAGCCAACAAATCCGACGCAGCCAACAGACCCGACGCAGCCAACAAATCCGACGCAGCCAACAGACCCGACGCAGCCAACAGACCCGACGCAACCAACAAATCCAACGCAGCCAACAGAAATCGAAGAACCCGCAACACCGTTAGGCTATCGGCCGACAGAGTCGACCCAACCGACAGTGCTGACGGAAATCGAAGAACCCACAATACCGCTAAGCTATCGGCCGACAGCGTCGACAGCGCCGGAAGCAAGGCCAAACAGAGTCAATCCGCAAACCGGAGATCCCGGCAGATCAGTCAATGCACTCTGGTTGCTGGGTCTCTCTTGGCTCTTCGTAGTCGCAGTAAATGCGCTGTATAAAAAACATTTTAGGTTCAAGTGAGGTTCTATCTCAGGCTAAATAAAAAAGATAGCCAAAGGATCCGCCGGTATATCCGGTGGATCCTTTGTAATTTGGATAAATGACTGGATAAATTATCCCATTATCTTCGCCAAATCCGCCTCCGGTGTGGAGATCGGCGCGACACCGAAATTCTCCACGAGGTAGTTCAGAACATTCGGCGACACGAATGCCGGGAGACTCGGGCCGAGCAATATGTTCTTTATACCAAGATGCAACAGCGAGAGCAGTATCGCAACCGCTTTTTGCTCATACCACGAGATTACTAACGTTAGCGGCAGGTCGTTCACACCGCACTCGAACGCATCGGCGAGCGCGAGTGCGACTTTTACCGCGCTGTACGCGTCGTTGCATTGACCCATATCGAGTATGCGCGGCAAACCACCGATAGTGCCGAGATCAAGGTCGTTGAAACGGTACTTACCGCAAGCAAGCGTGAGGATTATCGTATCATCCGGCGTTTGCTTAACGAAATCGGTGTAATAGTTGCGCCCCGGTTTTGCGCCGTCACAACCGCCGACAAGAAAGAAGCGTTTAATCGCGCCGGATTTCACCGCGTCGATCACCGTATCCGCAACCGACAACACCGCATTATGCCCAAAGCCGGTTGTGAATGTACCATTCCCACGCACTTCTTTGTAGCCGCCAAGCTCGATTGCTTTGTTTATTACAGGTGAGAAATCCTTTTCACCGCCGATATGTTCAAGGCCCGGATAGCCCACAGCGGCGGTCGTGAATACGCGGTCTGTATACCCCGGTTTCGGCGGCATCAGGCAGTTTGTCGTGAACAGAAACGCCGCCGGTACACCGTCGAACTCTTTCTGCTGATTCTGCCACGCGGTGCCGAAGTTGCCTTTTAGGTGCGCGTATTTTTTCAGCTCTGGGTAAGCGTGCGCGGGGAGCATCTCGCCATGCGTGTAAATATTCACGCCTTTGCCTTCGGTTTGTACGAGCAGCTTTTTCAAATCATGCAGATCGTGACCGGACACGACGATGAACGGCCCCGGCGCAATTGCGCGGCTCACGGTTGTCGGCGCGGGTGTGCCAAACGTCTCACCATTCGCGCGGTCGAGCAGTTCGAGCACGGTTATGTTGATCTTGCCGCACTCCATTGCGAGAGGCAATAACTCGTCAAGTCCGTATTCCGCTTCACCAATTGCCGCGAGCGCACGGCGAATAAACGCCGTAATCTCCGAAACATCATAGTCTAGCGCCAAAGCATGATACGCATATGCCGCCACGCCACGAACGCCGAGCAAAAGCAATGTCTTGAGGCTGCGCGTATCCGCGTCTGCGTCACGGACTTTGTACAGGTCGTAGAACGGCTGATCAATCTGCGCGATAAACTTCTCCAGCGCCGCGTCGTCGAAGTTGACGTTTGTCAGTGTCGCGAACAATGCTTCGAGCAGCAGGTCGTCTGTGACATCCGCGCCTTTCCGCGCGGCAGTGATTAGCGCGCCTGTTACTTCGTCCTGCAATCGCGCCGTGTTCGCGGATTTGCCGCATACCCCGGCTTTCAAGCAGCCCGTGCCGCCCGCTGTCTGTTCGCATTGCATACAAAACATAGTGTTTTCCATAATTATCTTACCTCCATAATATTTATTTCGATTATGATTTCTTTGCCGGATTTACCGACAGCCGCTTCAACCATTTGTGCCAAACCGCCGCAACATGGGACGCTCATTCGGTGAACTATCATGCCTGTTATTTTGTTATGCGCAATAATTTCCGCAAGCTTGTCAGAATAATCCGTGCCGTCGAGTTTGGGACAACCGATTAGGAGCGGTGAAGCAAACTTCACATTACCCCTGAATCCTGTGCAATCTGCGGCGATTGTCAAGTTGCCTTTGAATGCCGGACTTTGTGTAGCCGTCAGCTTAATCTGAATTGGCCAGTTGCCTTCCGTTTTACGCAACAGTTCGCTGTCACACAGGCAATCTTGATTTTTCGGTGCGCCAGAACCGTTGTAGTCAGCGGCTTCACGCTCAACAAAGGCGATAGCGCCTCTTGGGCATAACGGCAGGCAATTGCCCATTCCATCGCAGTAATCGTCCCGCAGTAACCGCGCCTTGCCTTCAACAATCCCAATCGCGCCCTCGTGACAGGCGTCCGCACACAGTCCGCAGCCAGCACACTTTTCCTCATTGACTTCAATAATTTTTCGCTTCATCAGCCATTCCTCCCACTGTTTGACTTTCTGCGCTTATTGTAGTACAGTAAACGCAACAGATCGGTTGGAAGTCCAACGAAATAGAGGCAAGTATGAAAAATAATATTTCGGCGCTGAAAAAATCGCAACTTTTTTCCGGCATTACAGATGAACAACTCGGCGCGCTCGTCAAATGCTTAGGCTGTACATTCAAATCATTCGACAAAGACAAGATTATTTACCACGCCGGTAACTGTGTGCGCGAAGTAGGGCTTGTCATCGACGGACGCGTACATATTGTTAAGGACGATGCTTGGGGCAACAGCAATATTCTCGCCGGGATATCCGAGGGCGAGATGTTCGCCGAGGCATTCGTCTGCGGCGGGGTTGATGAGCTGCCCGTGAGCGTGGTCGCGGCGGCGAAATCGGAGATCATGTTTTTCGATTTCAGACGCGTGACGGCGGCTTGTACATCAGCGTGCGCTTTCCACACTGCGCTGATCCGAAATATGATTGGCGTGATCGCCCGCGGCAATATCGCGCTGTCGGGGAAAATGGAGCATATCACCCGCCGCACAACAAAGGAGAAACTGCTGTCGTATCTGTCGGAACAGTCCCGGCTTCACAACAGCAATGACTTCGAGATACCGTTCGACAGACAGGGCCTCGCAGATTATCTGTCAGTCGAACGCAGCGCACTATCTGCTGAAATGTCTAAACTCAAAGCGGATGGTGTGATTAATTATCGTAAGAACCGGTTTGTGATATTAAGCATTTCTGATTGCCACAATGGGTTTGGATGAACAAAACTATTACTCTTTATCTTGTATTTTTCGTTGTGGCGTGATATAATTGTTGTTAGAAACTGTTGGCTATACGAGATGCAGGAGAATGATATGAAACTTGAATGGATAACGCCATTACAGGCATCTGAAAAATGGGGAATCACTGAACGGCAGGTTCAAGCAATGTGCAAGAGCGGAAAAATAATCGGCGCGTTGAGGGTTTCTCAAGTATGGCTTATACCAAATGATGCGCCGAGACCGCTTGATGGGCGAACGAAAGAAGCAAAGGCCGCCAAGCAAGAATAGGTCTATAAAGGACGAGGTTTTCGTATGGCTTTTAATGAAAATACGCGCGTGAAAATTCCCGCCATATTGCATTTGACACAACGCGGCTACGAGTATGTGTCTTTGAAGTCTGCCTAGCTCCTCTGCCAAGTTAATGCCTAGCGGACAAATAAAAAAAATCAAACAGGAGAGTGAGAAATGGACATTACCAAAGCGAAAGAGATTATGCGCAAGTACAACAAAGAGGCGTTCCATCTCCGCCACGCGGAGGTGGTCAGCGGCGTGATGCGCTATTTTGCAAAAGCATTCGACCCCGCGCGTGAAGCGCACTGGGCCGTTGTCGGTATGCTGCACGATATTGATTTTGAAGGGCATCCCGATGACCACTGCGTCAAAGGTGAAGAGATTCTGCGCACCGAGGGAGTTGGCGACGATGTCATCCGCTCCGCCATGTCGCACGGCTGGGGATTGACGGGCTCTGTCCATGAGCCGGAACATGTGATGGAAAAAATCCTGTTCGCCTGTGATGAGCTGACCGGTTTAATCGGGGCGGTGACGCTGATGCGCCCGAGTAAATCGGTCGTGGATTTGGAAGTTTCCAGCGTGAAGAAGAAGTTCAAAGACAAAAAATTCGCCGCAGGATGTTCCCGCGACGTCATCAGCCAAGGCGCGGAAGCGCTCGGCTGGGAGCTTGATAAGCTGATTGATGAAACGATTCTGGCCATGCGGACGATTGATGGGTGCTGAACAGCGGAAAGGTATGCTATGAAAAAGTTTTCGATAGTAATTATTGCGTTTATTATATTATTTGCACTGGCTGGGTGCGGACAAAACGGCGAGACAGACGTGGAAGAAGGCGTAGGAACAGAAGTAGAAACGGAAGCAGACACATGGACAGAAGTTGAAGAATGGCAAGAAGGGTCACTCGCGGGTTCATTTATACCAGATGAGCTTAGATTCTCGTCACTGGAGGAATTTTTATTAAGTTACCTTGGAGCCATGTCAAGTCGCGCCAGAGGCGGCGCTTTGTCAGAATTGGAAGAAAGTGTAGATTTGTTATCTTTGGAAAGATTCTATCTGCCGATGAATATACCTGAGGAATATCGGCTTTTTAGAATACTTGTTGACGAATATAATGTGAGCCTCTGGTTTTTGCCGGAAGAACATCTGGGTTCAGATATGGCTATTAGTAATGCAACAGCTAGTAGTAGGCATTTTCTTCTCGGCGTTACTCGAGGTTTGAACTTAGAAAATCCAAAGGCAGAGATTGTGGAAGGATACGGGATTACCGAAGAAGATTTGATTGATGGGAAATATTATTTCAACGGGTGGAATATGTTCATTTGGGGCTCTGAGGGTGAAATTTTGATACTATACACACCGTTACCTCCCGCCGTAGGCCTATCGGACAACGGCAGCGGAGATGACTTGGTGCAATTCACGGAAATGTACGTCCTTGACCTCACCGACGAAGAGGCGATTTTAGCTTTCCTTGGAGAGGGTGCTGAATAGCGGGAAATTGTTTGCAATTTATGCCGGATATGCTATAATCACTGTAAGCACACTGAGGGCGGTGAGTCCGGGCTGAACTCCGAAAGGAGGGATGCCGTATGTTTTGGTTTGATGCGATTTATTTGCTTCTAACCCTTGCGCTGGTTATTCTGGCGTGGTTAGCATATAAGGACAAGAAAAAATAAGCCGCCCTAGGACATAAGGAATGGCTTATTTTCTCTTGGTGTTTTTACATCTTGAGTTCAGCCTTACACCGTTAACAGTGTGCGGCCACAGCGCAAGAGGGAGTGTTAACGCACTCTCTCTTTGCTATTTTGTACCTTAATTATACCAAGGCCACACAAAGCTGTCAAGTGCTTATTATATAAGGCAAAATATCACCTCACACTAAATAACAAATCCCCATACGTCGGGAACGGCCAGTGGTTTCTGGCTATCATGGACTCCAGCTCGTCGGCGATTTCGCGCATTGCTTCCATTTTCGGCAGCACCGCGTCTTTGAAGTAGTGGGCTTTTGTCAGTTCGTCTTTCTTACCCTCGGCAAAACCGAGACAACTGTACAGCTGCGACACTTTTTTGTGCAACTCGGCTGAAAGCTCCGACAATCGCAGAATCGTGTCGCGTTCGTATGAGCAGTCTGCCTCTGGCAGGAATTTTTGCTTGGCGGCCGCAGTTTCAGAAAGCTCCCGCGTGAATGCGGCGGCGGCCGATAGGATGTCTTTCTTTGCCAATTTATACATCGTCACAGCCTCAATATTCAACAGACTGCAATAGTTCTCCAGCCTGATCTCCAGCCTGGCGCACAGCTCGTTTTTCGTGAAGACTTTATGCCGCTCAAACAACTCCACATTTTTATCGTGCAGCATATACGGCAGCGCATCCGGCGTTGTGGGGAGGTTTAAGAGGCCGCGTTTTTTCGCCTCCTGTGTCCACGCGTCGTCGTATCCGTTGCCGTTGAATATGATTCGCTTATGCTCCCGAATCGTGCGCTTGATTAATGCCTGTAGCGCGGCGTTGAAGTCTGGCTCGTCCTCCAGCGTATCGGCGAATTGCCGCAGCGACTCCGCGACTGCTGTGTTCAGCACAATGTTCGCCTTGGCGATTGACATGTTAGCGCCGACCATCCGGAACTCAAACTTATTCCCTGTAAACGCGAACGGCGACGTGCGGTTCCTGTCGGACGTGTCTTTCGGGAAGCTCGGCAAAACCGTGACGCCGATTTTCATCATCGCGTCTCCGCCGCGGGCGTACGGCTCATCTGACTCAATCGCATCCAGAATAGCCATCAGCTCGTCGCCCAGAAAGACAGAAATAATCGCCGGCGGGGCTTCTTCCGCACCGAGTCTGTGATCATTCCCGGCTGACGCAGTGGAAATCCGTAAAAGATCCTGATACTCATCCACCGCTTTGATTACCGCCAGCAGAAACAGCAGGAACTGCGCGTTCTCATGCGGCGTCTCGCCCGGGTCCAGCAGATTCGTTCCCTCACTTGTAGAGAGTGACCAGTTGTTATGCTTGCCCGAACCATTGATTCCGCCGAACGGCTTTTCGTGCAGCACGCAGATCATCCCGTGTTCCTTCGCCGTGGATTGCATGATTTCCATGATTAGCTGGTTATGATCCGTCGCGATGTTCGTTGTTGTGAACATGGGGGCCAGTTCATGCTGGGCGGGGGCGGTTTCGTTATGCTCGGTTTTCACAGGCACGCCGATCTTCCACAGCGCTTCGTCAAGCGACTTCATGTACGCCCGCACACGCGGTTTGATCGCGCCGAAATATTGATCGTCTAGCTCCTGTCCCTTTGGCGGTTTCGCGCCGAACAGCGTTCTGCCGGTATAGACTAGGTCTTTGCGTTTTTCAAAGATCGCCTTATCTATCAGAAAATACTCCTGCTCCGCCCCAACTGTGGGTTTTACCGATTTCGTGTCGTTGCCGAACAATTTCATAATCCTCAACGCCTCTTTATTCAGCGCCTGCATGGAGCGCAGAAGCGGCGTTTTTTCGTCCAAAGCCTCACCACTGTAAGAGCAGAATGCCGTCGGAATATACAGCGTGTTGCCACGCACAAACGCGTAGGAAGTGGGATCCCACGCGGTGTATCCCCGTGCCTCAAACGTCGCGCGCAATCCGCCGGACGGAAAGCTGGAGGCGTCGGCCTCGCCTTGAGTCAAGGCGGTTTCGGAGAATTTTGCACTCCCCCTGCCGTCAGCCGTCGGGGTGAAAAAACTCTCATGCTTTTCGGCCGTGATTCCGGTCATTGGCTGGAACCAGTGCGTATAATGCGTTGCGCCGAGTTCGATGGCCCAGTCTTTCATCGCCTCCGCCACCACCACGGCCACGGAATTATCAAGCTTGCTGCCGTCCTGCATAGTTTTCCGCAGCGCGGTATATGTATCCGGCGGTAGCCGGCGCTTCATCGTGTAATCATTGAATACATTTGCGCCATACATGTCCATAAAGCTGTGAACCCCCGTCTTGTGAGATTATGCGCGGTGAGTTTATGATATCGTGGCGGAGGGTGATTTGTCAAGAGCATCCCCCTTCCCCTTCGTGCGCGAAGGGGGCTTTGGTGAAAATTTTGGGGTATTCTGCTTCCCAAGGGTTTGGGATAAAACGTCTTTCCCCGCCCAAAACACATCTTGCACTCCCCCTGCGTCTTGTGATATAATTTGTCAGAACGTGGAATGGAGGGCTGGCAGATTGCGGAATCTTGTGAGTGTTGAGGATATAACCATAGAGCGGTGGGACGCGCTGTATTCCAGGTGTTGTGATATGATCGCGAATCCCGGTGAATATGTTGATTCATGCCGCGGCAAAGTGCTGGCCTCGCTTTTTTATGAGCCTAGCACTCGGACAAATTTTTCGTTCCAGGCGGCGGCAATGCGCCTCGGCGCCGGTACGTTTGGATTTTCCGATTCCTCGACAACGTCCATTTCCAAGGGTGAGTCTTTGGCCGATACCATACGGGTCGCGGCATCTTACGCGGATACGGTTGTCATCCGCAGCAAGGTAGAAGGCGCGGCACGAGCGGCCTCTCTGTACTCGCCTGTACCTGTGATAAACGCCGGGGACGGCGGACATATGCACCCAACGCAGACGCTGGCGGATTTGACGACAATCGCACAAAGACGCGGGCGTATCGAAAACCTCCGCGTCGGAATCTGCGGCGACTTAAAGTACGGCCGCACGGCGCACTCGCTTATTATAGCGCTCGCCGCATTTCCGGGAATTACGTTTCGTTTTATCTCACCGCGAGATTTGCGTATGCCGGATTATTCGCTTGATTTCCTACGAACTCGCGGGATCGAGTATGAGGAATCGACCTTGCTGGATGAATCCATGCCGGAGCTGGATATCCTGTACATGACCAGGATTCAGGAAGAGCGGTTTGAGGATAAGGACGAATTTGACCGGCTGCACGGCACGTATGTCTTAACGAAAAACCTGCTTGAGCGAGCCAGCGGCGACATGCTTATAATGCATCCCCTGCCGCGTGACGGCGAAATTTTACCGGAAGTCGATTCCGACAACCGGGCGGTGTATTTTGACCAGGTGCGCAACGGAATGTTTATCAGAATGGCGCTGCTGTTTGACTTTTTGCAGTTGCCGCGAATAACGCCCTCGCCGCCGGAATCGGACAAGCGGGCAATATGCCGGAATCCCGTATGCGTCACAAATAAAGAGCCGTATCTGCCCCCGCTGAATGCTGCTGATGGGGGCTGCGGATACTGCGATAAATAAATACTTTAAGGAGAATTTAAGTTTGAAACAGTTACAAAATCGCACGGATTCTAACAAGGCACAGCAAAGCAGGCCGCCCGTAAGCGACCTAAAAAAGAGGGAGTAAATCAGCCGGTAGGTGCTGTTACTAAGAACCCCTGC
>Ga0123355_10010184_pt1 | contig 14375 bp, 6 predicted proteins | sample TergutEmb28metaG_3_FD_89872 | JGI IMG/M metagenome (GOLD analysis project Ga0123355, IMG submission 89872) | Embiratermes neotenicus P1 segment gut microbial communities from Petit-Saut dam, French Guiana - Emb289 P1 | ecosystem: Host-associated > Arthropoda: Insects > Digestive system > Gut ...
AAATGTACGTCTGCCAAGATTGCCATCGAAAAGGTAGAAAGCGGTGAAACCTATGACATAATTTTTATGGACCACATGATGCCAGACATGAATGGCATAGAGGCCATAAAAATATTAAGGGCGATGGGGTACAAAAATGCCGTAATCGCCTTAAGCGCAAATGCCTTTGCCTCACAGCGGGAGGAATTTATACAAAACAGCTTTGACGGTTTTATAGCAAAACCTATAAAAACGGCAATACTACGTGATACGCTATTAAAATATATAAAGCCAACAGACCCAAACCAAGCCATAGAAGCATCATACAACACTGATAACTCCACCAATAGTACGGAAGATTTTTATGAAAGCCCAGCTGTAAAAAAGATGGTTAGGGACTATTTTGTAAGCAACAAACCAACTATTTTAACGGAATTAGATGAGGCACTGCAAAATAATGATTTATGGCAGGTAAGGCTTATTGCCCATTCTATAAAAAATAAAGCCTTGATGATAAAGGAAGAAACGCTGGGCAATGCAGCGGAAGTGATTGAAGAAGCAGCCAAAGATAACAATCTGCCATCTGCCGATATGTTATACGCTTTAGAGGCAGAGCTTGGTAGTATGTTTGACAAGATAAGTAATAATGAGGCTAATTAAAGGGGTAGTTATGTATAAAATACTATTGGTGGACGATGACAATTTAATCTTGGGGATTAATAAAGAATTGCTGACGTGGCGTGGCTATGATGTAAGTACCGCAACAAGCCTAGCCGAAGCAGGGGCCAGACTTACAAGCCTAACCCCGGACATTATAATACTTGATGTTCTGCTGCCAGACGGGAGCGGGTTGGATTTCCTTAAAGAATTGAGACAGGAGAAGGACATCCCGGTCTTATTATTGTCCGGGTTGGGGTCTGTAGAAGACAGGCTTGAAGGGCTTCGTGCAGGGGGAGACGATTACTTACCAAAGCCCCATGACAGCAACGAACTATTGTTACGTATCGAAGCAATTTTGCACCGGGCTAAAAGCGTCCCGGAAACAATAAACATCGGGCCGCTAGTTTTGGATATGGTTTCAAGCAGTGTGTTTTTACATGGTACAAGGTTGGATGTTAGGAATAAAGCTTTTGATGTCTTGTGCTTTCTAATGAAAAACGCAAACAAAGTTTTTAGCGCAGATGAAATTTACGAACGGGTATGGGGCAGAAAAGCGCTGAACGACAACAGAACCATAAGAGCGGTAATGCATGACCTGCGGAAGGATATTGAAGGGTCTGGCTATACTATTTCTTCCGAGTATGGTAAGGGATATTGCTTTATGGAAGAATAGCAATTGTTATATTTTTTGCCGTTTTGTAAGTGCAATGTGAAATATAATGCCGTTTTCGTTTTCACTCCTATGTATGTGATATTGTGGCTACGTAGCACAATAACACACATTTTCATGCACAAGGAGTGGTATCATGCGTATCCTAGAAAACAAAGCAGTAAAAAGGTTTATACAGGCGGTGCGTACATATTCAAGGACGGTTGTAGCACTGGTTCTGGTATTTGTTATGGCTTCGGTAGCGGTGTTTGCCAATTTTGCCGGTGATGGGTTTATTTGGCGTAACCATACTTATGAAGGCTATACATATGGCACAGACTTCCCTACGGAAGATGATGCATTTTCACATAATTTAGGGGACGTTGCCACTACCAATTTTAGCGGTTTTGGTGAACATATTTATCAGGAGTATTTTACCATTACCGTTGCAAGAGGACAGTCCATAGCAGATGTATTACCTGAAATCCCGCAAATGAAGGGTATTAACTTTACCCACTGGTCTCTCACACCCAACGGCGCACCCTTTAATTTTAATCAGCCGCTTTATGTGGACACGACATTTTATGCAATTTGGGATGCCGATTATGTGCATACATGTAGCCTTCCCGATGATGGTTATACATATGATACACCAGATTATCCACTAGATGAAAGTGTACTCAACGAAGCACCAGGTTATAGCTATGATATTTATGGATATGGCGACAGCTATGATGTTTATAACCATGGCTACGACACTCATGATTATAGCCATAACTATCATACTCATGACCATGACCATGGCCATAATAATGCCGCGGGGCCGAGTTACGCCTATGGCTATGATTATGCCATGTATTACGATTATGGACATGCCGTTGAGCATGAGTTAGCCTTTGCTTATGACGAATATAGCCATATACCACAGGCACCGGTCTATATGTATAGTGACTATTTATATAACGAAGGGCCAAGTTACGACTTTGCCTATAGTTATGGCATGTATTATGAGTACGGCCATGCCGTGGAGCATGAGTTAGCTTATGCTTCTGAAGGATATGGCTATATGTATAGCGGCTATTTATATAATGAAGGGCCGAGTTATGCTTATTCTTATAACCATGACACATATTATTCCCATGGTTATACCTATAACTATGAAGTTGGGGGCGCATACAACGATGCACCCGTGCATGACACCGAAAATAACGCACATGCCAATAACAATAATGCGTATGATAACATCCACGAGGACACGCTGTTATACGTGGGGGATGATACTAACTACGAGCAAGGCCTTGTAGGTGATGGAACCATTGTCATAACATTCCGCTTAAACCCTGATGGCCGATGGTATGATGGGGTTCATATTATCCATCATGACGGGGACATAAATATTGATGTAGATGCACGCGGCAATATCACTGTTTACCCGGACGTGACGCACATGGTTATATTAGACGGGGAATATATCCGCGTTAGGTTCCCGTGGGTGGTTAGTTTAGACAATATTAGCGTAGGCATGGTTAATGGGGCTTGGACATATGCCATATACCATGACGAATCCCCCGAACTTTCCGGCAGGGCCGGCGCGCTTGACGCATACGGCCAAACACAGCCTTTTGAAATAGAACCCTGTACCGTTGTATCAATCAACCACGATTTATTAATAACCCACGCCCAGCAAGGCGAAATGGTGTTTTTGAACGACTATGTGCCGGCAGGTGGGTTTATGCCTTTTGCATCTAACCCTCCCTTCTCTATGGTGACTTTGGCTTCCCCCTTTGATAATGCGGCATGGCTTGCAGCTATTGACAATACGGCCCCAGTAGACCGTGTTGTGGTGGTACCGCAAGATGTATATCATCCGGTTCAAGTTAATATCACGGGTGACCGCCATGTTATTATTGTAAGCCAAGATACCAACATGCAAGGTACTACTAATAACCATATTGCACCACCCGGTGGTGCTGTAACTATAACCCATACAGGAACTAGTGGGCGGCATTTTACAGTTGCTGTCGACACTACATTAACATTAAGTCACATTGTGCTGGACGGCGACGTGATTTTACCTTCGACAGCGTTTGTTCGCGGCGGGGTCACTGTTAACAATGGTGGTAACTTTCATATGTTGCAAGGCAGTGTAATACGTAACGGCCGGTTTCATGGCGGCGGCGGTGTAAATCTTGCAGCCGGTACCCTTGGCGTTTTTACAATGGCAGGCAACAGTAGTATCACCGGCAACTCATCCGGCAATACCGGCGGCGGCGTGCAAATTGCGGGTGGCCGACAGTTTACTATGTCTGATAACAGCAGCATCTCCGGCAATATGGCTGCTACTCAAGGCGGCGGTGTTAATCTGACTGCAGCCAATGCTCATCTTACCATGACGGGCAATAGCAGCATTTCCGGCAACACGGCTAGCACCAACGGCGGCGGCGTACTTTTAGCCGCAAACAACACATGGCTGACAATGGATGGTGGGATTATATCCGGCAATACTGCAAACGGTCCTGATACTGCAGCCGGCGGCGGCGGTGTACACATTGCGGCTGTAGTTCTCAATGCAAACGCATTTACTTTAAACAATGGCATAATTTCCAATAACCACGCCGTAGCAAACGGCGGCGGCATCTTTGCCGCATTACACACATATTCCAACTACATGACCGGAACCGCGTATTTCCCTCAACTTAATATTCAGGCGGCAGCAATCTTTTCCGGTAACACTGCTGGCGGCGGCAGCTTTACCCCTCCGGTTAATGCGCATCTGCACACAAACATAGCTAATACAAATGGTGTTTCCGGTGGGTACAATCATCCGCTCAACAATTTAGATATCAATTTCTTTCGCATAGGTGGGGATTGGTTTAGGTTGCATAGTGCTGTTGTTGGTACATCTGCTGCCAACATAGTTATACACCCAAGAGACTCTTCCGAAACCCCCGGTCTATCTGTATCCGGCACAACATACAACTTGGTAATTACTGACCCGGGCGATGGGTATACAATCACTACATTCCCCCTTACAGGCGGTACATCTGCGCACGCTATCAATGTTACGCGGCCTGTCACAATTTCTGCAGCTGTCGGCTCGGACATTGTATTGCGTATGCCATTGCCGGGTGCGCCAAATACACCAAATACTGCACCATGGTTAACCACACAGGCAGAGCCTACGCTTTTCAGGCATTTTATCGTAGGCACCGGCGGTATTCTTACCTTGGGCGGTGGTGCCGGTTCTGGCACCCTAACACTTGACGGAAATGCCGCCCTAAACACGGCACCAGGCCGCCGCAGGGGCGGCGTGCAGGTAACCACAAATGCCGAGCTTGTACTTCAACACGGTGGTGTTATATATAATTGTGCTGCCCACTCCGGCGGTGGTGTGGAGCTTAACGCTTCGACAGCAACATTTAATATGACCGGCGGCAGCATTATCGCCAACACAGCTATTGATTTAAACTGGGGTGCGGCATTAGCCGGCAATGGGGGCGGCGTGTCATTGTTGGCAGCTGGATCGCAATTTAACATGTCGGGAGGTACTATTTCAGGCAATACAGCTGTCCAAAGTCACTTTGATTGGGTGACACACACCGGCAACGGCGGCGGTGTGTTTTTGGGCAATTCTACTTTCATTAGTTTCAATTTCAGTGCCGGTTCTATTATAAATAACCATGCGTACAATGCCGGCGGCGGTATATTTGCCGGGATATTTGATTATGCTATTACTTTGCCGGCTGGGGCGTTTCATCAGCTAACTGTTGGCTTAGCGGCTGTTTTTGGCGGAAATACATCAGGCCTAGGCGGCTTCAATCCCCCAACAAATCCGGGACCGCCAACAACAAATATTACGGCTGCTGCCTCACGCTCTGGAGGATTTTTGCATCCGTTGAATAATTTGGATATTAACTTTTTTTCCGGGGATTGGATAAGGCTCAACGACTTGGTATCAACTATACCATTTGCCGGAAATACACATATCACCATACACCCGGCAGGTTCTGGCGTAACCCCCGGCAATGCCGGTGATGGTTTTACCTATAATTTTATCATCCAAGACCCCGGCAACGGCAGTACAATAGTCACTTCACCCATAGCTGGTGCGCCTGGTACAGACCCGCACCGTATCCATGTGCTTCGCAATGTTACTATTCAGGCAGCCGATGGGGCTAATATTGTGTTGGATATGACATTCACACAATCGTATCATATGGGGCGGCACTTCTTGGTAAACGCAGGGCATTTGACGTTGGGGGGCCTTGGCACCGGCACCCTTACCCTAAACGGCAACGCAGACACAATAGTTACCACCGGTATCAGAGGCGGGGTACAAGTCAACAGTAGCGTCGGAAGACTTACTTTGGCTACCGGCGGTATTATAGCCAATAATCGCGCCATAAGCGGCGGCGGAGTGCAACTTAGCGCAGGCGGCGTTGGCCCTCACCTTGTTATGGCGGGCGGTAGCATTATTAACAACATTGCTACTGGCAGTGGTGGCGGCGTTAATCTACAAGTTAATAATACACATGTAAATATGGACAGCGGTATTATTTCTGGCAACACAGCTACCAGTAATGGTGGCGGCGTATTTCTTGCGGCAGGGATAAACATCCGCTTCCATTTCAATGGCGGCACAATACAAAACAACACTGCTACAATTGGTGGTGGCATATTTGCGACACAATTTATTTACGAAGACCCATTGCCAACGGGTATGCATTTCCCGCAGCTTACGGTATCTACTAATGCAAACTTTACCGGCAATGTTGCTACAATAGGTGGTTTTACGCCACCAGTTGGTGCAGCAACATATACCGCTATTACCAATGCCAACCAGCGCTCCGGCGGGTTTGCCCACCCGTTGAATAACTTGGATATCAATTTCGTTAGCCCTAATGCCGACTGGCTTAGACTCAATGCAGCGGTGCAAAATGCGGCTATAGATACTATTATCATACATCCGCGCATTGATATATCCGGTGTTACAGAGGGTATTGTTGGCCCGGTGTTTAACATGGTTATTACCAATACAGCTGACCCTTTTGCAATTATTACGTTGCCAACGGGTGTAGGAACTTCACATGCAATCTATGTGACCAGTCCCGTAGTTATTCAATCTGCCGGCAATCATGATATTGTTCTTAACATGTTACAATCCGGTTCAACTATGCGCCACTTTAATGTAACCACAAACGGCAACCTCACCTTGGGCAGTCAAGGCACGGGTACTTTGGCATTGGAAGCTAACAGGCAACTCGTAGCCGGAACCCGCGGCGGGATAGGAGCCGGCTCAAATGGAATAGTCAATTTGCAATCGGGCGCAATCGTAAGAAACACTCGTGGTGGTACGGGTGGCGCAATTTTCATATCGAATACCGCAGTAGTCAATATGTATGATGGTTCTTATGTCACAGGAAACCAGGCTTCTGGCGGCGCGATAGCAACCCAACATTGGGATCATGATGCCACGCTTAATATGTTCGGGGGTACCATAAATAACAACATTGCCGACTGGGGCGGTGGTATATGGGCAATGTCCGGCAGAGTAAACATATATGGCGGTTATGTAATTAATAACAACGCAGGAATAATTGGAACGCAGGCACCCAATGCCGGTGCGCTCGACGGCACCATTAACAACCCACATGGAGCAGGCGGCGGGATTAGGGTATGTTGTCGCGGCGTATTAGTTATGCATGGCGGTACAATAGGAGGCAATACTGCACGTTTTGGTGGGGGTGTGCTACTTTCCCACGGCACCACAGTAGACGACCCTGTACCCTCTTTATTTATTATGTACGGAGGCAATATTATTAACAACACAGCGTCATTGGCATACGTAAACCCGCTTAACCAGCATGATGGTTGGGTCCATAACGGGGACGGCGGCGGCGTATTTATTATGAGTAGCGGCCTGTTTGAAATGCGTGACCACCCCACAGAAAACAGAACCATTAATATAAGCGGAAACACAGCTGGCCAGCATGGAGGCGGCGTTTTCTGGCAGGTAGGCAGATGGGAAACAGATGACCGTCTTACCCAGCCGGTTATTATGCAAAACAACCACGCAGAATATGACGGCGGCGCAATTTTCCTATCTTTCCGCACCCTTAACATGCGCGGCAGCTGGAATATAGGCAACAACTCCGCGAACAGGGGCGGCGGTGTATTCTTGCACGGCGATAATACTCCCTACACATACGACCCTACACTGGGTTGGCTTCCTCACCCGCTTATGGGCCACGGTACATTGGTTATGCATGATGAAAATGTGCGCATCCATAGCAACTATTCCGAAACCAGCGGCGGCGGCGTGTATATATTCCGCGATGCTGTATTTGAAATGAACGCCGGTTCTATAGACAATAATGAATCCGCCATCTTTGGCGGCGGTGTGTATGTATTCAACCCGGGTACGTACTTCACAAGCCGCTTTTATGCAAGGGGCGGCCAAATCACAAGAAACCGGGCCATATACGGCGGCGGCGTGTACTTGATGTTTAGGGCTCATATGTTTGCAGAAAATGTTCTGTTTGCAGGCAATGAAGCCGCCCGTATGGGCGGGGGCATATTTACAGAGCTTGTAGACTACGGTTACTTATTGTCCGGCATGGAGGTCCCCCATGAAATCCTCCCGGAAATACCGGGCCACCCGCTGGACCCCAACGAAGATTTCTTTGCGTTCACAAATATAAATATAGCAGACACGGTGCGCTTTGGCGGCTATAGTCACGACGGCCTAACCTACTTTGGCGGCAATACTGCAATTGCGGCATTCCCCGCGCCGTATAACGCCTTAGACCTGACTAACATACGTTGGCAAAATTGGAATGCGCCAAACCCGGTTGACCGCTACCAGCACTTAAGCATCCATATTCATCCGTTTAATAATTATGATATCAACTATGTACGCCCTGTTTACTTTTACAAGACTGATATGGAGATTTATTCTTATCCGCCTTCTATCAACAACCTACAAGGTGCGGTGTTTGTGTTGGAAATAAGCGTTGACTATGACCCGGTTACAAGCACTCACACATGGGAAGTGTATACACTATCTGACGGTACGCCGGTAACAGCAACAAGCGAAGCTAACGGGCGCATAGTACTGTTTGTATTTACCGAAGGTATTTTCCGCCTGACGGAAACAGTGCCGCCGGAGGGATTGTTTGTACCGCCGCCCGGATATTGGACCTTTGAAATGCGCTTAGACGAAGATTTTATTGATGGTGTACCCGGCCTGCCGGACCTTTTGTTGTCTATGTATAACCCGCCGCCCGAACCCTGCCCGGATAACCAGGAGTTCTTCTTCGTACTGCTGGACAGGGAAACCGAAACCGGTGTAGGCCACCCATATAGTGACGATGCCCGTATGCGCTGGCATGTAGGCAACGCCCCACCAAGGGTAGAGTTATACCTACACAAAGCAGGGGAGGAATTTATAGGCATGTCCCCAGCCCCTACAACTGTTGAGCAAATTGATAACATGTTGCGCCCCGGCGCGGTGTTCCTGTTGTACCGCTACCTTGGTACCGGTACCCCGGACCCAGGCTTAGTACCCGGTCCCGGCTGGGTGCGCACGTATGGTTACCACACCAGTACCGGCAACCCGACCACCCCAATAGAGCTTATACGTTTGGCCTTTAGGGCAGACCAAAGCTTTAGCTACTACCAACTGGTAGAGGCCATACCGCCGCCGGGCTATATGGCACCTTTTGGCCAATGGCGGGTTAGGATGGAATATAACCTAGCGGTGGCCCAAACAGCCACGGCCATGGTTGTCACCCCCCAAGGCGAGTCAGCACCGCCTCTTATACGCCTTACAGGCGAAAATGGTTTTACATTTGCTGTTGGTAATCGGCGCGTGTTCCAACTACCCCTTGCCGGTGGTATGGGTATGTCAATGTTTATGCTGGCTGGGGGAGCGATTCTTAGTGCTGCGGCTTTGGCTGCCGCTATGCTGGTATTTAAAAAGAAGCTGGCAGCAAAGCCTGCTTTAAGCAGATACCACCGACTAATGACCTTTTTAGGCATAATGGTTGTTGTGCTGATTGGCTTTTCGGCTTGCCATGACATTTATGGGACAATTCCATCAGCAATAGAGCCCCTGCACGAAGTCTACGCATACCAAGACACCGCCCTAGATATTGAAATACACGCTTTTTCATGGCAAGAGGCATATTCCGAAAAGTTACACTACTATGTACAGTTACCCGTTGGCGATATAGCTTATGAGGGTGCGGGATGGCGGTTTATGCTTCACGATATCAACCAAAGCGGAACCCCACAGCTTTTCCTTGTAGGGTATTATGACGGGCTTGTAAACTTTTATACGGTTTACAGCTTTGAATATGGCAATGCCATTATGCTTAAATCAGCACTTAGCATGAATGTCCTGCTTAGCGGCGGGATGTACATTGCGCCAGGGGGCATTGGAGTTGTTAGGTATCTTTCTAACGGAATGGTAAATTTTTATGATATGTATAGGCTTTATGGTGGGGCTCTTTCACGTAGCGTGAATGGTAATACTGCCTCGTTTGTTGATTCATTCCGGATAAATACCGTCTTTGTTACCCAAGATGAGTTTGTAGATACTTTTGGCTGCCCTGATGAAAGAGTGTGGCTTGATTTGTATGAAATTACTGAGATCAATATACAAAATATTATCTTTGGATGGCACTAAATATTAGCAGTATCCCTATGCTTTTAGGCGTAACCACTAACATCTTTTTAGCACTCCTTCCCCATTAGATGAGCCAATGCTCTGCTCACATTTGGCTCAATAACATAAAAAGGTTGATGCCCACCACCTTGCATCAACCTTTTTATTTATGCTCTTATTAGGCTTTTAATACTAATCTCAGTTAAAAAGTTAAATCCAGTGCGAGGATTTTTGTCACAAGCCAAGGAGGTGTCGACGACGCGGGCCAAGAAGGCCCGCTAGAAGGTGCTGACGCGGGATTGTGGCAAAAAGACCGCAATGGGTTTAACTTTTTAGCTGAGATTAGTATAAGCAGGCCTAATTATTTCGGCCATTGGCCGGGAAGTTCGCAATTTGCGCTAACTTATACGTATTACATACCCCCAACCAACGCATCAATCCGGCTAAGTTCCTCTTCACAGAAACCGGCTGCTCCGGCGGCTTTTACACAATCCTCTATTTGAGAAACCCGTGACGCGCCAATCAACGCCGAGGTTACGGCCTTATGCCGCAATACCCAGCTTAAGGACATCTGGGCCAAGGTCTGCCCCCGTTCCAGCGCGATTTTATTAAGCCCGTTCAATGTTACCATAAGTTCTGGGGTTATTGCTTCTGTGCTAAGGAATGGGCTTGCCCCTGCCGCGCGGGAGTCTTTTGGGATTTCTTTTAGATAGCGGTCTGTAAGCAGCCCTTTTGCAAGAGGTGAGAAGCAAATCATCCCTACCCCATTTTTTTCACAAGCGTTTATTAGTCCATCTTCAGGGCGACGGTTTAATATGGAGTAGGCTGGCTGGTGTATAAGGCAAGGGGTGCCAAGCTCCCCAAGGATTTTAAAGGCTTCTTCCGCTTCCTTTGGGCCATAGTTAGAGATACCGGCATACAAGGCCTTACCGCTACGCACAATATAATCCAGGGCAGCCATGGTTTCATATATGGGGGTTACTGGGTCAGGCCTGTGGGAATAAAAAACATCAAAATACTCCAGCCCTGTCCTTTTTAGGGAAGCATCGCAGCTTGCCACCAGATACTTGCGGGACCCCCAATCCCCATATGGGCCATCCCACATTGTGTACCCGGCCTTGCTGGATATAATCAGCTCGTCCCGGTATGGGGCCAGGTCTGATTTCATGATTTGGCCCAGCATAAGCTCTGCACTGCCTGGGGGCGGGCCATAGTTGTTGGCAAGGTCAAAGTGGGTTATACCCAAGTCAAAAGCTGCTAGAAGCATGTCTCGCGCATTTTGCTCTGGGGTGGTGTGGCCAAAGTTGTGCCATAACCCTAGCGATATCTCTGGCAGCTTAAGCCCGCTTTTCCCCACGCGACGGTAAGTCATGGATTTGTAGCGGTTTGTGTTGGCTGTGTACATAAGTAATCCCTCTTTTCTTGGTATTTTCTTGGTATGATGTTTTTATTATAAGCATAATCTTAATACATTAAAAATATCAATAGGGGTTTTTAGCACATAATCAAAAAGCCCTTCATCTTCCTTTGCCAAATACCCAAACCCTGCCCCGATGGCAATAATCCCATTGCCCCGTGCAGCGTCTGAGTCTTTGAACATATCCCCTACCATGGCCCATTCGCTGGCGTCACGGCCTGCAATAATCTCTTTTACCATAGATACTTTTTCGGGCCTGTTGGAGTGTATTTCTGAAAAGTATTTTTCTATCCCGGTTGCTTGCAAGGTTGTGTGCACATGGCGCGTACTGCCGGTGCTTGCAATATATAGGCTGTACCCGTCTTTTAATAGGGCCTCCAGCATTTCGCAAACCTCTGGGAACAATATCTCTGCCCCCAGGCTTTTCACCATGCGTTCTTCCCCGTCATCAATTTGCTTTTCTATTGCCAAAAGCTGTGTGGCAGATACACCAGGGTAAAGGCGGGAGTAAAATTCTAACCCTGGCAACCCCATTGCGGTCAGTATTTCCATGTAATCCACTTCCGGAAAGCCGTGTACTTTGGCCCCTTCGGTGGTGGCGGCATAGGTTGCCTTGGCTGTGTCGGACAGGGTGCCGTCCATATCAAAAATTATATGTTTTATTTTCATTGTATCCTCCCTGGGTTACCAGTTAAATTTTTCAAGGGTTTGCAGTACAACAACCTCGGCAGTTACATTTTCCGCATTGCAAAAATAACGGAAGGATTCTGGGTTTTCGCTATTTAGGGCCATAACATCGTAGTGGTTGGGGATTACATATTTAGGGTTTACCGCTTTTGTTACTGCAATAGCCTCGGCTATATTTAGGTTGCCATACTTTCCATTGATACAAGGAAGGAATACATCCACCTTTGGGGCGGTTTTAAGCAGTAAGTCGCAGTATGCTGTGTCAGATGAATGGTATACGTTTTTGCCATTGGGGAAGGTTATAGCATAGCCGGTAGTGTCTATTGCATCTGGGCCGGTGGCTAGGGCAAATATGCCTTTTATTTGTACGCCTTTTACTTCTGCCTCGTCCCCATGGTCTATCACCACTATATTTTCTATGCCCATGGTTTTTAGCTTCTTTGCTGCGTGGCGGGGGGCAACAAATATTGTTGTTTCTTTGTGGGCGTAGGGGGTGATTGTTTCTGGGTCCAGGTGGTCTGTATGGTCGTGGGTTACTATGAAAATATCTGCCTTTATGCTGGCTGGGTCTACGGGCACAGGGTATGCCCTTGCAAATAAGGGGGCAACCTTGCCCACGCTGTCGCTTAGATATGGGTCTATCATTATCGTGACGCCGTCAGATTTCATGATATACCCGGCCTGACCCAAGAACCATAAGGCGGTTTCGTTGTTGCTTGCTTCCCAAGGTAGTCTTTTTTCCATGTCTAGTCTCCTTATTAAATGAGAGCTCCGCCCCCAAAGCCCCGCCGCTACACTTCCTCGCTTGCGCCCTTTGTGCGCTTACTGCGGGCAGAATCGCGCTTTGCGCTTTTTTTAGCAGTTATAGTGTAACAATTTCTTTCAATACTACATAGTATAAGGATTAGCCACGTAAAGGGGAAGTGTCATGATTCTAAAGTTAGACAAACCACACAATATCAGCGCAACATTTGAAAGATTAAGGGCTAAACTTGCAACCCTAGGTGGCATCCTAACCGGTAATGAGCGCGAGGGCACAATATCCATCCACGGGGCCAGTGGCAAATACACCGCCGAAGGGGATTGCATTGTGGTTGAGATAACAAAAAAAACCCTATCGATAATCCCAAAAAAGCTTATTGAAAAAGAGATAAGGGCTGTTTTTGATGAAATTAGTGGTTAATCCGCTTTTTCCGCGAAATCCGCGACCAATTAACACTCAATCTGTACACCATAAACAAGGAGGACAAACAATGGATTTGAAATACAAAAAAATAGGCATAGTCCTCTCCGGCGGTGGCATACGCGCCACAATATACCACCTGGGTGTACTAAAATGGCTTGCGGAAAGCAACCTGATGGAAAACATAACTTACATATCATCAGTATCCGGCGGAAGTTTATGTGCCGGGCTAGTATACGCCCACAATGGCAACAAATGGCCAAGCAGCCGCCAATATCTTGACCAAGTACTGCCAGAGATAGAAAAAACCATACTGGGCAGCGATATCCAACTATCTGCCCTGCTTCGCATGTTTCCATTCTGGCTGTTTAGCAGGGTTAACCTTTTGGCAAAAGTCATAAGCAAAAAATGGGGGGTAAGCGGCGCAATGTCTGACTTGGGCAAGTCCCCCATCTGGTGCGCCAACTGCACAACATATGAAACAGGAAAGCGCTTTGGCATTACCCAGGGTACCATGGGGGATATTGCAATAGGCTATGCCAAAGACCATAACCTGCCAGTGTCAGATGCCATGGCAGCGTCTTGCGGGTTCCCATTTCTTATAGGCCCATATGCACTTCGGCGCGGGAAGTATTCCTGGAATGCCTCAATTTTTGAGTCAAGCATAGTGGCTAAAGATGCCCCTATCCCAGGCGGGCGCAATTTTCATTTATGGGATGGGGGCGTGTTCGACAATCTGGGGCTGGAGGCTTTGTTTCATATATCAGACCGGCCATCTGGCGGGCATTTTTCCCAGGGGATTGAATATATTATTGTCAGCAACGCAGGGGCTTTTAGCCGTTTTAGGCAGCGGGCATTTTCTTCCCGGGCCAGGCGGCTTTTGGATATTGCAATGGATCAAGTAGGGATTTTGCGCATAAGAAGCATAGTGGGCCATATACGCCAAGAGAATAATGGCATGTACCTGCAAATTGGGGACAGCGCGTCACGCATCCTGCGCAATGCCACCATTGACCCAAATGCAATAAAGCAGACAATTTCTGAAAGCCTGCCCAACCACCAAGCAGCATTTGCCAAAAACTACAGCACTACCCTTCGCAGGCCATCAGAGGCTGATTACAAAGTACTTATG
>Ga0123355_10010185_pt1 | contig 14374 bp, 15 predicted proteins | sample TergutEmb28metaG_3_FD_89872 | JGI IMG/M metagenome (GOLD analysis project Ga0123355, IMG submission 89872) | Embiratermes neotenicus P1 segment gut microbial communities from Petit-Saut dam, French Guiana - Emb289 P1 | ecosystem: Host-associated > Arthropoda: Insects > Digestive system > Gut ...
AAATTTTAAAAAATTCTTTAAAAATTAATTATTTTTTTTTTTTTCTTTTCCCCCCCCCCCCCCACCCTGCCCCCCTAGTAGCCTAGTAGACCATTTTTAAATGTGTGTAGCATGCAGCAGCAGTCACTCACTTGATCAACACACTACTGCCAGCGTGACAACGTGCATCCCCGTCCTCTTCCTGTCTCTCTGTCTGTTTCTTAACCTCTCTCTGTTGATCTTCATTTTCTGTCATTCGCATTGTCTGTGAGCTTTTCACATGTTCTCAAGAAATGTCAACAGTGATTTATTCATTTCTGTTGTTGCTTCATATGTATTGAGGTTGCTGTGGAAGCAAAGGTGTTGTAGCACGTTTGTACTGTTGCGCTGCATAGGGAGGGCAGCCACCCAATCACGTTTTATGATTCTGATGTATTTTTTTATTTTCACCGCTGTTTGATTTTTAAAAAGTATCTTGTAAAATATTGTTAACTAGTGATGTTAAAGGGCTGTTTTTCAATGATTTATGAAGCCTGTTATGAAAGGTATGCATGCATGAGTTAATGGAAACCCCCAAAGCTCTAGTGACATACAAGGCAAAGGGATGCTGTAATTAGTTTACAGTAGTTTTGTTTTCATTTGAGGTGCCTTTGTAGTGGTTGATACTCGAATGTTGTTAAATATGTAATTTTGATAAATCTATAGTTTTATCACAGAGCAAATATGCACTGTTTCGCTTAGGTTAAAAGGTATTAGACTGAATTTTAATATCATTTTATACTGATTGAATGCCGCAGAAGCTGTAATTATTCATTATTGCAGGTCGTCACTGTGCATTCTGTCTTTCAATGAACATGGACATTAGAATTTCGGATGTTATTGTTGGTCATTGATGGTACAGTCAGCTCCTGATTATGCAGACTAATGGTGTGATAATGTGCATAATCTAAGAAACTTTATTCTGGATTCTTAGAGTGTGTCACCAATTATTTAACCCAGTTTTTCCTACAGTTATGCAGATGACTTTATTTTTTGACAGATGGTCTGTAATGTTTGTTTCTTTTGGTCTGCTGTTTGGGCTTCTGGTGACAGCAGTTTGAGATGCCCGTATTGCTGTAATATCAAACCACTAGCTCATGGACAGAATATAACGCCAGTTCAGACAAAACATGCCCTGATTGCTGTAGGTTCTTTGCCTGTGATTCTCTTTATTGCCGTTGAATTACATCTGTATAAACAAGTGACATATGGCAAGAAGATCCACATTTTTGCAGTTAGCAGTAACGTTACTGGCCATGTGCTCACAGCATCATCTCCCTCCCCTGCTTGTACTGTCTGACTGCGCCTTCTTTTGCAGTTTCGTCCCAGCCCTTTGCAATGCCTGTTTGTAACAGAAGCAGATGTAAACCTATTCCACATATATTTATGTTTGTTCTGATTTACAGTTGTAGATAGACCTGATAAATAAATGCATAAATCACAGTTCATGTAGTCTGCATCCAAATAATCAGGGGTTTACTGTAGATTTTTAGTTTATGGCGAAAGCAAGCCTTCACGTGTGTGTTTCGTAATTGCACGTAATTTGTGGAGATTTGTGTTTGGGTAATGGGAACACTTTTTGTAGGATAACTTAAGACTGAAGAAGATAGCATTTTACTACATCTGTTTGTAACAAATGGATGTCCTTCTACAAATTACAAGATTGATGAGCTGACCTAGAGTTCCTTTGGTTTGCTGGAATAAAATTTTACCCTTACTGAAAATTATATAAAGATGTTATTTGGTTATTTATCTCTCATCCTTATTTATTAAATGAATGTTTATACCTTATCTTATTGTTTGATGTTATTCATTCCATGCATTGTGATTGTAATCATTTATATATACGAACAAATGCACACAGATTATATAAAATTACAGTTTATGTGTACGTGAACTTTCCTGCATGTTTCAGCAATAAAATCATGTCCTCAGAGAGATGTTAATACAAAGGATTATGAAAGTAATGTGTCAAATTCACATACGCAATGCTAAAGGTAAGTAATGGCATCTGTAAATGTGAAAATGCAGATACTGTAGACAGTGTGATTCTGACATATTCTTGAATAAATCTAATTGCTTTGCCACAGTATAATGCCTAATAATGAAGTTATGATCCAAAAGTATCAAGTCTCTGTGCCACGTATTGATGTGTCTCGTGTAGGAGGGTGTCGTGTGCCCGAAAATACTGCTAGAGGAGACACGTATTTCACGTTCTCCATTCCATGCATCGGAATTCAATTATTGCAAACGTGCGTGCATTGGTTTGAGTTGCAGTACAGTAGGCACATACGTCCATGGCATAGGGAGTCAACTCTGTTGGATCAAAAACTTCGAGACGAGATGTTTGTATGCATGTGTTTGCATATGATATAAAATAGTGGCACATCATTGAAATTTATTCAAGAATATGTCAGGATCACACTGTCTGTAGTATTCACATATTTTTGTTTGTGTCTAGTTCCCATTATTTATCTGTAACATTGTGTATGTGAATTTGACATATTAATTTTATATTGATGTCTCTCAGAGAAGAGCAAATTATGGCTGAAACATGTAGGAGGCTTCTTATTTATAGTTAAATTGTAATTGTATCTTATTGTGTTCGTTTGTTAACTTTCAAATACAAAGTTTAGGTAAAAATTTGAATATATGGGCTGCAGCTGGGTATGGTTTCTGTTATCAAAGTAAATGATATGCAACCTTGAGAACAAAAAATTTCCTCCACCATCAAATTTCAGTGGTCATTTCATTGAGTGTATAATAGTAACTGAATACCTTACCACTGCAGTTGACAGATGTGCTCGCAGATTTGTCGTTTGATCATTGTTTGGTGAGTAGGCAGCCATTTAAATATGTTTATTAACAGGCCTAATAATGCGTGCAAAATTTTCTTATTTTTGTTAATTCAGTTTAGTCTTTCCTCTTTATGTGGGTTGTTATGTAGGGACTTTTTTTTTAACAAAATTTGTTATGCATATAAGGAACGTGCATTGATAATTACAAGTCGTGTGTTTCAAATAAATTTTAGCTTTTGAAATGTTATTCTGTGCCTTGATGGTCAGAAGTTGTGAGCAGTTTTACTATAACTGAGTTCGTACTTGTTGCAAGTGTAGAAACCATAAATTCTAGTTTGCCCCTGGCCATGAGTGACTTGGGGCTTGATGAAAATGTGCCTCAAAATTTTAACTGCCATGTGCTTCTTGATCTTGGTATATTTAATGTTGATGAACCGAAAAGACAAGACAGAATTAACGTGATCCATTTTTATGTTTTGGAAGTTACATGATACTTCTTATTGTCAGAAATTTTGTAATTATGTTGAATTTTTCTTTACACTTCACATTTTTTATGAAGCCTGTATGAAGTTAACCGATCATGTGACAATGGGTGTCCATTTCAAGAGTGTACATCTATATGTTTGTAACAACACTGATATTGATATGAATTCATCACGTTCGAGATGAACGGCAGTAAAGCTTAGTGCCCATTTCATTTCTGTTTGTTGCAGAATTATTTACTCCCTGTTTGAGCATTGAAATTTTTATATTTGTATTAATGCTTACAGATTTTTATGCATTGTTGCCAGATTTTAGTGGTGTGTCTGTTCTTCACGCTGACATGAAATATTGGCTGTAATGTGCCATCAGCACTGCTTCTGTCAAAGTTTGGTCATGTTTATCTGCACCGTTAAAAAACAATAAACAGATTGCAGAAGAAGACCAAGCAGTGTTCCCTTGGTTCGATTGGAGACGGAAATTTTTAATAGCTGTAAAGAGACGGGGTTTCGGTTTTATGACTTAGAGTGGGATGTTTCAACAGTTGGACACTTTCAGAGTCACTCATTATAGTGTACTGACATGAACATACCAAGACAGGCTAACAGGATTTTTTAGCAGATAGTGGAAGAAGACTGAACTCCATTTTCATATTTTATTACCCATATATCTACTACGAACCTCTCACTTTGGAATTTTTTTAACGAGATAATATATTTTTAAAGTTCTAGCCACCATTTCGTAATTACTGAGTCGTGTAATATAAGGGTAGATTGTTTTTAGCAGGATAATGTGGTAGTACGTCTAAAATTTGAAGAATGTTTCTACTTAGAGAAAGATATGCAGTGTGTAAGTTTCATATTGCCAGAGAGTTACTTGAAATGTGTATATAATGTTTGCAATTGGAAATCACTAAATCCACTGCTTGAATTAGAGTTAAAATGTATAAAATGTATAAAATGTTACTCAGGAAATTAAATCCAGCCTGGTAGAAATGTTTTATAACTTTGCTTCCATTTCTTGTAACTGCAGGTGTATTCTTCGATGAAATAAGGGCCTTGTCTGTACAGTTCTTGAAGCTCATGTATGCTGCCACGATCAAGTGTAGATAATAGAGTGCCGTATAAGTGCTGTTACGTGGAGGCTTGTTGCATTGGTTGCAGTGCATGAATAATTTATTTTATATTATTGCAAAGATTGAAACGTGACTGCCCTCCCTTACACAGGTTAATGTTGAAAAGTATCTTAAAAATTAGGAAAAGTGTTGAAATACCATTCATATCCTATGATTCTTTTCTCTGTCTAGTTGTTTTTGGGTTTTAGTGAGAATGTCACCTTTCTCATTTTGTACTGTGATGTCATAACCAGTATTTATGGCATTTTCTAAATTTTAACAGATTAAACATAGAACTGTGTAGACCTTGTTACATTCCAACCTGTCTTTTATTGTTTGGTTGGCATAGGTTATGTATGGTATTTGTACGGTTGTTATGGTGCACCATGGCTTCTCAGCACAGAGCTCACTCAGAATATGTAATGTGTTGGTGTGGGTAGTGTAGCCTTTGTATTAAAATTGCAGTGAAAGGTGATTTCACTCTTTTAGCAATGGAAAGGAAGTAGACAATTTCCTCATTCTCAGAAAATAGGAGCACCTTGTTGGGCAGTGTCCTGCATGCCAATGTCCCAAGGCGCCCGCCAGATGCTGGCACACAGGACGTAGCCTTAACGAGTTACAACTGTGGTCTTCCAATGAAGGTTCTCATCACTGGGCTACAGCCAACCCAAAATGAGTAGATCAGTTTGTCTTATCATATTACTTTGCATTCCTGGTAATGTTGATCACAGTTGAGAAGCAAATGGTGCTGCATCCAGTAATCTTGTTCGAATACTGTGTTGCAACCTCAGAGCACCGTTGTCGTCTCAAAGTCTGTTGTTATGTGATGATGAAGTACAAAACTCCCTGTTTGTTATGAACATTACTACTGTTCTGTATGTGTTGTACTCATGAAACACACTTGCTCCTTGGACTTGGCTAGACAGCAGGCAGGCAGACACAACAATATTTTGTAAAAAAAAATATACATGAAAAGGAAATGTAAAGAAGATACACACACCTGGAAGGTTGGGAGTGTTAAGTTCTCAGAACAAGAAGTTTTTGTCTACGTGCAAAATGTGCAGTTGCGTTTTGTACTAGTGGTTGTGACCTGTGGACAGAGCCAATGAGTGTGGAGGGTTGCAGCAGATGTTTAATGATTAAACCAAAGCATGTTTTGTAAATGATGTACAGAAGACTTTGTAGGATAGTTGGTTAGTGTTGGGAAAATAATTTTTTTTTGTGCGTGTAGCGTGAAGAAATTTCTGTTGAGAGAATGGAAAATGGGGAATAGTCAGTGGAACAACTGGACTTCAGTCATACCATGTTAAGAATGTGAAGCAACTCACTGCAGAAATGTAAATTGGTTAATATTTTTGTATACATATTCTTAGCCGGTCAAATGCTGACAGAGTTTGAAGCGGCACGTGTTATTTTTTCTAGCCTGCCTGGCCGAAATGGGTCAAGTGTGCAACTGTAAAGAGAGAGTGCTAATTGTATCTTTATGTGTAAGTAATTGTAATGATTATTATTAATCTACTCTTCCTGTTTGCGTCTTGGTTATCGTATACATGATTGTTCATTTTATGTCGCGTTTGGGAGTGGCACATGAATTGGTTAGCATGGTGCATATGGCTGCCTACCACATCTCGTTAAAGAGAAAGAGTTCGGTATCTAGTGGGAGAGGCCTGCCATGTCCCATAGGGAATTTTGCCTTGACCAAGCCATTGCCTGAGGATAAACGGTCGCTGCTGTCAGTGCATAGCGTACCATTCTTATTGCCCTTTTGCTCCCCTTTTATTATTATTATTATAATTATTATTATTTTGTTAACCCATGCTTCCGTTCCGCTGGAACGGCTGTCATTGTGTTCACAGCCTGGTCTGGTCAGTTTTACGTTCATCCAACACTTTGGGACGTGTGCGTGTGCGACTAACAAGTTTAAGTTCCTGTAGGCCACTCGTGTACAGTTTTATAAAGATGCTATTCTGTAGATGTTTGGAGCACACGACTCGCCCATCCACCTGTTTGATTTGTTTTTTAAATCTCTCATTTCGAAAAGGGAAGGTGCACGGAATCATTCGGATTAATACACTGTTACCTGGCTTTTAACACCTGATCTTATATTACTGTGTTTTTGTACATGAGCTGTTCAGTCATTACCCATGTGATTAGTTCATATCACAAGACAGAATTATAGAGATGTCCAGGAAAATACTTGATTTTTCCTGCCATGGGATTTTTATTAGTTATTAATAATGTTGATGATAACAAAAGTACTGTTTTGCTGAACACAAGTTTTGTTTGGCTGGTTATTTTGCAAAATGTTAATATCAAATTTTGCCATTGCAAAGCCATAAGGCAATAAAAATTATAATATTGTAATGTAGTTTTTTCCTTATTTTGAAGTCCTAACACAGTTTCACTTCCCTTATGTATCCTACTGTTACCAACTCAAGAGCTGTAAAACACAAAGATAGTATCAGAATGGTCACAGAACTTTCCTAATCTGAATTGTGGGGTACAGGTACAGGGTCTGGGCATTTGGGAAACTTGGGACAGATGTTATGTTGTGTGTGTTGACAGTTGTTTACCAAAATTTCAAGACATCCTACTTCCCATCGGCAAAAGTCAAGCAGTTCGAAGAAGGCTGCAAACAGGTGGAAGCATAGTTGTACAGGGGATAGTGTGGGTGGTAATTGCTTGTAAGGAGAAGTACAAGATCTGGTTAGAGGAATGGAGGCACTGGAGTAACACCAGAAAAATGAAAAAGAGGCTGAAGGAGAGCCACCTGGGCAGGAGGAAGGAAGTGAAGAGAGGGAGGACATACATTCAGGCATCTGGAATCAGGGTGCTGGTTTGCCAAAGTAATGTAGGAACAGAGATGCAAGAAGAGAAATGTAAGGGTAGCTTCAGAACAGTGAATAGTTTAAAAGAGGCACAGGATGGGAGCCCATCTGAAGATGAAGGGAAAAAATGAGAATGTGGGAGGAAGGGGAGCCATATAGAAGAAACGAAAATGAACAGACGTAGAAGTGTGGCATTGAGGAGGGTTGACGCCAGAAGAAAGGATCTTAGTGAACTTTGGAGCAGTTTAAGGCTAGAGGGAAAAAGGTAAGAGAACAGAGGACCAGAAAGAGGAGGGGACAGGCATAAAACAGTTTGGTTATGGAAAGGAACGCGAGCATGCAAACCAACCGGGGGGCCCATCTGCGACCTTTGAAGGAACTAACGAAAGGTTTCCATGACCCGCTTAAAAACGGGCCATCTTCCCTGTTGGTATTGTTGCGGTGAAGATATAACAACCCCCAGTCTGACGAGTCGGTCCAATATCCGGATTTGGTGTCATAGTAATGTGTGTGTGGTGATAGTTCAATTTGTGTTCGACCACCGCCGATGGGTCGGGCTCTGTGACTTGGATGTGCCGCTTCTGTTCGTTACACAAGTCTCGGTGGAGCGATCAGTCTGTCCGGTACACACTTGGCAAATGCTGACAGGCGATGACTGTACACAACCCGGCGTCTTCAGTTGCAGGTTGCTCTTCACTGGACCGAGGAAGCTGATTATCTTGCGCTCGACGAACATTGTGCGTATGCGGTTGTACGTCGTCTGGACGTACGGAACTAGGGCAAACGAACTTGGCTTGTTCAACGGGCTGAGAGGTCTTAGCAGGTGGATTGCGGCTGCGTTGTATCTCTGCTGGCTGTACCCAGTTTCCTGGTACAGGTTAATGTGTACATCGGTTTTCATGTAAAGAGACGTTAATAATCGCTCTGACCCATCGGAGATTGTGACTATGCGGACGTGTTTAGGGATCCCAGATAAGATGTTGCCGAAAATCCCTGCAGAGGGAGCCGAGATATGGGCGAAGCAGTAATTTGGTCTTCATGTAAAGTGCCCTTAATTAGTGCTTTATCGAAAACTGCTTATGGCACTAGAAGTGAATTGCGTTGTGTCCCAAGTATAGGTATGGAAGTGGATACCTCCGCTTGGAGCGGAGATCTTTGTGTCAAATGCTCATGGTTGTAGGTTAGATACCAGATATGAATCGTCACGAAAGTGGATGGAGGATAAATTGTACTTTGGTCTTCCCTGTGAAGTGCTCTTAATTATTGTCTCATCTCAGTGAAACTTAACAGTTTCTGTGATTTGGATACCACATACGAACATCACGAAAATCCCTCCACTGGGAGCCGAGATACAGGCAAAAGCGTACGTTGATAATTATGTAGTGTTCTTAGTTACTGTCCCATTGTCCTGTTACGATTTTGGTTAGGAGTGCGTATTTGATAGGAGGTATGAATTTTCACGAAACCCCCTTCCAATGAGAGCCCAAATACAGGTGTGAAGGTGCCTTAATCTTCATTTAAATTGCCTGTAGTTTTTGTCCTATATCAACGAAACTTGTGCCTTGTATGACGGTGCGTGTTGGACACGAGACAGTGGCAAAAAAGTACCCACGTCTAAATGTAAAGTGCCCATATTTCTGGGTCGATCTCAAAGCCTGTGTATCGAGCATGCGATGTGGATCACATACGAATTTCGAAGGCAATTGCTGTATTGGCAGCCGAGGTATGTGAGAAAAGATATGGTCGAAAAACTACTTCGGTATCCATCTAAAGTGCCCTGAACCTACGGGAATTGCGTTAAGTAGATTTCGAGGAAAATCGCCGTTTCATGAGTTGAGATACGCGCGAAAAAAAGTATTTCGGTTTTCATGTACATTTCCCTTATTGCTGTGTCGATCTCAACCGAACGTAGAGCATGTGTGTGGAATGTGCATTGTGTGCCAAATATTATCGAAGAACATCGCTGTACTGGAACCCCAGGTATGGGGAAATACGTATTTGTTGGGAGCCGAAATACAGGCAAAATGTGTTTCGTTCGTTGTGGAAGGTCGAACACATGGAAATTTAGAGCATGTGTATCAAGCACGGTTCAAGGTTTCAGCAAGGTAACCTAAATTTCATAGAGGTTTTGCTCATCACGCACATCGCTCATACGAACACGATCGAGAGCACGTGGCGGCATGTGAAGGACTTTCTTAGTCTCTACAACCGGATCGGGGGTTTACGGTCTATCAACTAGCCCAGTATGCGGCAGAGTGCCGATCCGATAACGTGGACCAGTGCAACAATGGACTGGAGCGCCACACCTCCCCTCCGTCGCGGTCATGTAACTCGCCGTCGTCCCCCACCACTTTGCAGTCCAGTCGTCACCCACAAACCGTCAGCTTGAGGCATGCACATCACCACGGATGGCGTGGCAAGTTAATTCGTGGTATTATGCACACCGTATGCCGCTAAAATGCCGAACTACAGTACCACATCCGAAAGGAGTTCCGGGCATCTCTGTGATTTGCATAACCACGATGCGTGCTTTATTCTTTGCCAAAATGTGCAGGTTACGTAAATCATGGTATTGCATATCTGCTCGTCGTTTATGTGTGACTAAGTAAGGCAAGTGGTAGAGAAGAGGAATGCCATGTGTTTAGGTTATGTTTTTATCAGAATGAAATATGTGAAAGATGGGGACGTCCTGTGTTGCCTGTAATCATAAGCATACATTAGGAAGAACGTGGAGTTAGAATTTTGGAGGTGAGAGTGAATTTCACTTGTTACTACAGGATGCCGAAGGATTGGAATTTGGAGGCATATACACGACAGCAGAAATATATATTGAAATATTCAGCCGGTTCCGACAAAATTAAATGAAACATGAATATATATTAGGCACATTATTGCATAGGCCAACGTAAGTCGGTGCATGTGATAAGAGTCCATTATTTTGTCTGTGGTTTGAGGTTAATGTTGTCTTGTAATCTTCGAATACTGTATATATCAGGCAGCGTAATGAGGGCAGAAAGAAGTATTGCTCAGCATGTCTGTGTTGTGTTGCTGTATATCAGAATACCATGTTGCTTTACCTGTGGCTACAACAGTCACAGCATTAGATGTATAGCTTTGAAATATCTTACCCAGACAGTTCCTTCTCCCCCAACATATGTAAGTATTACGGCACACATTTCATAGTTATATTTGTCCCAAGTGAGATAAGAAGGAAGTTTATATAGTTTTTTTTTGGGGGGGGGGGGCAATGTCAGTCCACATCTGTATAAATAATGTGGTATTCCTTTCAGTGTTGTTTTATACAGCCAATACAGAATTTCTCTTTGACATTGTAGACAAAGAGTGAACCTAACCTTGGTGATTTGGGACTATGTAGTAATGTGTGGATTTGTTGCTGTTCGTTAATAGGTGAGATGAGGCAACATTAAAGAGACTGATTTTCCACCTAACAAAGGACGAGTGTTGCTGGACAGTGGAAGCAGCACCTCAAATTTGTGTCTGTATTACCTTCCTTGTAATGTCCTTTGGTGTAGCAATGAGTTGAAACAGTAAAGATTACTGAGGTATGAAGGAAGTTGCTGCCAGATGTTTTCTGGTCATAAGTAAAACATCAGTAATCATTACTGTTTTGGTATGGTGCTGGCCAAGGATCTGTGACATTCTTCTGTGGTATATATAGACATCAGATTGAGGGTGACCAGTAAGTTCCTTCTTTTCCAGTTACTGCACATGAACTGTGACATGTCCGTGTACCAGTCGACAGGTCAGTGTCTGTATCTTTCAGTGCTGAATTTAATTTCACAGCACCATATTTTGAGTTATAAGTATACATTAATGCATATCATTAAACAAAGAAATTATGAACAGTTATAAAGAAATATATATTGTATTAAAGTTTGCAGTTGTATGTTACATAATTTTTCTTCTTTTGGTAGTCCTGCAGTTGTGTTTGTGAAAGGGAAGATGTCTGGGGTTTTGAAGGACGTCAGGTCTCGTGGTCACCTGCCATTCTGTGTGTGTCTTCATTGTGAACCGTGCACCAGGAGTGCCTGTATTAAGGTGTGTTACTTTAGGTACTGCTCACTGTTTGCTGAGATAGATACAGCATTCAAGTTGAACACAGGGATCTTAGGCCTGTTGTATTGAACAGGGCTGTACTTCAACTGAACTGGCCCCTTGTTAGTTTGGTTAGATTACTGCTCTGACAAAAATGCAGGTAATGGCAATAGGGTAGAATTCATTGTTAAAAAGTTAGGTGAGTTGGAGTCTTGCTAGCTTATCTTGATTATCTTGAGTTGAACATCTGTTATCTGTGTTGCAGTAGCTTTTACGTATACTGCTCTTCTAAAATAAAAGTAATATTTTTATTTTAGTGTAGCATTATGTGAAGAAGAAAGTGCCTGTTACATGGTTATAGTCAAGTCAATCGACATAATTGTTTGAACACCTGTGGGCAAGCATTTCACAAGAGGCTTGGTAGAGCGCAAAGTTCCCAGTGGGAATTGAACACCAGCATTCAAAGCCTCCGCCATCCCTTCATCTGTCAGTGCTATAATGGTTCCATCAGTGTCATCAAGATTATTATTATAATATTTCATGAACTTACATGCATAGGAAGTAACTTACTGGCTATGACTGTGTTTTTCCCACGTCCCCCGCTGTTTTACTCTGACACAGACTGTACACTATATATCCTTAAGTTAAATCACTTCTGTAATATGTACAGTAATAAAAAGAAAAATTTGTATCCAGTATTTTAGTGATTGTTTCTATATAAATATGTGTGATTTTGGCGCAACTCCTGAACCAGTGATGTTTCAAGATTGGGGATTCTCAAATTGGTGTTCATGAAGGTACATTTCTTCTACGACGTGATGTGATTTCTGTCATTAAACAGTTATGGACATTTTGGAGCAGCTTGCTCCCTCAAACAACAGTAACTGTTTGCCAGGTAACACAGCATTTTGTCTCAGAAGACACAAATCTTCAAGTGATATTTTGTCATCATACAACAACACATTTTTTACTGAAGAGACACCAAGGCCATGCATTTTCTTACTGTGACTCTTCTGTGCCACAGTGCAAACTTCACTTCCCCTCACACAGTTGAGCACATAATTTTCCTCTTTCTGCCCCAAATAGTGTATTGTCAAGGGCACGGGTATTTGTCATTTCATATTGTGTAGTCTGCAGTAAATCGTTAGTACCCACAAGTCATACACACACACGTGCACACCCATGCTCCGTTCCTGATACTGCGTAGGTGCAATTGTGATGAACCGTACATTAACTGCCTTATAGAAAAGAAACATGTCATGGTGGATGGATGGTAGGGCTGTAATTAGGCGCATTACCTGAAAGAAAAATGTCCTGGTACAAGTTGCAGAGAGGCGTAAGATACATCATACGGTATTTGAAACAGATTGAGAGGAAATGATTATTAACGGTATCCAGCAAGGTTGCCAGTGAAAATCGTTGTCTATTATGCTGTGGTGTAGCCCCCAGTTGATATATATAGATTAGAGATATTTCAGATGTAGGAGGGGAAGTCAGAAAGTAAAGTTCCCTATTTTATTGCCACCAAATAACCTCACATAGTGAGATGCTTCTTTGTTCACTTATTACACTTCACTTAATTTTCCACACAGTCATCTTCTCTGTTGAGGCACTTTTGTAGGCGGGAAATCCATTTCTCAAACCCCTGTTGATAGGAGGTGGGATCCTGACCACGCAGCCATGTTTGTATCTCATGCTTGACATCGTGATTTGAATTGCTTGGCACGAAGATGTTTTTTCACGTTGGGGAAGAGTTGAAAGTGCAAAGGTGCCAGATCCGGGCTGTAGGGCGGGTGCTCAAGAATTTCCCAGTCCCATCGTTCCAAAAGATACACTGTCGCACAAGCTGTATGCAGTCGGGCATTGTCATGCAACAACAGCACCCTCTTGTTTGATTTCTGAAACCTCTTGCGTTGAACAGCTCTCTTAAGTTTTTTGAGAGTGGCTTGATAAGCAGCAGAATTGACTGTTTCATTAGGAGGAGAAAAGTGCAACAGAAGCACAACATGCATGTCTGAAAACACAGTCGCCATCAGTTTCCCGGAGCTGGTTGATGTCTTGCAGTTTTTGATGGAGGGAGACCCTGGATGTTTCCATGCCATGGTTTGCGCTTTTGTCTCAGGACAATATTGGTGCACCCAAGTTTCATCCCCAGTAATGATTTTCTCCAAGAAATTCTCACCATGATCATTAGAGCAGATGAGATGAGTGAGGGATGCACCCTTATGATTTTTCTTGTGGTCCTCTGTCAGTTATCGAGGGACCCACCTGTTGCACACTTTTCTGTACCCTAAACGTTCATGAACAATGTCCCAGATTGTGCCACGTGAAAGATTAAACTGATCTTCCAAAACTTTAGGCAACACTCGGCAGTTAGCATGCACAGTCTCCTCAATTGCAGTCACAGACACGCACAGACACAGACACGCACGCACACACTCGCGGACACACGCGGACAGACACACAGACATATACACAGACAGGCAGACACACACACAGACAGACACACACTGACACACACATACACAGAAACACACAGATAGACACACATACAGACACACACACATACACAGAAACACACAAACACACGCACGCTCAGGCACAGACACACATAGACAAACATACAGTTACACAGACACGCAGACACACGCACAGACACTCGCGGACACAGACGGACAGACATACACACAGACACGCACAGACTAAGACACACACACTCACAGACACACGCACGCGCGGACAAACACACAAACGGACAGACAGGCAGACACACATAGACAGACACATACAGACATACACAGAGAGACACAGACATACATACACACAAACACAGGAACACACAGGCACACGCACAGACACAGACACAAACACACGGATACACAGACACACACAAACACAGGCAGACATGCAGACACACACGCGGACACACACGCGCGGACACTGACAGACACACACAGACAGACACGCACAGACACACGCGCAGACATAGAAACGCACAGACATAGACGCGCACAGACACACACACGCTCAGACAGACACACAGACATAGACAGACACGCACAAAAACATGCACAGACAGA
>Ga0123355_10010186_pt1 | contig 14374 bp, 9 predicted proteins | sample TergutEmb28metaG_3_FD_89872 | JGI IMG/M metagenome (GOLD analysis project Ga0123355, IMG submission 89872) | Embiratermes neotenicus P1 segment gut microbial communities from Petit-Saut dam, French Guiana - Emb289 P1 | ecosystem: Host-associated > Arthropoda: Insects > Digestive system > Gut ...
AGTCTGTTTAAGACCCAACAGAACTTGGTGAAACGTGCGGGACATGCTGTCTGGTTAACTGAATTCACACCCGCAAGACTGGATCATCTTGGCTTTGTGAATCGCTTACTGCAGACTTTCTGTGAGCTTGATATCTGCTGTGCTCTTGTTAACACTTATCCAGCCTATATTGCTGGTGCCCTAAGTGTGATGTCTAACGGCGGTCAAGCGATAAGCCTATTGTACATTGCCCGAGCTGACTCCCCCATCCTAGACAATATTTACAACAAATTGACCTCCTTTCAAATAGGACCTTTCTCTTTCGCTCGAGTTGCATCCGAAGAATATGCGAATTACCGCGAATATTCATTGTATGCCGTTACACAGGGGGACGTGACGATTGAGCTTCTACTCGGTGTTGTCAGGTCACCGTCGCTTGTGGATAAAAATCTAACATCAATTTACTCGAATTCTTGTGGGATACTACGGCTATTTTTGCATTCCAAATGTACGGGATTGTCTGCGTTCCCCTCGACTCATCTAAAGTCCTCTACCTTAGGCATCACAGGGCTACTAGCTGTGGCTGGACGCAGAATTCGCTATGCCGCCAGTGTTTCAGGAACTATCGGCCTGTACTCGACCCTTTCATACCCGCGTGTGCGGGTTCGAGCTCTTGCACGTGTCATGTGTCTCTCCGACAACCCCCGTCTCTGCGAAGTATAGTTTTCTACACGGTATTCCACATTGCAAATAATTTATCAGAATTCACGCTCTTCTCCGCGACACTGTATCAACACTATGTTCGGGCTGTGGAATCAAAGATCGCTCCCATCGATAGGTTAATTCCACGCTCATTTCCTAAATTGAGCTGCAAATTTGTGCGGGCCAGGGGCTGCTGTATCAATAAGCGGTTTCACAAAGCCTGCGTAACTCCTTCGCAATTCCACTGGTCCACTCACACCGAGGAATACTGTGCCACCAAGGATGAGACTATTGCTCGCCTATATACAGACAGCTATGAATGGTGGTTTGATTTCTGCTATAAAACACTCTACGCAACTACAGACTGTCTGTTCTGCTAGCTGTGTCCCTCTCTACATATGTACTTTGTGTATGCAATAAATACCATACTACCTCGTTGTATCTTGGTTTATTCTGTCTACGCCCTCTCCCGACACGTGCCTGCACAATTACGTGACTATATGTGCTTGCTCCGGAATGATATGCGAGTACGTAATTATATGTGCTTGAGGAGCGTTACTCCATTCGTGCTCCGGAACGACAATATTATGCTTACACGTGTCGGGCCCTCAATGCCTAATTTCATCTCCTTACCCTACTTATATACCCATCCTCACGGAGGCGGCGTAGATAGGTCCAATTGTATGACTTCATCACCTGCACACGTGCGGCTCTCAAGAGGATGTCGCACACGCGCCTACTGATAACCGCAGGTCTAGCGCACATGAGTAAGCATACAGCCCGATTCGATAAAGTATTCACAGACCCTTCTTACATTCACACTGGTAACTAACTTACAGCCTAATTTACCCCTGACTGCTGAGAACCAAAACGTACCAAGAATTTTCCGCTCATTTCCATACCTTAACCACCCTATATACCAAACTTCACGGCGGCAATTCGTCACGGCGAAACCTACCTACACATACATATCCCTCACTTCAACAAACAATATGTACTGGCATATTTAACAGCACTTATTTTACACAGAGGCTACGACAACCAATCCTCACGGCGGTACCTCCATACGGTGTAGGGAGGGCATGGAGGAACATCCTAATTAATATCAATTGCACCTTCTCACGCTGCCATTTGCTTTCTTATTTTATACACACGTGCCGTCATCTTGTTTTCGTCCATCTTTTTTCATATTAAAACACACCTGTCGCCATCCTGTTTGGGCCCATCCTTTTTAATATAATGCAAACCGGCCACCATCTTGTTTTGGGGCCCTAACTACTGAGGGTTCATGCTTTCTTTACCCACGGCGGCACCTATCCTTTCTTATAATATATTTCATCCTGACTTACGCTAAGCGAAACCGACGCCATCTTGTTTTTAAATTCACCGCCATCTTGGACGCCATCTTAAATTCGCCAACATCTTGTTTACGACACTCTTCCACTCATTTCGCCTTATTACACTCTTGCACTGAATTAACTCCTGGTTTCATCATATGTATTTCGACTACTTTTCGCGCTTTCTTCTTAAGGGTATTTCGACTACCCCTTCTGGGTATTTTGTCAGGGTGACCGGCCATGGCGGGCATATTACTACTAACGTCCATAATTGGTCTGCTAGCGCCAGCAATGGGCGGAGAAAAAACAACTTATTGCTACATCATTGGGTCACGTGACTTAGTAGAAAACAGGGAAAAAATCAGTAATTTTCCTGCTACTCCACACGCCATTACGACAATCAGAATGAAAGAGAGAGGAAGAAGGAAATAGAATAACAAAAAAGTTAGAACAAAATAAAGAAATGTCTAAATCCCATTTCACCTCCAAAAGTTTCGCATTTAGCAACTGTTCTGTACTTGTGTGCTACTTTGTGCAAAGCTCTTTGCTTGATTACATTCGTTGCAAGTTTAGTTATGTCTGATGTGGAGCAACTAAGAGGTGGTGGAGAAAATTGCATGAAATCTTTTATTGTTTGTGTCGCTCAACAAACATTTCGCAGACAATCCAATTAAGAAGAGGAAATAATCGTATGTAATGCGTTGCACAGGAGGGAAATTTACAGGATCGTTAGGAGGAAACGTTTAAGGAAAGGAGTGATTTTAATATCTAGATATTTGTGTGTATATTATAGAAAAGGCTCAAAAATAGTACGATTAGTTGGTGTGCACTGAGGTTGGGTGATATTAACTAGTATACGTGGCGGCTGTTGTGTGAACGGTGACTGAACTGCTGATTCCTGAATGCGGCGAATGTGTTGACTGATCGATAAATTGAGCGATTTCAGGCTTCAGTCACGATGTAGATGAGAACTGAATTCTTCTTTGTTATTATGGAGCGAGAAGTGGCAATATAAATACACACATACATACACACATACATACAAATATACACACACATACATACGTACATACATACATACATACATACATACATACGTACATACATACATACATACTTACATACATACATACGTACATAGATACATACATAGATACATTCGTACATACATACATTCATACATACATACATACATACATTCATACATACAAACATACATACATATATGCGTACACAAAAATATGTACAAAAATATAATCCGTCTTACATATATATGTACATTCATACTACATACATAATTACGTATATGTGTTCATAGATAAACACACACACATAATGCCTATAAACTCATACATACACACACAAATAAATATATACCTACATAATATACAAGCATTAGAATAGCAAAAGTGTTCCAAACAAGATCCAACGAAGGCCTCTGCACGCTGACCTGTAAAACACCCGTCGTGTTTAAGGCTGATGATGCGGCAGTTTTATGGAAAATCATGAGTAAATGTCAAGTCCACAACATTGACTACGAAATGCAGCCAAAAGCTGCTTCATCCTGCAGACTCAGTCAGAATCACTGACCAAAATGTCGAACACGCCATACAAATATTTACAGACGTTAGCAAGATCGAACACGGAGTTGGAGCGGGCATAGCAATTTTAATAGAGAGCAAACTGGCACATCAATTAAGGGTTACATTTCAGAATTAATTCTCCAACAAACAAACCGAACAAATGACCATATTTAAAGTATTAGAAGTAATAGAAAATCACCTATCAAATAAAACATCCTAAGAAGTGTAACAATACATACAGACAGCAGAATTACTCTTAGGTCCCTTAATAACAAAACAAATCACAGATAACTTATAGAAGAAATTAGTAAAAAAGCAATAGTACTTGAAAAACGGAACTGGACAACAGTATTTACCTGGATAAAGGCTCACGCCGGGAAAAACGAGGACGTGTTTGCTGCCAAGCTAGCAAAGTAAGCCGCCAGAAAATGTGATATCTTTCCACAGAATCGCAAAACGTGAAATAGCTAAACACGAGTCAGACCAGATTATAGCCACGTGGCAAACTCAATGAAATCGAACTACAAAAGCGTTAGCAACAAAAGGACATATGGAACACGAACATTAAATTAAAACCAAATTTAACGGAAATCACAACAGCGCACGTTAAAACCAAGGCGTACTTGCACCGAATCAGAATAACAGAGTGACCAAAATGCCCTTGCGAATGAGGAAATCATACTCTAGAGCAACAAATATATGACTTGCCCATACAACGGAGAGAGAGGGAGTAATATATATGCAATATTTAAGAACAAGAGAGTTGGCCGGTGACGAAAAGTGATCTGGTGAATAAATTTATTAAATATTCCCTTCAGTTCATGAACACAATTTATTTCAAGAAATTATGAACACTTATGTTTATTGGACCTTTCAGCATTGTGTTAGTTGTAGAATAAAAGACAAACGTGATATCACTTGTACTTTTATTTCACATCTTATATATTCAACTTGTGATGGAATTTAATATAACCATCATCAGGAACTTGCGACTATTCTGCTGAATTACCACATTGGTCGTGTTATTCTTGGTTCGATGTGCACAACTTTTGCTTCAGCCTGCAACACGGATAACATTTCAAACCAACCAAACTAAATCTCCAAAACACATAGAACCAAGCAAATCACGATCAATGTGGTAATTCAACAGAATAGTTCCAATTTCATGATGATGGATATATGAATGTCTCAAACATGTTGAGGTTATAACAATTGAAATAAAACAGCCAGTGACAACAAGTTGGTATTTTATTCTTCAAACTTTGAACTTAGTAATTTGTTGAGTTAATTTGAAAATTATACTAAAACACTTAAAGAGAGCGATCAAAAGTTTATATGAAGCAGTGACAACACATAACAACGGAGTGAAGAGCACATACGGACAGCCAAACTAGATACACAATATTAAATTTATAAATATATTTAAAAAATATGTGTAAACTATTACGCCAAGAATGAAGTGTTACATTAATGTAATGGGGAACGCTGTTAATAAATTATTTAAATTAATAACTATAGATACATACATACACTCTAGGAGAAAACACATGCAATGTTACAGCTAAAAGTAACAGTAATCTACATCTGTATTTTGAGCGATGCCTCAAACACATCATTAAGTACATTGACCGAAGACAATTACACAAAATTCTGTAATGTGACCGAAAACACTAAAACAATATTCTGCAATGTGATCGATGAAACTAACAAAATAAACTGTAATGTGAGCGATGACAATATCACAACATTCTGTAAATTGATCGATGAGATTAACAAAATATTCTGTAATGTGAGCGATGACAATATCACAACATTCTGTAATGTGATCGATGAAAATAACAATATATTCTGTAATGTGAGCGATGAAAATATCACAACATTCTGTAATGAGAACGATGACACGAACAAAAAATTCTGTAATGTGACCGATCACACTAACGCAAAATTCTGTAATGTGAGCGATGACACTAATACTATATTCTGTAATGTGAGCGATGACACTAACACAACATTCTGTAATGAGAGCGATGACAATAAAACAATATTCTGTAATGTGAGCGAAGACAATAACACAATATTCTGTATTGAGAGCGATTACACTAACACAATATTCTGTACTGTGAGCGATGACAATATCACAAATTTCTGTAATGTGAGCGATGACCCTAGCACAACATTCTGTAATGTGAGCGATGACACTAACACAACATTTTGTAGTGTGAGCGATGACACTAACACAACATTCTCACTGTCCTAACGCCGAATTTTTCCCCTACAATTGCACCGAATTTTCACAATTATCACTCTCCTAAAGAAAAATTATAATTTTGTCCTACATTTGTACAGACCATTCAAAATTATCTCACCAATAAACACCACTGAACTGAAGACAGTTCCTACAAGCAGAACCAGAAATGCCGGCATTAAGTGGGAAATAGAGAATGCGAAAAACATGTCTCCAGCTGCTTCTCTAAATCTGCCTTCAATTCTCAAAGATGCTCGATGCTGCAATTCAGCCCAGAACTTTTCCAGCAATCCGGCTTCCAAATATCGACTCATTGGAACGTTGAATCTGTCAAGAATTGGATTTCCCTTCTTAAAAATCATGGTTCCAAATGCTGAAATTAGGGTTTCATCTTGAGGACAGAGAAATTTACTAACATCGACAGTCCCCAATTCCTTAGCAATATAAGTAGCCAACACTGGATCATTAATAAGAGCAATGTCTCTTTTAGTTATCATTCGTTCAATACATTTTCGCATATCATTGCAGTCTTCTTTAGGTTCCTTACTTTCAACGAAATTAAAAAACTCGTGAAACGTTGTAGTGGATGCAGCAAAATGTAGAGAAGGATAGTACCCATAAACTACGTCCGAATCGAGGAGTTCGTCTAAAGTTTCTATCTTCTTTTCATATTTCGGTTCAACCAGATAAGAAACAAAGAATGCTTGGAATACAGTGCTAATAGCGAAACAAAAACAGACGTACAGAAGGAAGAAAACTCTGAGGTTAGAAGTTGTGGGCTGCTGTGGAACAGACACTGACATAAGAACAGCCCAAGCGTTGTGGATACAGCTGGACAGTGACTGATATATGTTTGACTCATTATGCACGGACCGGTACGGACCATTACCTGCAAACCAGAACACAGTTGCTGTCAACAGCAGCACAAAGCCAATTGACAACCACACAGAGAGCGAGAATGTTGTCAGTAACTTATCCGTTCCAGGAATAGCTTTTGGACAGGGAACAATTGTCTTAACTATCGCAGGTAAATAGGGTATTGTGGCGTCAAAATATGACATCAAAACTACGGGGCTCAGAGGAATAATTCCTGCTACAACTTCAGATAAACCGTCATTTAATTCCATTACCGTTTTTAAATATGCTTTGAGTTCTATATTTACTGACGGTGGAAGGAAAACGTACGTCAGGTTCAACCACTCACATACATATTTCATTATGTCAAGCGATAAGCCCGTCATTTTGTACGCAGTACTGCCATCATTCTGTGTGTAATTTTCTGTCATAATCACATAAGGGTTGGCGCCTACGGTGCCTACTTTAATCGAACAACCCATGAAATTCTTTGGAACTTTTTCAGGGTAAAAATCTGCATTATGTGAAAATGTGTCATTATTTTCAAAGACCCATTCATCTAGCAGAATGACGTCAATTATCTCTCCACAAACTCCCAATTTAAATGGGAACCAAGTGTACAAGTTCAGCCTGTCAGCTGATGTCTTTGTGGTGCTCATAGCATGCAGTGGACGGTACGGTATTTGGTTTGGAATCAAGACCACCACATTGACAATTCTGGCCACCTGCCACAATACGGAACATATGTGAGCGGCCAGTAAGTGTCCTGGTTCGTTGCTGCTGTCAGTTGCAACCACAAGAAACCTTCCTCGAGGGTTCCACGATGTGCTGTCTTTCAGATTCTCCAACTGATTTTCAAGCGTCTCGTTTAAGCTGCTCGCCTCTTCGTTCCACACAAACAGAATATAGCTGTGCTGTAAAACTGATCGGTCTTCAGTATCATCTTTCTTTGGTCGGAACAGTTCCATCGGCCATCTTGTTCCCTCGTGTAACTTACCCAGTAAGACGCTCACCGTCTGCATATCGTCCCACTGTTGCAGATGATCACAGAGAGATCTGCGGGCAACTTTCGGCTTTGTGCTTGGCAACGAGATGACGAGAGTTCTTCCAGGCGCGAAGTGTCTTTGTGCGACTGTCCACACACATAGGACAGTGTGCAGCTGGACTGGGTTCATTGTGCTGTCTGTTAGCGTCAAATCAGCTTGAATGACAGCAGTCAGCAGCAGTAGCATGCTGAAAAACTTCTCGGCTACCGCCATCTGCAAAGAGAAAACTTTCGATTCATCGGACTTACAAACTGAATAATGCCTTGATTAATAAATTAATATTAACGGTTAATGGAATGTGACCGAGTTTATTTTGGTGTATCTCTTGAACAAACCATCTATGTCCAAGTCATTTTGTATTTCGAAGTTGGACGAAGAATTAATCTTCGCCAGAGAAGTTAAATGTTTGCAAGTGTGTACGGCTTTACACCCCAGCAGCCGATTGCCTTCACTGTGAATGGCAGCACAGACAAAAATGTCAGCCCTGCTTTGATTGAACGAATCTATGTATCTGTTCATTTAGAAGCCGGTTTTACTTCGGTTTAGTCCTTTTATTGCTTATAGCTATTCAAAGTTTAATTTGTACCACGAATTATGCCCTAGTAGTTTGCGAATTGAGGTAAAGTTTGTGTAACGTTTCGCCAAAATAGTGACATTCTGTAAGCAGTCAGCACTTCCACTCTTCTGCAGCAAGCTACGTAAACACATTGCTGCAGCAGCTAGCTTATCTGTGTTGTGTATCGCAATTTCCTGCTGACGGTACTATATTCATACTGCATTTTGCAGTTGCTATGGTTATAGGAAATGTTCATCTTATTGTTCTGTGTGAATCACTAAATTTCTTAGTCTGTTGGTACTTACTTCTAGAAAGCCGAAATTTATTTTCATTATTATTACTCTTACAATTCCCCTACTCGCCACAGTCGAATGGAACAAATCCCTCTCTCTCTCACAACTCTCAACTTTCCTCTCTCTGTCTCTCCTTCCTGCACTGTAAACCTGACAGCGCCCTTCGGTATGCCTTCCAACAGCCGTTGGAAATTTCTCGTCAGTTAACATCATTATCTCTAAATTTACCCAAAACTCAACACAAGATATATTTAACTACTGATTGAAGTACTTCATTCCAACAAACCTGTGTGACTTTCTGGTTCTTCGCAAGGACTCGTCATTCACTAACTAACAAACGATCGAACTCCACGGATGAGATTTCTTCCTGAAAATGTATTACTTTCTCAGAGATTCAAAATATTTTCCATGTTTTAGAACAACCATATGTCCATTAAAATATTTTTAAAACCCCCTAATTGCAACTACCTGATAGAAATCGGTGCTTCGGCATTCCTTATATATGCACTTTAATAGAAAAAGCGAAGTGGATACATGATCCAAGTCAACGCAATGCTGATAGTCTGAGCAATGTAAGATGTGATGCTATCAGACATTTCAGGAACAGAAGGAAGTAAATCTGAAAGTTAAAATCGAGGAACTTGAAACTAAAATAAGATCAACTTGTGTAAGTGCATCAATGATTTTCAGAAGGGTTACCAGCATAGAACTAATAGAGTGAAAGATGACGAAGGTGATTAGTTTGTGGACTCCCACAGTATTTTGACTAGGTGGAGGAAATATTTCGCTAAGCCATTCAAGGTACAGGGGATTTAGCGTTGTTAGGCAGATAGGAATGCACACACCGGGACCACTAGTAAGTGAGCCAAGTGACACTGAGTTTGAGTTGGCTATTGAAAAGCTAAGAAGTCACAAATAACCAGATATTGATTAAATACCACCAAAATATATTCAAGCAGGTGGTAAGATATTGCGCTTTGAGATCCATAAATTTACTATCTCTATTTCGAATAAGGAGAATTAACTGAGTTGTGGAAGCAGTCGATCCCTTTTTCTTTCTATAAGAGAGGCGATAAAACAGACTATAGTAATTAAAGAAGCATAACATATTTGTCTACTTCGTACAACATTTTATCCACCGTCCTGCTCTGGAAGTTAACTCCATATTCAAAGCAAATTAATTGTGGCCATCAGTGTGGATTTCGACGCAACAGGTCAACTAGTGATCACATGGGGTGCATTCGGCAAATACTTGAAAAGAAAGGGAAAATTATGAAACAGCGTATCAGCTGGTTATAGATTTCTAGAAAGCTTATGGTTCTGGTAGGAGGGAGATCTTATGTAATATTCTTATTGAGTTTGTTATCCTCATGAAACTGGTAAGGCTAATAAATATGTGTTGTTCTGAAACGTAGAGCTGAGTCCGGGTAGACAAAGTTTTGTCCTACGCGTTTCTTATTAGGAATGGTTTGAATCAAAGGAATGTTTTTCGCCATTGCTTTTCAACTTTGATTTAGAGTATTCCATTAGGAGATTTCAGGTTATTCAGGTCATTTTGAAATTAAACGGTACATTTCGGTTTCTAGTTTGTGACAATGAAATTAATATATTGTGAGGAAGCGTACATAATATAAAGGAAAATGCTGAATCTATGGAAATGGCGTGTAAGGAATTTGGACTGTAATTAAGAGCTGATAAAACTAAGCACTTGGTCTTGTACCGTGATCAGAATGGAGAACGAATTAACAGTATGATGATAGAATATAGATTATAAGAATTAGTGGAAGATTTAAAATAATTGTTAAAAATTTTAACAAAATCAAATTAAAATAAGGAAGAAATAAAGAACTTATTAAATTCAGGAATTGCTTGCTGTAATTCGGTGCATAATTTTTTGTCTTACACAATGATATAAAAGAATTTAGAGATTAGGGTTTAAATAAAACTTTGCCTGAAATTTTATGTGGGTGTGAGACTTAGTCCCTGACATTGAGCTAGGAAAGGAGACAGGGTTGCTTAAGAATGGAGCGTTGAGGAAAATACTTCGTGCAAAGAGGGAAGGGGTAAGAGGGGAGTGGAGGAAAATAAACAATGAATAGCTTAATAATCTGTATTAATTAATGTAGTGTACATATTTAATTTTCTGTATTGCTTAATGTTCCGTAATGCTCAATGTTCTATACTGATTATTGTTCTGTGTTACACATTGTTCTGTATTTCTTAATGCTCTGAACTGCTTAATGTTCTGTATTGCTTAATGTACTACAATGTTAAATTTTCTGCACTGCTTAATTTTCTGTACCGCTTATTGTTCTGTACACTTTATTGTTCTACACTGTTTAATGTTCTGCACTATTTAATGTTCTGTAATATTTAATGTTCTGTACTATTTAATGTTCTGTACTATTTAATGTTCTGTAAAGATTAATATTCTGTAAAGCTTAATGTTCTGTACTGCTCAATATCCTGTACTGCTTAATGTTTTCTAATGCTTAATGTTCTGCATTGTTTATTGTTCTGCACTGCATAATGTTCCGTAGTGCTTAATGTTCTGAACTGCTTAATGTTCTGAAATGCTTAATGTTCTGTATTGCTTAAAGTTCTATATAGCTTAATGTTCTGTACTGTTTAAGCTTCTGTATTGCTTAATATTCTGTATTGTTTAATTTTCTACACTGTTTATTGTTCTGCACTGCTTAATATTCTGTACTGCTTAATTTTCTAAACTCTTAATTTTTCTTCACTCCTTAATGTTCTTAAATGCTTAATGTTCTCTATTGCTTAATGTTCTAAACTTTTTAATATTCTGTACTGCTTAACGTTCTGTATTGCTTAATATTCTGTATGCTTAATGTTCTTTATTGCTTATTGTTCCGTACTGCTTACGGTTCTTTATTACTTAACGCTCTCTATTGTTTATTGTACTCTATTGCTTAATGTTCTTTACTGCTTAATGATGTGTACTGCGTATTGTTATGTACTGCTTAATGTTCTTTACTGTTAGTATTCTGTGCTGCTTAATGATAATTACTGCTTAATCTTCTGTATTGCTTAATTTTCTCTTCTGCTTAATATTTTGAATTGTTTAATGGTCATTACTGCTAAATATTCTGTACTGCTTAATATTCTATACTGCTTAATATTCTGCATTGCTTAATGTTATTTACTGCTTAATATTCATTTCGTCTCAGTGTGCTGTATTGTTTAATGTTCTGTACTGCTTAATGTTCTGTAATGCTTAATTTCCTCTACTGCTTAATGTTCTTTTCTGCTTAATGTCCTTTATTGCAAAATTTTCCGTACTGCTTATCGTTCTGTACTGCTAAATGTTCTATACTGCTTCATTTCTGTAATGCTTAATGTTATGTACAGCTTAATATTCTATACTGTATAATTTTCTTAACAGCTTAATATTCTATGTTGCTTAATGTTCATTCCTTCTTAATTATCTCTACTGCTTAAAGTTCTTTTTTGCTTAATGCTCTTTACTGTTTAATATTCTGTACTGCTTAAAGTTTTTATTGCTTAATATTCTTTACTGCTTAAAGTTCTTTATTGCTTAATGTTCTTTACTGCTTAATGATCTATACTGCTTAATCTTCTGTACAGCGTAATGTTGTGTACTGCTTAATGTCTGTACTGCATAATGTTCTGTTCTACTTATTGATCAGCACTGCTTAATATTCTGTACTGCTTTATGTTCATTCCTGCTTAATGTAAAGTAGTTCTTAAAATTCTTTACTGCTAAATTTTCTGTACTGCTTAATGTTTTCTACTGCTTAATATTCTCTAATGCTTATTGTTCTCTACTGCTTAATTTTCTTTACTTCTTAATGTTCTCTTCTGATTAATATTCTCTACTGCTTAATGTTCTTTACTGTTTGATTTTCTGTAAATCTCGCCAAAATTAACTGCTGACAAAACCAAAAAGAATTAAATATGTGGGGCTTGAAGCGTTTATTGGAAATTTGAGCATCTTTTACAGGGTTTTGTTGGGGAATACTGGGGGAAAGACACTACTGAGGGGACCCTGATGTAAATTTGTTGATAATATAAAATAGATCTTCAGGAAGTTGGATGAAGTATTATCTATTTTATGCACCTGTATCAGGATATGGATAGATTCCTGGCACATATGAATGCGTTAATGGAACTTCGGGTTCCATAAAATAGGGGAATTCTTGACTAGAATCAAACCCGTTATCTTCTAAAGTAGGACACATTTTCCTTGGAGAATGTAGTATTTATAGTATTAGTAACAACAATTGTGAAGTTATTCATTCCTCAACCCGATCCTAAAACTCTTATTAACACCTTTCTGTCATTCACTCTAATACTGACTTCTTACTGACATTCATTCTATAACTGAATCCTTAGTGACATTTAGTCTGCTATTGAATCCTTCCTCACATTCAATCTATAATTTAGTTCGGTCTGATATTCAATCTATACTTCTGACATTTATTTTCTTTTTGACGCCTTACGAACATTTAGTTTGGTACAGACACCTTACCGATATTCAGTCTATCATTCATTCCCTACTGACAATCAGTCTATCATTCTCTCCTTACTGACAACCCGCGTGACGAATTAATATGTATAACACACAACACATTCCAAGAAGTGTACGTAAAACCGCACAACTGAACACAACAGCCATCTGTCAGTAAGTTACTAACCTTCTGATCTTCAGGTGTGTTGAAGAAATTCCCGCAGTCGGCCTACAGAAGAGGCTGTGAGTCCGAAGATCCCAGATTTCGAATTCCAGTAAGAGCGAATATTTTCTCTCTCCTTGAAAACTTCTAGAACGGCTCTGGGGCCAAACAACTTTCTGGTTAGTATGCACAAAATTTCTTCTCCTTGAATAAAGTGCCCTGCTAGTGAGCCTAACTAGTCACCTTTATCTAGTGCCCAGGTGATGCTGCAAAACACAGATTTCCAGTCGGTGTTACGTTTGCAGTAAAATAAGCAGCAGAAAGTAAAATTTGTGCCAGAGACTGGAACTGAGATATACGATAAAATGTGGGCTGCCTACAGTGCAGATTGGCACAGCGCTTTTGGTGAAGGTTAGTGTCTTTCGGTATTTGGTGTGAATTGCTTACAGCTCCAAGTGTTGGACTGCCTGAACTGTGAATGTGTAGAGAGTAAACTGCAGCGAAAGTTAATAATTGTTTTGCGGTCAGCATGGAATTGTACCTGAAGAGATTTTAATGTTACCTTTTTGTGGAGAACACACCGGAATATTACCGAAATATATTATTGTTGATAATATAAAAAGGAAAATTTTATCTAATTTGCGGATCTTGGTTTGTGTAAAAAATGTATCAACCAACGTTTGATACTTACACCAGTATATTCCCACAAGAGGCAGTCACATTCTCAAATCTTCTATCACCTTCCCTTCACCTTTCCCTACTAACATTCAATATCCATTACACATTTCCCTCTAGCCAACATCCCCAACTCAGTTCTCAAGTCACTTTACCTCCAATGTTCCCCACCAGTCTATCCACATTTCAGTTGCATTTCAAAATCGCGCTTTTGATCTACATTTTCTGTCGTGTCACGTATGAATAATTTATAATGTAATAAATTACAGTCATTAATAAAACACGTATTCGAGAATCGTCCTCACAGTGGATATGTGAATTGTCAACACGGCATGTGAACGCACAAAACTCGAAACGCAATGGGACAGAATTAATGTCCAATTGACTGCGTATAATTCAAACTAATTTTTCAAATATTTGAAGTATTTATCCTAAGTTTTGTGTGTTC
>Ga0123355_10010187_pt1 | contig 14374 bp, 8 predicted proteins | sample TergutEmb28metaG_3_FD_89872 | JGI IMG/M metagenome (GOLD analysis project Ga0123355, IMG submission 89872) | Embiratermes neotenicus P1 segment gut microbial communities from Petit-Saut dam, French Guiana - Emb289 P1 | ecosystem: Host-associated > Arthropoda: Insects > Digestive system > Gut ...
CAGACTTCGGGAGAGTGTTCCTTATGTTAAAGTATACCGATATAACCCAAAACACCTATATCCAAAGTTGAATGGTTACGGAGATAATGGCCAGAGAAAAGTGCGGTCTTCTTGCGGTTCCACGTACTGCACCTTTTCAGCTGACGTGTTACGTGTACATTGCGCATGTCCTTGAGACTGGAATGCAGTCAACATTATGCCTGCGTGCCCGTGTAAAGTGCTTGGAAACCTAAGGACGACTACGGCGTTAATGCGAGTGTTTATGTAGTTCAATGTAATGGCTTTATGTCCCTCGTACAGATATTAACATTACGGAAACAACATATTCCTGCCAGTGTTAATATGTATTTGGTAATCAATAAGTGTGTAACAGCTGTCAAAGTTTCAAAATTGTCTGGCTATTATCTCTGTAACCATTCAACTTTGGATATAGGTGTTTTGGGTTATATCGGTGTACTTTAACACAAGGAACACTCTCCCGAAGTCTGGCACATTCTTCTTGGGACACCGTGTATACACAGCGTGATTGATTGTAATGGATGGAAGACAGAAATGCCATGAATGCACAAATATGGAGAAAGTAAAAGACTTGAATTATGATGGCAACTGTACGTCACATGACTCCCAGTTTGGGACTTAGGAAATTTCAGGTCACTTGATATTTGTTGAACAGAGGGTACATAGACATGTAACTCTTAGAATCACACAGTTATAATTTTTTTTATGTAAAACTGTTATTGTTCTTGCTGTATATATTTTCTGAAAATGACTCTACATCTGGAGAGCACAGTAATTTCAACTGCTGTATTTTCAGTTAGGCTGTAACAGCATATGAATCAAAGAACTTGTCATTTCCACAGTTAGTCACATTTTTCATATGTCTTGTGAAGTTCATATTTGTTGTCACTAAATTACAGAAATCCGAGTATATGAATTTTCCTTGTACCGTTTTCATAATGTTTCATAGAACTTCAAATGAACCTGCTTCAGATTGTAGTATTAGTTGCATTGTGCTTCATGTAGTATGTTGCCATGCTATTGCACTTGGGAGTAAGGCAGTAAAGCCAGCAGAATATCAGATTTAGTAATTTAATCTAAACACTGTCCTGTCATGCATGCTGTCCCTCTGACAGAACAGACTTAATTGCTGAGCAGAAGGTAGTTGTAAACATGGAACTACATGACACAAAAGTCATATACAAATTGCAGCAGAAGGAAACAGACTTGCCTTCGATCCCATATTGCACTAGCCTATTCATTGTATATGTGTTTGAGACTCTTTCCTATACCGATGACTTGAAGAATGAATATGGACTCATGTATATGACCACCAGATAAGCCACACTTGCAAGAAAAGTAAATAGCTTTGCTGGGTACCAAACAAGATATTCTCATGTACAGTCAGCTACAAGTTTTTAGCACTTACAGAAGTAGATATTTGAAATTAATAATTCCATAAACTGAAATTCATTGAAAATGAACTAATTAATAAAGGATCCTAAACAAAACTGCATAAAAATAGGTAAATTATGTCAAAACTTTGGGAACAGGTAAATGGATCAATTCTTAAAAATATACCTTTGAAAATCTTTTAGGTTTAAAAGTATGTAAAATACAAAGGTTAATATCAGCTTATGCAGGAATGGACACTTAAAACAAAAGGAACTCTGACTCTCTGGCTTTGTTGGGGTTTAAGGAGCCTGTCGTTGACAGGGTAAGAGTGCCGTACCTAGACAGTGTAAGAGCTTCAGTGTTTGCATCTCAGTGTGCTATATTTAATAGAAGTACCAATTTCTTATCTGCACGACCATGAGTTATGGTGTTATATTATTATCTATGTAAACATAATAATTACAACTGTAAATGATCTCCGGTATGACATGTTTCAACCTGTATAGATTATTTTCAGGTTATTATAAAACATATTGAGGTTTTTTTCAACCTCTGTGGGTTATTTTGAGGTTATTTTAAAGTATATTCAGGTTTTGGTTGCTTATTTTACTTGCATGACTGTTGGTGATGTGGTATGTGTACTGGATTATGTTACTGGTTCAGTGGGTGTTTTCCCAGGTTTGTATTGTTAGTATTGTGTGTGTGTGTGTGTACAACATGCAAAACACAATGAAGAGCTGTCTGTTGCCATACTACATCCAAAGCATGATTCAGCATAGAGTGTAAGAGCTGTATATGAATGATAGTGTGTGAAAGCTGTTGTTGTGACTGTACCACTTGCAGAGCATGATTAAGCATACAGTTCAGAGTACAGCCAGTGCATACTGACTTTATGGAGCAGAGCCTTTCAGAGGCTTATCAGGATATTCCCATCCTTTGTGGAACCCAGCAATTAGTACCTGTTCACAGGATACTACCTCTAGACACTCTCCTTTTCCAGTAAGGTCCATCTTTCTTTTGTCCTCTCACCTGGAACCACCCCAAGATTTAGACTTTTTTACTGACTGGAAATGCATCTAACATTTTTGGAATCATTTACTCACTGGACTTTGTCATCTCATGTTTAAAATAAAAAGTAATTTGCAGCACTTCAGGCAATGGTTTGGCCCCAGTCCCAAGACAGAAGAGTAAGGGAAGGAGGATAGGAAAATTTGTTCTAACCCTCTGGACCAAGAGGTTTAAAATAGCTTTCCCTGTTGGGCACAGTCGAGTAGATGTTTCCTTTACTCATTTTCTTCAGAATGTAACATTGCAGTCTGATTTTTATTTGCAACATGGGATGATGGACAAAGTCCACAGGATGGATGTTACCATCACCAGTGTCCTGTAGAACTGTGTTCCTTCCCAGTGTTGTTGATATACATTTTCACTCATTTTTCAAGTGAGGGAAAACACAAAATCAGTAGAAATATGATTTTGATATTGTTCTTACCTTTGTTTATAAGGCTTAAGTACTACGCATGCTTGTGTTCAAGTATCTAAAAGAGTTCTTAATAGGTAATATGCTGTACCTGGCCACACATTTTTGTTGTCTGTGATTTTTAACCCAGGATGTCAGGGTTTTGTCACATCATATGAGGGGTGTTTGGAAAGCAATAAAACTGGCAGTTCTGAATACCTGCAATGGTCTGGCTCTACAAAAGGTCTGAAGTGAGATGATTCAAAGCCACAAGAAACATAGTTCTGCCATTAATGGTTATTTTATCTAAAATACTTGATAAGACCCATTTTTCAGTGGCAGGGGATATGTTTTAAGGCAGAGGCATATTATAGAATTTGGCATAAAACTTGGAAAAAATGTAATAAAGTAACATCAGATATGTTACAGCAAGCTGAGGGACAAGCAGTAAAGTGTAGACATACAGGTTTCAGATGGTAGAAGCATTGTAATGGTTTGGCACCAAACGTTAACTAGTCATTGTGACCAAACATTGATTAAAGTCATCACCAAGAATGTGGTGGGGGAGTGGGTGGTCTCTAACTGGACAGGAAGTTGCCAGGACATGAAGGTAACCCCACTCTTCCATCTAGTGCCAAGGTTAAGAATTGATGAGGCTGTAATTCTGCTCCTGCTGTGTGCCTTCGTGGCATGCACAGGGACAACTTTACCTTCTGTTAATTAGTGCCCAGGGATTAACCTTTAGACAATGTCCTTCATATATGTAGGATGCAAGTGCTGCTACCACCAGGAAACCATATTTCATATATTTAGTCAACAATTGTACTTAACTGCATTTTTTTGAGACATGCTGCACCATCTCCTTCTTTCCACCACAAAATTTTATGTCCTTCATAATGTTATCTTCTTTTGTTCTTAAATTATTCGTGTTTGACATATAAGATGCACCATAATTTAAATTTCCAGCCCTGCAGCCAAAGGGTTAATACTTCTGTGGCAGTATTTGTGTGGGTATTGTTGCAATAAAAAATAATGTACAGCATTTTGGAGATAGAGTGTTCTTACATCATTCATTAGTAAGGGCCAGCTTTGTCTTATAGGTCCTGCTGGAAACGGGATTAACAAGCAGGAGTTAGTACTACACTGCAGAAAATGCTCACACAGCAATTAAATTATATTATTTTGGGAGGTAAATACTTTTGTATATGAAACTATTTTTCTGCGTAAGTTGGTACAAGTGGTTTAACTTCTGACGTTTTTTCAAGAGGTGTTTTAATCTTGGCCAGGACACTATCATGTGTGAGGGTTGACCAACTGTTTACCATTCAGCACTAAATTGTCTGAGCTGCTGACATCACGTATGTGAATCAGAATCAAAAATATAATGAAATTATTTAATTCTGCTCCAAAATAGAAAATGTATGTAAACATCTGAGAAGATGAATTTTCATTTCCTGCAGAATACAAAATATGGTTTCATGGATTTGAAGGGCTGTGTCATTTGAAATTAAAAGTTTACAAAGATTAATTGATCCCCCAATGCATATAGTAACTTTCAGGTTAGTAATTTCTGTCAAGTCATGTGGGTTCCTGTTAAATCCACTTTGAAGCGTAGGGCTTCCACAAAGCAGTGCCAGCAATCTCTGCAGTTGTTGTCTTTCCCAACTTTCCAGCTTTACCCTTTTATCATTCTCCACCAGCTTCCTGTTTTACATTGTGGAGGGTTCCAACTTGACGTTTGTTTGTCTATGGCAGAAGAATACCTTCTCAGTGTATGTCTTTTCCATTTCCACAGTTTCGGTTTCACTGCCACCAGTTTTTTTTTTGGGTGCATGTCTCTGGAGTTCTTCATGAGAGATAACTTCAGTCTGTGTCCTGTGTGCCAGCATACTATGTGCATGCAGGTGATCCCTAGTGCCCATTAGAGTAGACACAAGTATTTAAATGGGGCTTTCCTGCATGGCAGCATGTAGCAGGCAGCCATGTAAAGTGGATGCTGTGGTTAGAAGCAGTGGCCAAGCTTGTTTGACTGCTGCTTTCTGGTCAGTCAAGTGGGCAGAAGCAAAAAAGGAGTTTTGGTTGTGTGGGCATCAGTTTTGCTGTAACAGAGGCCTTTATTTGTTTAGTTTTTGATAACAACATTAAATCTATCACACTTTGCCTCTTTGTACCACATTTTAAGGCACTATTTTTCTGCAGAAGCACACTCTTAGTGATGCCATTGTGCCACTGGCCAGTCACTGGCATGCAGAATGTATCCCTAAAGAGCTTCAAAATTTATGTAAGGCTCCTGTTTGTAAATAATTGCATGTTTGTTATGATTGTGTGTGTAACATTCCTTGTTTCACACTCTTAAAAGATGATAAACTTAATGTTACTTCTAAAAATATTGAACTTTGTTGCTGTAGATATCTCCCTAGCCTTTTGTACTCAGTAAAGAAGAACAAAGCTGCATTTGCCTTTTGAAACCACATCGTTACATTTTTATGCCCTACCAGTGTTGTAATTTTTGTGGCCCTCCCCCCTCCCTCCCCTCCATGTCTTGGCACCATATAAATTGGCATATTTAGTCTTAGCAGAATTATTGAATCTGGGTTTAGGGATTATTGTAAGTGATGGTTATTCTTGATCTGGCACTTATCCATTTTGGCTATAAGCCATGTAAACAAGACTTGTGGGAAAATTCTCATGCCTTGTGGATGTATGGACCCAATTTAGCATCCATAAATTATAGCCAGCTCTTGCAAATATACAGTATATATATATATATTAGAAATTTATAATTTGGCCTTCAAGAATTGGTAAAAAAAATTTAGGGTTGCCTTTTTTGCCATTTTCTTTGTTCACAATCGGGAGGCAATTCGTTGATCCTACTGTAGTGTGGATGGAAAGTTCTCATAATAAACATATGCTGGAAACTGTTGATGAGTCCCGTTTTCTTATGAATTCAGAGACCAAAAATCTTACAAATCAATAGTTATATTTCTGTATTAGTGCAGTTACAGTTACAAACATCAAACTGATATGTGAATACAGAAATCATAATCATGCTGTGTTTGCTGTTTTAACAGCAACATTTCTTCTGGACAGGCAGCTTTATCTCTGTTTGACATGCATCTGACTTTTAACACAGATCAGTCAAGCTTCAGTCTCCTTAAATGTCATGTGTGTATAAAAATGTAACTTCTTTTCCCTGTTGCAGACCTAAAAGAGAACACCCACAGATACGGAATGTACTCCATGCCACTACCAATACGTACAGTAAACACGTTTGTTAAAGCAGTTGGCAAATGTTGCTCTAGAATTGTCTGATGCAGCATGAATACTCTTTCTAGTCTCTTTTAATTACGCGTGCAAACTTAAATTACCTCAGTCATGAATGCTGTTCCTACACAGTCATGAAGAGTGTGATATTGGAAAGGCAAGCAGCCATAACCTGGTCCAGATACAGGGACTTTGTGCTTGTATGTGATTGGTGACAATGGAGACCTGCCTCACAGACAGCGGATATGACAGTTGCTGAAATTTGGGTTATGTGGATGCACCTTAGAACCACCATCCAAGATTATGGTATTAGATCAAAGACTGAACATAATCTGATGGTAATTTTTTACAGCCTGGCCCTATACCTGGGATGAGGCCCCCAATGGGTGGAGCAGGACATGTGGTACCAGCACCTAAGGGCAGTGGCACCATGGGTATTGTGATGCCTATATACACAATCGGTATTGTCGTGTTCTTCATGTACACAGTCATGAAGGTAATGCCTCAAATTGTATGCAGTGTGATTTATTTTGTAACACCATAGTGAATCTGTATTCATACATAAATGAAGCTGTATGTCCACTTTGCTTACCACCCATACCCATCGGGCATCCTGCTATGCTGTCTTGGTGTTCAAGAACATAAAGGTCAAGGCAGACCATATCTGGACGCACTAGACAAACAGCAGTGTAGATCATTGATTAGACCAGTCTGTACCAAATAAATTTTTGTCATGATATTTGCATCATCTCCATTTTGCAGTACATGAAGAGAAAGAAATTTATAAATGAGTTTCAGATTCTCATGGTGAGAACTGTGAAGGATACTGTCTGCTGGGATGTAACAGCACAGTCTGCTGGAAATTTATCAGCAGTTCTGAGGAATGTGTTGCATCGTTCTACTGCATTTGTCCTTAATATTTGGAAATCAGACTGCACAGTGTCGTGTCTCATAAAACATTTACCTTCCAATTTATATACAATTCTAAACTTTTGTACATCCCTTTTTGTTATTTTTGTACATTTAGCAGATGCTTATGTTACTCATCAGTAAAATAAAAATGGTCTTTCAGAATTTGATATGATCCTATTCTGAGTTCAGAAATAATGTTTTCCATATTAATGACCATGCAGTTAATTCCATTTCTTTTCACATGTAATGAATCAAACCAGAAACATAATAGTAACGGCTTAAGTTTTGGCATCAGACTCGTTAATTATTACTCAGTTTTGCTGTTTTGAAGTCGGGAGTGTGTAGTTAATGGATGCCGTAAGATGTTGCAGTAAAGTGACTAAGTGCTGATTGAGACAAAAATTCCAGATTCTGTGAAATTTGTTAGGTAATGTTCAAGAAGCCTGGACAGTCTGCGGTCAACTACAGTGACTTCAACTCGGATCCTGAATTTCGGAAAATTGTATTCTCAGAAGAGTATGTTGATGATCAGACCCACTCATATGGTGACCAGATGCGACAGAAAGTGAAACATGAATCAGCTACTGTATGGAAAGCAACAGAAGAGAATGGCACAAAGCTCGGTGGGTCTGGTTCACAGTTCTTACTTAATTCCAGAAGAAGGTTGTGAAAGCTACTGATATATTCTAACAAAACTGTGCTTTTCATTTTTTGTTCTTCAGGTTGGAAGGAACGTGACACGAGTAAGTAGAGTACATTGCCTCATCTAAATACTGTGTTTGTTAATAGTGCTTCTGCAGTTGTTTGGGAGACGCTTTTGGGATCTTTGTAAATTTTATTATGTTGCTGCCTACATAGCATATTCATGGAATATAGAATCTGAAAAATATTATTTTGGATTGTTGAAACAAATTACAGTATAAGTAACAAAATTCATCATGCATACTCTTAGAACAAAGAGCAAAAGATATTACATTTCAAAATTATTGACATTGAAATATTTGTAATTACTGTCATAGAGGTATTGCAGAATGTAGTTTAGCAGAACCTTTCTGTGTCTGCCATATTTCTCCTTACTACTAAAATGTTTGCACTTATCCCAAATGCATTCTGATGAAACAACTGATGTACGTAGGGTTGGGTACAGTACTCTGTGTTCCTGTTCCCTTGCAGGTAACAGATAAGACTGGTAACATTCAATATTACAGTGGTGTAAGTTGATATTTTTTTGACATGCCAGTAATGCCGACCCTTACGTATATATTATTTGGGTTCCATGTCTCTTTTCATGGCTCTTCAATTATATCTGTTGAACACACTACATTACAAGTCTAACTGGTTTTCAGAAATGTAATTTGTCTCATTTTTTACACAAGATACCAGCATTCTTTTAATGTGATTTAGAAATAAATCAAATGCCTCTGCTTAGTACATTTTTATCAGTTGTATTTGTAAAAGAATAGATGCTACTATTCATTGGTGAGGTTCGTTCCTGTAAAGTCAAAATTTCAGATATACAAGGAAACCCCTGCTTTACGTTATAGCGTTTTGTATTTGGCATTTTTATTGCACATTTTTGTTAGGTCTTCGCCAAATGCGTATAAAGATTATATGTCCCCCCAGCTTATGCTTTGCCAGAATTAACACTTTATTCAACTACTCACCACTATGGAAATTTGCCTGTTTTACACTTCTCAGAATTTTTATTTGGGCCAGGGGAATGTGAATGTGAGAAATAGGATCACCAAGTGCAAATGACATCTAGCATAGCATAGCTAGTGATAACATAGTATTATCTCCCAGAACTAAATTTTGAAGACTGCTTTTATGTAGTTGGCATGAGGTTCAGTAAGAAGACATGTCAGATTTGTATTCATTGAATCTGCTGTTGCTGCATGGTTCAAGCAAGCAGCATTTCCTTAGATGGTTCTGCCATCAGCGACAGGGCTTTGAAAATGCCTACTCATTTGGCAGTAAACAGCTTCACAGGTTCTGATGGTTGGTTTGACAGATTTAAAAGGGGAGATAAAATTTTTGAGTTTTGATTCAGAAACATTACATGACTGGAAAAATGCCTGACTCTTGCAAGAGATATGTGACATAAGATAATGCTGATGAGATGGGTGTATTTTTCAGTCCACAACTAGCTGATGAGACAGATGTATTTTTCAGATTACAACTAATAAAATTCTTAATTTTTGCGGAGAGACTTGCCATCGTGGAACAAAACCAAAACAGCCGGTTTCATTTCTCCTTGAATGGAAGGTTTATGGTAGTAACAAAGTACCAACACTTTTAACTGGCAAATATAGAAGTCTACATTGCTTTGAGAATGTTAGAAAACTTCCTACAAAATATAATGCTAAATCAAATTTCTGGATAAACATCGTGATAGTTGAGGATTACCTAACATGACTAGACAGGAAAATTGGTACAGAAAATTTAAAAATCCTGCTTTTCATTGATCAGTGCTAGCTTGAAAAAAACAACTTTTTCCCAGCTGACTGTGCCATCCAGCTACTGCCTTAAATACATTTGGGATTCATACATGCATCAAGTGCAGTTATAGAAAGCAGTTAATATGTAAGACTGTTGTGATAGATGGCAGACTGCTCCAAGATGCATCATGTATGAAGTTAGATGCATTTTATAGTTAAGTCTGAAAGTTGATAACTACTATCAAGAACTATATTGCTAAGTGTGGTTTTCCCATTTGATCATGGCTACAGCTATAATGACAATGCACTGGAATTTACTGAATATGAAGGAAATGACTGGCATAGTTTTCAGTTCCTTGAATGCAGTTGAAAGACTACGTAACATGTGACAATGCAGTGGAGGTTTGTGGAGTGCTGATTGTTAATCAGGTGTTGGACCAGCAGTTGACCTGGCCAGAAGAAGTGAAATATGAGGAGGAAATGGTAGAAGATACAGTAACATTTTTGTATGCACTAAAAGGAGTACAATTGGCCAGAAAGTACATGTGATGTATTGGTTTTGAGGACAGCATTATTTCAATGTGCTACAAACTTGAAAATGAACTATACAGTAAAAAAAAACCAACCCTTGTTTGCTGCTTAAATAAACAGATAATGCAGAACATTTAGCTTCCTCGCGTTATTATCACAATACATCACTAGGTTATTATCTTCACTTTGTGAGTAGCAACATCCTCCTTTTTGCTGTTTTCATTTTAAAGTGTATGAGGATGTCTGATGTGGGGTATCCAGCTATTATGGTGTCATATGTGACATCACATCATAATACTGGGAGGAATGTGTTTGCATTTTGCATATATGTACCATGTTGTATTTTCATCCTAAAAACTGTTGTAAAGTCCATAATTTAAATGGCTTGTCAAAGCTATGTTATATGGCAACCCACATTTTTATTATAATACATTTTTTAATTTTCTGGGTTTTACACTTTACAGGATTTTGCATCAATTCGAAGTCCGTACAGAAGTGTAAAATTGGTTTTTTACAGAGTCAAGTGTGTAGTATACTTTAGTATCCCTTCTGCTCCAAAGTACAAATAAAATTCTCATGCACAATATAGTTCAGGCAGGTGATTTCAGCAGCATGTGCACCTACACACCGTGAAAGGAGAAATATGAGTCAGTACCAGATGTTTTGGATGTTGGTAGCAACACAATTGATGGCCAAGTGTACACATGCAGGAAGCTTGTTTTTTTTTCTCAACCTACACTGAGACCACAGGAAGAAGTCCCATGGAACCTCTCTATACTCCCTTTAGCTCTCAGACTGTCCATTGTACTCCCTTACATTCCCTTGCAATCATTTAACATTCTGTTCACTGTAGTGCCTCTAGTGATAATATGGTAACCTTTTTTTAGTGACAAGTGCTTTGGACTGGTAAAGATACATGAGAGGGCTTGAGGGGAATACAGCAGTCATGATAGAAGGGGAAACCTCAAGTGCAGTCATCCCTACCATTCATGAGACTTCTTTCCACTGCCTCATTATAGTCATGGCTCTGATAGATTAATGGATATACATGTGTATACTTTTGCATCTTGCATCTCAATGTGTGTTGACTTCTCTGGATTGTATGTTAAAGTTACGTATGTTGAGTTCGTTCAGCAACTTCATGTTAGCCAAGACAGAATACATATATCGAGTACTGCAGAAGTTTTATAAACTGTAATCTTCAGAATTTTCCAAGGTGCTAGCTGTAATTTTACACATTACTGCTTTCTTAATTCCTGATTTGTTGTTGGGAACAAAAGCTCAGATCTTCACCCACCACTAATGCTTTGGGCTGGGAGCATGGTTGACTGGTTTGTTTTGCAGGAGATGTAGAGATTGACCATCTTCGCAAGCGACTTGAAGAGACAGAAGCTGCCATGGAGAGGATTGTAGCTCAGATGGGCTCGGTCCCACACAAGTTACACTCTTCCTCAGGCACACAGTTGATTGGTGCTAAGGTTAGGGGTTCAACCTCGCTCACTTTTGCATGACATTCTGCTCCATTATTTGTGATTTCAATTTTAAGACCAAAACCAATTGCTGTGCATTTCATCTATTCTTTGAGCATCACCATGTTTGTTCAGGCAGGGATTATGAATATGAACGGAGGCTTGGTTTGGTTGTCATATCACCATACCATCCAGCTAAAGCAGTTTGAAGTGTCTCGGCATCTTAAAAGAACTGGGAAACAAGATGAACATCAAAATTGTATATAAAGCTGGGCATGCTGAGTAGCCTAATTCATTAGCTGTTTACTGTCCGTGCATCCCATTATTGCAGTGGCACATGTGCGTACCAGAATCCCATCTTTTTGGATGAAATATACTTCAACAATTTGTATATGGCAACCAGTTTAATAATACTGGGAGATTTAAAATTTCTGTTCCCCAACAGTAATGTTTAATTGCTCATACCACAATATATTTAATGACATGTTTTTGGCTGTGTGAGATTTATAATGTCAAAAGCAATAATGACTTACATGGTGAAGTTTATGGATGCAGTCATGGCATGTTAACGCAATACCTCAGTATTTTGAGCTCCTTACCTCCATGTTGCACTGTTCGGTGCATTTGTCAAAGGGCAACTAGGTGAATGTGCAGTGTTGGTTGTGGTCTCATCCCAGCTTGAGGTAGATTTCGTCTTTGGAGCTGAAGCCCTCCAGATTGTACTAATGCTCTGTCACATAGTTTCCTTGTCCTGCTTCTCTCCTAGTTGTGACAGCAATCTCAGGCTTATTAGCCGAAGTGGATCTTCAGCGAGAGATTCTAGCAAAGCGTGCTGAGGAACAAAACCATTCAGAGAGAAAGGTACCGTGCATAAACACACAGTATCAGTGTTTCTGCATGGCAGAATGCTTCATAACAGCATATACTGACTGACTGTTTGTGGTATGAAATTGGACACTGAGAAGCAGACGGTTAAGATTGTACATGGAATCTAGGAATGCTGGATTGCAGTTTCTTGATGTAAGAGACCAGAATCTTTTGTCATTTTAATAGACATGAAGATCTGTCTTCATAGTTAATTAATATACTGTGTCTCTTTTGGGCACAGTTAAAAATGCTGACAACAAAGGTGGTACAATATTACAGCAATGTTTCATTTTTTATGGCTAATCTGCACTTCAGGACTGTATTTTGTTTCTGAAGTTTGGTGGCACTGTTTGTTCATTTAGTGATGCTAACATACAGTTTGATTTCCCCCACCTCCCCAAATGCCAGAGAGGTGTGGAATGAATTTCATGATTTTTTTTTTCTGGACCAGAATTATTTCATTTATTTCAAACATGCTGTTGTGGAAAAATGTGTACCTCAATTCATGGCATACAGATGTTTCCAGAGTCATTAGACTCTTTCATCCCACCCTTCAGGGAAATTTATGGGGTTATGTCTCCCTCAGTAACTTGTAAATGTCTGCACTGAATTTTGGTGAAGAAGTATGTACTGTACCATACAAGTATTCATTATTAGGCTGGCAACTAAATTTACTTTCTGGAAGCTCATTACCAACAACACTTGTTGACGGACGTAAGTACTGTCAGATTTTGTTAGTATTTTCTTTGCTTTAGGTTTTGATGGAATTGAAATTGTCGTGTTGGTTCTGGTATCTAAATTTTCCTATGACCAAAGTATTTTTATGTGTCATTTTAGAGTTCAGTTATCTTCAGTTACATCTGCATTGGAACCTGATCAGTGGCAGTGGCAAAAGATTTGGAATATTCATAAGTCACTTGTCCTCTTGTGAAAATATATGAACTTAGAATAAAATTCTTTTGGGAGCTGTTGAATAGTTCCCACATATTTGTCCATCATTGTCTGCCACTCATGTCATGAAGTGGAAACTGTAGAATCAGTTTTGCAAGCTGGAAGTGGCCAAGATGCAGCAGGCTCAGTTGTACTTCAAAGGCCTCCGCATCAGCAGCATGCTACATAGTAATTTATTTGGAAATTTTCATACTGATTTTCTTAAAATAAGCTTGTGTTCAGTAAAAATGTGAGAGCCATGACAATTTCTCATCAGACAACCGCAATCTGGTTTTGTGCTTTGCGATCAGAAAAGTGTCCTTTTCAGTTTGAAAATGAAAACTACATGTTAAAGACTGCACATCTATTCAGCTGCCTTGCTGCCAAGTAGTTGGCATCCTCATACTGTGATCCAACTTCTTCCAGAAAATGTTAGACATGCCAGACCTTTAAACCACTACGTTGAACAGTCCACTGTTAAAATTAGTGTCCATAACTTTTTAATATCTAATAAAAAATATCTTTCAATGCAATGCCTCTTGATGAATGGTGCAACGTAATACCATCATATTGTCACAGTTCATGTGCGTAACTTCATTGCATGTTTATCATAAAACACCAGTGTTAGAGCCATACTTATTTCTGCCATCATCTATTGCCACATTTGTCAATTTCCCCTGCCCATTTCCAGAGGGGCAAGTGTTTACTTTTAGAACAAACATTCCCCAGTCATAATGCCTCAAGCTGCATAAATTAGCAAGCTGCTCTTGCATATGAAAGACATTGTCAGTGTTATGAATGTCAACAGCGCAGTGTATGTGATAGTGCTTCCATCCATTGCAAGTTTTGCAAGCATATAACAGTCAGATGATTTTGCCTGCAATTTAAGCTGTGCAAATAAATAGTTCCCAGTTCTTTTATATCCCTTGTACAAGTTTCAACAGAGAGGCTAAAGCTGTGATGTCTTCTCTGCACACACCTCTCAAGTTACAGCTTACAAATGGTGCTTCCAAATTCAGAATCTGTATATGGCCTCCCACCTTTCTCTCCCCCCCCCCCCCCCCCCCCCCCCCCCCCCTCTTTTTTATTCTCCACACCACACATACACATCA
>Ga0123355_10010188_pt1 | contig 14372 bp, 13 predicted proteins | sample TergutEmb28metaG_3_FD_89872 | JGI IMG/M metagenome (GOLD analysis project Ga0123355, IMG submission 89872) | Embiratermes neotenicus P1 segment gut microbial communities from Petit-Saut dam, French Guiana - Emb289 P1 | ecosystem: Host-associated > Arthropoda: Insects > Digestive system > Gut ...
AAAACTTCCAGAATGGGCATTCATCGCATAACCTTGTGATTGAAGGAATAACCATACCTGCAAATGTTGCTATTTCCTTTAATAGCGGTAGGGTTTCACTTGTAATGATGCGTGGTTCAAGGCTTGCCCGTCAGGAGATAATGGTATCAGGTGTTCCCATTAACGCTTCTCGTATTGATTTAAACCCTCGAAACAGTGATGCGGATATCATGATTGGGGGGGGGGGCATATTCCAGGAAAAATTATCACATTAGCTGATTCCATTCAAATCCTTTCCGGGGAGCGATCTACTCGCACCTTGCATATATATAAAGCCGATCCACGATGGCGGTTGCAAGATATAAATTTTCCTTTTTTTGTGAAATTACCCGGCGAAGAAGAGTTTATAGAGTACCGTTCAATCACGTTCAGACCGGACTGGGGGGAGTTCATCGAAGGGGAGCTGTGGGAGCAATAGCTTTACAGCCCGCCCAGGGCGTAAAACGAGAGGGGGTAGTGAAGTAGACCGCCCGCGCAAGGGTTTGCTTGTTTAAGCGGCGGTAGAAACACGAGGTTGAACAAACTCCGCTTACCGCGCGTTTTCTTTTATCTTTTTTACGATTTCGCCCATATATGACTGGATAGGTTTGTCGTCAACACCCAACACGGTTACGTTGCATTTTTCGATGGGCAGCAATATCTTGTGGGCGGGGCTCGATGAAACCGCCTGCGCCATTTTGGGGCTTATTTCCCCGTGCAGCGAATTCGCGAAAATAATGCCAATCGCGCCGATGATAAAATCGGCTCTCGCGCAGTTGTAAATGATAGCGTTCTCGCCGGTCGCGCCGCAGCCCGCGCCCGCTTTGATCATCGCCGATGTCGCGGCCGAGTTTGTCCCGACTGCGGTGATTTCAGCCCCGGCGATCTGGCCTTTTATGTGCTCGATTACGGCTTTGCCAATTCCGCCGCCCATGCCATCTATAACAAGGATATTCATTTAGCCCCTACGGGAATCGAACCCGTCTTTTAAGATTGAGAATCTCATGTCCTAACCGATAGACGAAGGGGCCGCAGGACTCTCTGTATCGTTTAACTTGACCTGTATTGGCAAAAAAGTCAAGTTGCCGAGGCGATTAAATTTTCCGCGATCCGGGTTTGACGAGAGGGCTGCCCTTCTTGCAGAGCGGGCAGTCACCGGCTTCCCAACTGACGGCATCCACGCGGCAGGCTGGGTAGAATGGCCACGGAACTTCGATAGTGGGCGCCCGGCGGTCTACCACGCAGGTCAGGGCGGCGATCTGCGCGCCCATTTCCTCCAACGCCTTGGCGCATTCCCCCGAAGATTTCGCGGTGGTAACCACGTCCTCGGCGATAAGGATATTCTGCCCGGGTTTTATCTCAAAGCCCCTGCGCAGGGTCATGTTCCCGCCATCGTCCCGTTCGGTAAAAAACGCGGGCAGCCCGAGCTGGCGGCCTAACTCGTAGGCGACGATGATGCCCCCCATCGCCGGCCCGACAACTGCGTCGATTCGCAGCGCGCCCGCCTGTATGTCCGCCCGCAGAGCCGCCGCCACGGCAGAAAGCGCCGCCTCCGCCCGGCCAGGGTGTTCAAGAAGCCGCGCGCACTGAAAATACCGATCCCCATGCCGGCCGGAGGAAAACAGAAAATGTCCTTCCAGCAGCGCCTCGGATTGCTTTAACAGGGAAACAACATCACTCATGCGGGGAAGCATATCATGAAAGCGGGATCAGAGAAAGTGGCGCGATGCTGCCACTGGCAGATTGCAGCATCGGGCTTAGCGCGCGCGGTGAATCTTATACAAATACTTGTCCATCAGAATCTGCGCAGAAAAGGAGCTTGCCGTCCTCAGCAACAGGTCGTATTCCGCCGTCAGGGCAAGGCAGGTTTCAGCGGCGGCGCTGTCGTAGCGGCGGGCGGCGGCGGAATAGTCCCGCTTGGCGCCGGGAGCCGACACGCCGATTTTTTTGTATTCCCAGTCGTCGCTGATGCCTGCTTCTTTTAAGGCAAGGTAGGCGGCGAGCTTTCTGAAACAGGAGGCAAGCGCGGCGAATATTGCCGGGGGCGTTTCCTTTGCCGCAAGGAGCATCCGCGCCGATTCAAGGCTGCGGGAAAGATCTCCCGACGCGATGCGGGAAAAAAGCGTGAACGCCGATTCTTCGCGGCTGTGGGAAAGCCACTGCTCGACATCCTCAGCCGAAATTTCTTTGCCCTTGTCAAGAAACAGAATCAGGCGGGAACATTCCTGCCGCAGGGCGGCGGTGTTGTTTTCTACCAGCTCCAGAATGCTGTCTATCCCGCCTGCGCTGATCCTGAAACCTTCGCTGCGGAAAAAGCTCTGCACCCAATCGTATTTGCGGCTGTCCGAAAGCTCCCAAAAAACGCGCCTGTTCGATGCGGGAACAGCCTGTTCAATGCCCTTGGCGATATTTGTTTCCTCAGAAACAAGGACAAGGAATGTGCCAGCCGGAGGGGATTCGATATACGAAGCAAAGAGGCTCACCTCCTCTTTTTTTTTGATTCCTTCCGCGCTTTTTATCAAAAAAAGCCGCGTATCCGCGAAAAGGGATCCGTTGCGCATGACGGACACTATGGCGGAAGCGGGCGTTTCCCCCGCATAATAGGCGGTTTCTTCAAAGCTGCCCAGTCCGCCGATCTTTTTTCTGATGTCGTCCAGCGCGGCCTGTTTCTCGCCTATCTCCGGCCCCAGGAAAAGCCACGATCTGCTTTTTGCGTCTTTCATGTGTAGGAGCGCAAGATATGAGCCAGCCTGCCGACAACGCGCACATCGCCGGTGCAGTATATCGGCTGGTAATTGCAGTTTTCTGGCTGCAGCCTGATTCGGGTGTTCTCCCGGTAAAACGTCTTCAGCGTGTACGCCTCGTCATCCAGCATGACCACTGCGATTTCTCCGTTGCGCGCGGTGTTCTGCGACTCGATTATCGCCGTATCGCCATCCATAATGCCCGCATCTTCCATAGAATCGCCCCGCACCCGGACGGCGAAATAGTCCCTGCCGTTCTTTAACTGCGATCGGTCGAACTTTATTACCCCATCCATATTCTCTACCGAAAAAATAGGGCGTCCGGCGGCGACAGTTCCCAGTATGGGAATCTCCCGGAAATCTTGCTGATCTTCGGCGGGTTTTACCAGCCCCATTGTCCGGGGCTTGTTATCCCCCTGCTTCAGATGCCCCTTCTTTTTCAGCGCGACAAGGTGATCATGCGCCCCCTTCACAGAGATCGAGAAAAAATCCGCGACTTCCCGAATAGTAGGGGAGTACGCATTGGCGCGGACGTACCCGGCGATGAACTCTAGCACTTCCTGTTGGCGCTTGGTAAGTTCTCTCATCGTTTGATTCCTGTCTGTCTTTTAATATGAGTCAGCTTAACACAAGAGGCGGCAAAAAGATACTGCCCGCCGGAGGCCTGATATTACTCCTCCTCGAACTTCGAGTCGAAAAGGCGGGCAATGGCCTGCACCGCGAGTTCTTCATCTTCCCCTTCGGCGATAATTTTGATCTCGGTTCTGTACGCGGCGGCCAAGGTCAATACCCCCATGATGGACTTCGCGTTTATCCTGTCCTCGCCCTTTTCAAAATAAATGTTTGACGCGAAGTCTTTCGCCGCCTGCACCAAAACGGCAGCCGGACGGGCATGGATGCCCGCCCTGTTGGAAACTCTGATAACCTGTTCTGCCATGCGCTGCCTCTCTTTTGCCCACCCCAAACTGCCAGATTTTGGAACGCGCTTAAATTATATCTTCGCTGCCGAAATACACGGCCTTCGCGGTATCGCTTTCCAGCCACTTAAGTATATTCTGATTGAATTCCTTTGCGGCATTGTAGCCCATAGTTTTCAGGCGCTCGTTCATCGCCGCAGTTTCGATGATGATGGGAATATTCCTGCCGGGCTTTACCGGTATTTCCAATATGGGAACTTTTACGCCCAAAAGCTCAGTGCGCTGGTCTTCTATGCCGATGCGGTCGTAGTTTTTTTTAGAATCCCACTCTTCGAGTTTTACGACAAGCTGGATTTCTTTGCGATCCCGAATGGCTCCGACCCCGAAAAGGTGCGTTATGTTGATGATGCCCATGCCGCGTATTTCCATGTGGTGGGCGATGATTTTATTGGCGCCGGTTCCCATAAGGATATTCCCGTTTACGCAATGTATATCCACGACATCGTCCGCAACAAGGCGGTGGCCGTGCATGATAAGCTCTAGCGCAGTCTCGCTCTTCCCGACCCCTGAATCGCCCAGTATAAGAATCCCGAGCCCGTAGACTTCCACAAGAACGCCGTGGACATTCTGCCGGGGCGCAAAAATCTCCGTAAGCACGCGGATGATGCGCGCAGAAAACTCTGTTGTGGTAAGATCGGTCTGCAATATCGCGCAGTGGGCTTTTTCGGCGATTTCCATAAAGACATTGCCGGGAAAAAGGTCATGGGTAAACACGCAGCAGGGAATGGGGTCTTTGAACAAGCGCTGTATGGCGCCGCTCATGTTATTGTCCTCTTCAAGCTTTCGCAGATAGGCGACTTCCCCCCGCCCAAAGATTTGAATCCGCTCATGGGCGAAGGAATCGAAAAACCCCGACAGGGCAAGCCCTGGCCTATTGATGTCGGGAATGCTCAGTTCCCGCGTCAGCCCCCTGCGCCCCCCAAGGCACTTCAGGTTAAGGGAATTGTGCTCCTTCAGGTCAATATCAAGCAGATCCAGAACGGTAAAGCGTTTTTCGCTCATAGGGCTATCATAAACGAAAAAGCTTCAGCTTGCAATGTGATGCTGGACAAACGCGCAAATTCAATATTATCCTTAAAGCCGGCGCTCAATACAAATAGATCTTGGGAGGAAACGTATATGCTGGCAAAACATCTTGAAGGAAAAACCGCCTGGATAACTGGTTCGAGCCGGGGTCTGGGGCAGGCGATAGCTCTGCAACTGGCAAAGGCGGGGGCACACGTGGTTATTCACGGCTCCACAATGGACTCGTCCTCGTACTTTAAGGAGGGCGGTTCCCTTGCCGAAGTCGCGCAGGCCATAACAAAGGAGACCGGCTCCAAAACGCTATGCGCGGCAGGCGATTTGACGCAGGTCGATGTCGTGAAAGGCATCGTCAAAACGATACGCGAAGAATTCGGGCATATTGATATTCTGGTGAACAACGCGGGCGGGGACACCGGCTCTATGGGGGCGGCGGGAAAAAATGCCGGGAAAATTGTCGAAGGCAACGACGCCCTGTTCCTCCCCTACGAAGAGGTGCGGACTATCATCGACCGCAATCTTATGACCTGCATCCATGCCTGCAAAGAAGTCGTGCCGGCGATGATTGAAAAAAAAGAAGGCTGGGTTGTCAACATCGGCAGCATTGCGGGGATGGCGGGGCTTGTGGGCGCGGCGATGTACGCGACTGCAAAGGCGGCTGTCCACGAGTACACGCGCTGCCTTGCCGCCCTTGTCCGCCCCCACGGAATCCACGTCAACTGCGTAGCTCCCGGCGACACGCTGTCGGAGCGCTTCAAGGCATCCCGCCCGCTAGAAGACGGGCGGATGAATCAGGCATCGCTTGAGCGGTATGGCTGGCCTGCAGAAATAGCGCGCGCGGTGGAGTTTCTGGTATCAGAGGGCGGCTCGTATATAACCGGGCAGGTTATCCGCGTGGACGGCGGGCGGCAGCTCTGGGCGGGGTAATCGCGGCAGTAGCCAGCGGCAACAGCCAGCGCGTACCTTCGCCGGAACTACTTTTTCTTGAAGATCCCCAAAATTTTCGAGAACAATCCCTTTTTCGCGCCGCTTGAGCCTGCGGCGCCTGAGCCTGTAGCGGGTTTTCCCCGGCCGGCATCGGCGCGGCTGCCTTTTTCCCGCGCGGGGCGGCCTTGCGGCGCGCCGTTTGCGGCGTCTGGGCGTTTGCCTCTTCCCCGGCGGCGATCCCGTCCGCCCCGGTTCCGCCGGCCTGCGCCGCCCTCTGCAGATTGCGGGTTCGGGCTCTTGTCGTATTTCTGCTTGTAGTACGCCATCCGCTCTTCAAGGGAAAGGTTGGAAATGTTTTCCGACGGGGACGCGCCCTGCGCCGCAGTATCCGCATCATGGCGGCGTTGGCGTCCGTCCCTCTCGCCGCCGCGCGCCCTGCGCCCTTCGCCATCGCGCAGACCGCCGGAACGCTCGCGGGCGGGGTACTGGCTGCCGCCGCGGTCGCCCCGACCGCGCGGGCTGGAAGCGCGGCCATCCCGGCTGCCGCGCCCCGCAGAAGAAGCGCGCCCGTCCCGATCCCGCCCGCGCCCCCGGGAGCGATCATCGCCCCGGCCGCGATCCTCGTAATACGAGCTTTGGATGCGCGCGCCCTCGCTTGCGTCCTCGGCAAACAGAGCCTCGGTCGCCGTTTCTGAAGGGATTTTATCGCCTAAGTAGCGCTCAATCGCGGGCAGCTCGTAGACATCCTGCTCGGTGGCAAGCGTGAATGCCTTGCCCGTTTTGCCCGCGCGCGCGGTGCGCCCAATGCGATGGACGTAGTTTTCCGACTCGTTGGGGAGATCGTAATTCACCACCATGGCAAGACCTTCGATGTCCAGCCCGCGCGCCGCCACGTCAGTTGCCACAAGGAAGCGGATCTTGCCCGCCTTTATATCGTCGATTATCTTCAGCCGCTTGTGCTGGGGAAGATCGCCCATGATAAACTCGCACTCAAAGCCGTTCATCCGCAGCCGCTTGGCGACAACTTCCGCGTACCGCTTGGTATTGCAGAAAATAATCGCGCTCTCCGGCTCTTCCCGCTTCAGTATGCCTAACAGGAGCTTCATCTTGTCGGGCGATGATACGTGGTACAGAAGCTGCTCTATTTTTTCCACCGTAACCGCTTCCGGTTCAATCGCGATCTCGAACGGGTTGCGCGTGTATTCCCACGCAAGGTTTTTCACCCATGCGTTGAGCGTCGCGCTGAAAAGCATGGTCTGCCGCCGGTCTACCGGAGGAACCGCCTTGATAAGCTTGCGGAGGTCTGGGTAGAAGCCCATGTCGAACATCCGGTCTGCCTCGTCCAGAATAAGGAAGGCGATGTCCATAAGGTTCATCTGCCCGCCCTGATTCAAGTCCAATACCCGCCCGGGCGTGCCTACCATAATCTGCGCGTTATCCCGCAAAAGGGCGGTCTGCTGGGCATAGCCGACCCCGCCGAAAAAGCTGCCTGTCTTGAAGGGCAGGTACTTGCCGATGACCTTGGCCTCTTCCTCGACCTGCACCGCAAGTTCCCGCGTGGGAACCATGATGATGGCTTTTTTCCCATGGAGCATATCCTCGGTAAGCAGGCGCTGAAAAATAACCACCAAAAAAGCCGCTGTTTTGCCCGTGCCGGTTTGGGACTGGACATAGAGATCCTGCCCGTCGAATGCGCGGGCGAGCACCTGTTCCTGCACCGGCATACAGCTTATATAGCCAGCCTCGTCCAGCCCGCGTTGGAGATCAGGATGTAGATTTAGTTCAGAAAATTTCATATTGTGTCAACATGATAACCATTTATTGAAGGAATGAATAGCTCCCATCCGCCCCTTGACCGGCAAGCCGAAGAATGCGCCGCTATGGAAATTTTTCGAAAATTGTGGTACACTGGAGGTATCTGCCGATAATTCCAGCAGAGAAGGTGGCTTTGATGAGACTTATAACGAGATCTGATTTCGACGGATTGGCGTGCAGCGCCCTTCTCCTGTATTTGGGGATAATAGACGACTGGCAATTTGTCCATCCCAAGGATATACAGGACGGTCTTGTCAAAGCCACCGACAATGATATTCTGGCAAATATCCCCTATATACCCGGATGTAAGCTCTGGTTCGATCACCATTCGAGCGAAAGTGAAAGAATGGGGGAAGATGCGTACTTTGAGGGCGTTTCCACCACAGCTCCTAGCTGCGCGCGGGTTATCTACGAATACTACGGCGGCGACAGCAAGCTTGGGCGTTTCGCCGAAATGATCCATTACGTGGACAAGGTGGACTCTGCGGATCTTACCATCGAAGAAATCTCCAATCCCACAGGCTGGATACTGCTGGGGTTTATCATGGATCCCCGCACCGGCTTGGGGCGGTTCAGGAACTTCACCATCAGCAATTACGATTTGATGAAGAGTTTGGCGGCCGCCTGCGCTTCAAAAACCATCGAAGAAATTCTTGCCATGCCTGATGTGAAAGAACGGGAAGCGCTTTATTTTGAGCAGGAGCAATTGTTCCGAGACATGGTGCAGAAAGTTATCAAAATAGACGGCAATGTTCTTGTCACAGACCTTCGCGGCGTTGATACCATTTACGCGGGCAATCGCTTCCTTATTTACTCAATGTTCCCCGATCAGAATATTTCCGTCTGGGTGATGGACGGCAAAAACAAGCAGAACTGTGTCATTACCGTGGGATATAGCGTTACGAACCGCAGCGCGACCGTGGCTGTCGGCAGTATGCTTTTGAAATACGGCGGCGGCGGGCATAAGCAGGTGGGGACTTGCCAAGTTTCCTACGCCGACGCAGACAAAATAATCGCCGAAATTATCGCCAAGTGCAAGGCAGAATAGCTAAAGTAGGCGGTATTCCGGCGCCGGAAGCGGCGCGTTGGGGACTTCACCTTTTCCGCGCATTAAAGTAGAATATCCGCATGGTTCAGAAAATCGGTAAAGTGAGCCTTTTCGCACTTTTTGTGTTCACCATTATTCTTTTTTCCTCCTGTACCCGGCGCATGGGGTACGGAGTTCTTTTCTGGTCGTCAGAGTATCCTGCGGTTCCGTCCGGAACAGTATTGCGGGTATACATCAGATCCAATATCAACCGGGTCTGGGTGGTCGGCACTCCCAGGGAATTGCGCGTGCCGGAAAGCCGCATAAACAGATTTGAAGTGCCGCTTTCCCACCTTGAGCTGGTGGGAAGCAGAAGAAGGGCTGCCGAGCGGGCTGAAATTTTCGCCCCCTACGCGCTTATGTACGCGGAAACCCTCCAGGACGGGCTGCCGATACGGGAGAGCCCCGACAATACTTCCCGGCGGGTGTACCGGCTGCGGGAAGGGGAAATCATCAAAATACTTCGTCCGGTTTCAGGGCAGGTCGTAGTGGGCGCCGCCGGCGATCCCCTTGCCGGGCAATGGTATCGGGTTCTTACCGCGGACGGCACTGCCGGTTACTGCTTTTCTTACCGGCTCAGGATTTTTGAGCACACCGGCGGCTCGCTCGCCATGCTCCAGCAGGAGCAGCGGCTTGAAATCGACGACCCCGATTTGGACAGGGTTCTTGCCCGCGCGTGGTCGCCGGAAATCTACGGAACCATGGTCAACAACCGTCGGATAGATCTGGAACAGTTTTCCCAGCGATGGCATTTCGATCCTGGGCAGGACACGGGAACCGCCCGAATCAGAACCGGCGAATTTGACCTGGCTTTTCCGTTTACCCACATAATACCCATCGGAACCCAATCATGGCGTTTCGAGGGGACAACGCTTCAGATGAATCTCCGTTCCGAAAATACGCTGGCGGTGCAGTTCAGCGAGCCCGGCGGGATGCTGCGGACGCTCGTTTTTGTCGCCCTGCCTTCGAATGTGGACGATATTATCCATCAGGAAACTGCCCGCAGGGAATTTCTATTCCGCAATATGTATGAGCATGGCCCGGTGTTCACCAGCAACAACTTCGGAACCCTTACCTTTCAGAGCGATGGCCGTTTTACATGGACAGGCAATATGCTGCTCGTGCCGCAGGTTATTTCTGCCTCGGCGCTGGGGAGCGGCAGCGCCGACATGAGCCTTTTCCTGAACAACGCGATGAACCAGCATTATACCGGCGCGTTTACCCTGTCTTTTGACGGGGTCGGCGGGGCAAGGTTCCCGGTTAGTTTCATGTATATGCTTGATCCTCATGGCTTACGAATCGAGCACGTTCCCCAGACCAGCATGGACGGATCCATCGTTGCCCGCCGGGCTTCCAGCCCCCTGGTAATCTACTTTTTTAGGGCTGAAAGGCCGGATGCCAGAACCGCGTTTGATTTTTCCGCCCCGTCAAGCCCGCTGGATGCAGGGGAAACGTGGGATTGGGATTCGCCGGACACGTTTGATTTTTTTGATCCGTTTGATTTTGCCGATGACGGCGCGCAAGACGATTTGTTTTGAGCCGGAATTATTATAGATGGCTTTTGTTCAATTTTCCAGGGTATCCCTTGCTTTCGGCGACCGGGACATACTTAAAGACGTAAGCCTTAACCTTGCCGCCGGTTCCCGCGCGGCGCTGGCGGGAGCCAACGGCGCGGGAAAATCTACCCTTATGAAGGTTATCGCCGGCAAAATCCACTCGGACTCAGGCGACAGGGCTGTCCAAAAGGGATGCCGCATTTCTTACCTTCCGCAATCGGGAATCGTTCACCGGGGGAAAACGCTTCGCGAAGAAGTGGAAACCGCGTATAGCGGCATACTTCTCTACATCGCCAAAATGGAAGAACTGGGCAGTGAACTTGAAAAATGTAACGGGGAACCCGCCGCCGAGGCCATCGGCCGAGGTTCCCCTCCGGTAAACAGCCGCACGAAATCGCTTCTGGAAGAATATCATCGCCTCCAAGAGGAAATCGAAAACTCAGGCTTTTACCGCCGGGAAGCGGCAATTGCCCAGGTTCTTTCGGGGCTGGGGTTTTCGCCGCGCGACATGGATCGCGAAACGGGAGAGTTTTCCGGCGGCTGGCAGATGCGCATAGCTCTGGCGAAAGCGCTTTTGGAAAACCCCGACATTATGCTGCTGGACGAGCCCACGAATTACCTGGACATAGAAGCCCGAAACTGGCTGCAAGGATGGCTCCAATCGTTTCCCGGCGGCTGTCTTTTGGTTTCGCACGACCGCTATTTTCTGGATGTTACGATCAACGAAGTGTACGAAATTTTTCAGGGAAACCTGAAGCGATACGCGGGAAACTATAGCGCCTACGAAAAAATTCGCGCCGCCGAACTGGAAAGCCTTGTTAAGCGCTACGAAGCCCAGCAGGAAGAAATCGAAAAAACCGAGGCGCTGATCCGCCGTTTCCGCTACAAGGCAAGCAAGGCCGCTTTTGCGCAGGAACTTGTCAAGCGGCTTGAAAAAATGGAACGCATCGAAATTCCGGAAAACCTAAAAAAGATACACATCACGTTCCCGCCGCCGCCCCATTCTGGCCGCGTAGCTTTAACTCTGGAAAATATCGGCAAATCATACGGCGATCGGCCTGTCCTTTCCGGGCTAGACCTTACTATCGAGGCGGGGGAACGGCTTCTTGTCGCCGGCCCCAACGGCGCGGGGAAAACTACGCTGTTAAGAATTGTCGCGGGCGGCGATGCCGACTACAGTGGGGGCATGAAATACGGCGCGGGCGTTGCCGCCGGTTATTTTTCCCAGGATGCGGCGGAAAGCCTGTCTGGAAGCGAGACGGTCGAACAGTACATCGAGGCTGACGCTCCCACGCACCTTTTTCCCAAAGTGCGGGGGATGCTCGGCGCGTTTCTCTTCCGGGGCGATGATGTGTTTAAGCCGCTTTCGGTATTATCCGGCGGGGAAAAAAGCCGTCTCGCCCTGCTCAAAATGCTCCTGAAGCCCATGAACCTTCTTATATTGGACGAGCCGACAAACCATCTTGACCTTCAGTCCAAGGACATACTGCTGGACTGCCTGAAAGCTTTTGCCGGAACCATTATTTTTGTTTCCCACGACCGAATGTTTATGGAAGCTCTTGCCACAAAAACTCTGGGTTTGCAGCCGGGCAGCCATCGCCTTTATTACGGCGGCTATGCGTATTATCTGGATCGTATGGCGCAAGGGGCTGGCAATCTGCCAGAAGATTCCCTGAACGCCCCCCCGCAGAGGCGCGCCGAGCCGGACGTTCCGCGTGAGGCGAACCCTGAACCAGCGCCTGCCCGAGCGGATTCTCTGCCCAGGGCAATACTGGTGAAAGCGGGCGAACCGCCGCCGCTTAGCGCCTCGGAACGCCGGGATCATGAGAAGCAGCGGCAGGCAGTTATCCGGCGGCTCCAGCGGCAAGAGGCTGATATTCTTAAAGAACTGGAACATCTTGAACGCGCGAAGGTTCATCTTGAGGAGGAAATTTCCCGGCCGGAAGTTTACTCGTCCGGCGAAAAGACAAAGGCGATAAGAATAAAACTGGACGAAAATACCGCCGCCGCGCACGCGAAATCGCTGGAATGGGAAGCGAAGGCGCAGGAAATCGAGGCGGCTTTGAAAGCTCAAGGTTGATTCATTCGCGGCGGGGCTGTTGGTTCCTGCCCCAAAACCCGCCTTGCCAGCGCCCTTTTCAGAACGTCCATATCAGCTTCGCCAGAAAGCCCGTTGGGGGCGAGTTCTTCAAGGCTCGCATCAAGCGTGAATGGCCGCCGGCCTACGTGTTCAGGGAAGTGCGCGTCTGATGAGGTAATCAGGGGGTACCCCAGCGTATCCAGAGGATCCCCATTTACCGCCGGCGGCAAGCGGGTGCACTCCACCGCCGCCCAAGGCCCCTTTACAATCACCCCGAGCTGGCTGGTCATGGAAAACGCCGGCCTGTCCACATGGGCGGGGATAACAATGCCGCCGTACTGCCCAACCTTCGCGCCGATGGCATCCGCGCTTATATCCAGCGGGTTTATAAGGTAATGATCCACCTCGCCTTCGATATTGTCGTCTTCGTCCACATACACCTGATAGCCGCCTTTTTCCGGATTATTGGGAAAGGGCAGAAGCGCGCGGTAGGCGTATTCGCTGAACGCAAGGCTCGCCTGGAGGTTCGTAAAAAGGCAAAGAATGTGAATTTCTTCCTGAGTGGTGGCTTCCATGCCGAACAGGGGAAGAATGCCCCGCGGGGGGCAGACCTTCGCAAGAGCCGGGCAGTTAAGGCTTGAGTTATGATCGGTCAGGGCAAGAACCTTGACTCCGCGGCGGTCAGCGAGAGCCGCCAACGCCCGGGGAGAAAGATCCAGGGAGCCGCAGGGAGAAAGACAGGAATGGTTATGAAAATCGGCTAAAATGGGCATAATCCAGGGGCGTTATACATTGAATTTGAAGAACATTACATCACCATCCTGCACAATGTATTCCTTTCCTTCGACGCGGTACTTGCCCGCCTCTTTGATCTTCGCCTCGGTTCCGTATTTAACGATGTCATCAAACGCATACACATCCGCTTTGATAAAACCCTTCTCGAAATCGGTGTGAATCGCCCTCGCGGCTTTGGGGGCGGGAGCCCCGGCGTAAATAGTCCATGCCCGGCATTCGTCCTCGCCGGTGGTGAAAAACGTGCGCAGCCCCAAAAGCCCGTACGCCGCGTGAATCAGCGAGGAAAGAGCCGTTTCTTTCAAGCCAAGCTCATCAAGGAATGCCTGCTTTTCTTCTGGGTCTTCGATGGCTATCAGATCCGCCTCGAGCTTGCCGCAGATGACCGTGGCGGCGGAACCTTCGGCGGCGGCGCGCTTTTTAACCGCATCCACATAGGCGCTGCCGGCGTTCGAGCCGCCCTCTACAACGGCTTTCATCCCTTCTTCGTCCACGTTGCACACGTACAACATGGGCTTGGCGGTAATAAAATGGCAGTCGTAAATGGCGGCTTTTTCCTCATCGCTTAAATCGGCGGCGCGGATCGCTTCTCCGTTTTCAAGGAAGGGGGAAATTTTGTCAAGTACGGAAATCACAAACTCCGCCGCTTTTTTTTCGCCCTGCACTTTGAGCGTTTTTTCCGCGCGTTCCCTGCGTTTGGCGAGCGTGCTCAAATCCGCAAGCGCAAGCTCGATATTTATCGTTTCGATGTCAGAAAGCGGCTTCACGCAGTTGTTTACATGCACAATATCAGGGTCATCAAAACAGCGCACCACATGCGCAATCACGCCCACTTCGCGAATATGCGCCAGAAACTGATTCCCCAGCCCCTCGCCTTGCGAAGCGCCTTTCACAAGCCCCGCAATGTCAACAAACTCAACCGTCGCAGGAACTGTCCGCTTCGGCTTAAAAATCCCGCTCAACGCCGTAAGGCGCGCATCCGGAACACTCGCAATCCCGATATTCGGCTCTATCGTGCAAAACGGATAATTCGCCGCTTCCGCCGGACTTGAACTCAGCGCTGAAAAAATAGTCGACTTCCCCACATTGGGAAGCCCCACAATACCGCAATTAAGCGCCATGATGATAAACTCCTGTTACGGAAAATATACCATACGGAGGCGGTTCAAGCCAGAGGTTAGCAGAGATTGAAAAACCAAAAACCGCAAGGGAAGACTACAGAATTTCGCAAGCAGCCTTTTGTTCTACCCCACCGCCGCAAAACCTGCCCGAATCGCCTCCGCGTTCATGGGGACAAACTTGTGCTTATCTGCGGGAAAGAAATTCTTTAAAATTGCCTCAATATCGTTAAGC
>Ga0123355_10010189_pt1 | contig 14372 bp, 11 predicted proteins | sample TergutEmb28metaG_3_FD_89872 | JGI IMG/M metagenome (GOLD analysis project Ga0123355, IMG submission 89872) | Embiratermes neotenicus P1 segment gut microbial communities from Petit-Saut dam, French Guiana - Emb289 P1 | ecosystem: Host-associated > Arthropoda: Insects > Digestive system > Gut ...
GGGGCTTCAGGTCTGCGCCTCGGGCGCTGCGGTCTCGACCGGCTTGAGCCGCTCGTTCTGCTGCGGAGACAACGCGGGCTTTGTCTCCGGCGTTACCTATGGAATACTTTTGCCGTTCGGGTCGGCAAAAAAAGCGAATCACGATCAACGCGCAGGAGCATCCCGCCGTGAACGAAATACGCAACAGGCGCCCCGCGTGGAGCTGGTGGTACCTGCTTTTCATCGTGCAGTTCGTGGCCGTTCTCTGGCCGCCCTTCTACAACAGCATCGAGCCACAGTGGCACGGCGTGCCGTTCTTCTACTGGTACCAGATGCTGTGGGTCATCATCAGCGCGATCTTCACCGCGATCGTCTATTTCGCCACCAGAGAATAGCGCGCCATACGGCCACTGGGGGAAGTGATGCAGAACGTGAACTGGGTTGCGCTCAGCATCTTCGTGGTGCTGTTTGCATTCATCACCTGGCTGGGTTTCGCCGCCGCCCACTGGCGCAAGGGCGATCTCGACCTCCTGCATGAATGGGGCCTCGGCGGCCGGCGCTTCGGCACGTGGGTCACCTGGTTTCTGATCGGCGGCGACCTCTATACGGCCTACACCTTCATCGCAGTCCCCGCCCTCGCCTTCGGCGCGGGGGCGGTGGCGTTCTTCGCGGTGCCGTACACCATTGTCGTCTACCCCCTGCTCTTTCTGGTCTTCCCGCGCCTCTGGCACGTGTGCCACAAGCACGGCTACATCACCGCAGGCGACTTCGTGCGCGGGCGCTTCGGCAACCGCTGGCTGGCGCTGGCGATCACCGTGACGGGCATCGTCGCCACCATGCCGTACATCGCGCTGCAGCTGGTCGGCATCCAGGTGGTGATCGGTGCCATGGGCATCTCCGGCACCGGACTCGCGGCGGACCTGCCGTTGCTCATCGCCTTTGCGGTGCTCGCCGCTTTTACCTACTCCAGCGGACTGCGCGCGCCGGCCTCCATTGCCATCGTCAAGGACCTGCTCATCTACCTCACCGCCTTTGCGGCGGTGATCGTGATTCCCATCGAGCTCGGCGGCTTCGGCAAGATCTTCTCGGCCGTGCCAGCGTCCAAACTGCTCCTCGAGACACCGGGTCCCCGTTCCACCGGCGCCTACGGCGCCTACGCGACGCTGGCGCTCGGTTCGGCGCTGGCGCTGCTGCTCTATCCACATTCGCTGACCGCGATCCTGAGCGCCAACAGCGGCCGGGCCGTGCGACGCAACGCCGCCCTGCTGCCGGCGTATTCCTTCATGCTGGGACTGCTCGCCCTGCTCGGCTTCTTCGCGATCGCCGCCGGCGTCAAGGGGATGCCGCAGTTCGCCGCGGGCTTCAAGGCGTTCGGCAACAACTTTGCGGTGCCGGCGCTGCTGCTGAACAGCTTCCCTTCATGGTTCGTCGGCGTCGCCTTTGGCGCCATCGCGATCGGCGCCCTGGTGCCCGCGGCGATCATGTCGATCGCCGCGGCAAACCTCTATACGCGCAACATTCATCGCGAGTTCATCAACCGCAATCCGACCGACAGGCAGGAAGCCCAGTTGGCGAAATGGGTGTCGCTGATCGTCAAGGTCGGTGCCCTCGCCTTCATCCTGTTCGTTCCGACCCAGTACGCCATTCAGCTGCAGCTGCTCGGCGGCATCTGGATCATCCAGACGCTGCCGACCGTGATGCTCGGCGTCTACACGCGCTGGTTCAATCCCTGGGCGCTGTTCGTCGGCTGGGCTGTCGGCACCTTCACGGGCACCTGGATGGCAGCGCACGTGGGACTGAAGCCCACCTTCCCGCTGGAGCTCGCCGGCTACAGCTCGCCCGGGTACACCGCCTTCTACACGCTCGTACTCAACCTCGTGCTGGCAATGGCGCTTACCCCGGTGTTCAATGCCATGCGCGCGCGGGATGCAGCGGTGGACGAGACGCTGGCGGCCGACTACCACGCCTGAGCGGCCCGGCGGATGCGTTCGCCGGCGGGCCGGGGGCCGCTCGCGCAGGACTCGCGGGCGGGCCTGCGGCTGACTGCCACGCCGGACCCGGTGCCGCCTTACAGCCTGTACGTGCTCGCGGTACTGCTGGTCGTCTACACCTTCAACTTCATCGACCGCGTGGTCCTCGGCATTCTGGCCACGCCCATCAAGAGCGACCTGCATCTCACGGACACCGAGCTGGGACTGATCGGCGGCACGGCGTTTGCCCTCTTCTACACTTCGCTCGGCGTGCCGATCGGCTGGCTCGCCGACCGCGTGAACCGCGTCTGGATCATGAGTGCGGCGCTCGCGCTGTGGAGCGCGTTCACCGCCGTGTGCGGCCTCGCTCAGGGCTTCCCCGCCCTGTTCATCGCCCGCGTGGGAGTAGGCGTGGGCGAAGCCGGGGGCGTCGCACCGGCCTACGCGCTGCTCGCGGATTACTCTCCGCCCCGCACGCGCGCCCGGGCGCTCGGCGTTTACTCGATGGGCATTCCGCTGGGCAGCGCACTGGCATTGCTGTTCGGCGGCTATCTCGCCAGCCGCTTCAACTGGCGCACCGCCTTCCTCGCCCTCGGCCTGGCGGGGCTCGCGCTCGCGCCGTTGCTGTTGGCAACGGTCCGCGAAGCGCAGCGCGGTGTGAACGATCGCTCGCCGCCCACAGCCACCCGTCCCGCCTTGTCGGTGGTGGTCCGCCAGCTCGCCGGCAAGGGGGCATTCTGGCTCCTGTCTCTCGGCGCGGCCTGCGGGTCCATCATCGGCTACGGCCTGCTGTTCTGGCTGCCGTCGTTCTTCCAGCGCACCTACGCGATGACACTGCTCGAGGTCTCGCGGCTGCTGGCTGCGCTGCTGCTTCTCGGCGGGATCGCAGGCCTCGCTGTCGGCGGATACCTGGCCGACCACTATGGCGCGCGCAGCCCCGCCGCCTACGCCCTGATCCCGGCCATCGCCTTTACGGCGATCCTCCCCTGCTACGCGCTCGGCACATCGCTGCCGCTGGGACCGGTGGCGATCGCCTGCTTCCTCCTCGCCAGCGCGCTGCAACTTGCCTGGCTCGGCCCGATCGTCACCGCCATCCAGCACCTCGTGCCCCCCGCCATGCGCGCGCTCGCCTCCGCACTGTTCCTCTTCATCAACAACCTCCTCGGCCTGGGCCTCGGCTCGTTGCTGCTCGGCCTCGCCTCGGATCGCCTGGCGCTGCACTTCGGCAGCGCCTCGCTCCGTTACGCCATTCTCGGCGGAACCGGGCTCTACCTGCTCGCCGCCGCGCTGCTGTTCCTGGCCGCACCGCGGCTGCCGCGGGAATTCGCGACCCAGAGCGCCTAGAGTGCCGCACGGCTCGTGTGCGCACATCTATATAGGGTGGGGGGTATGGTATCGATTGACTTTTCGCTCGACTCCGGCCAAGAATCCCGCCGGTCACGGCCGCCGGTAGCATACCCCGTATGGTATAGCGAGCCTGACCGGCGCCGCGGCGGCCACCAGGCTGCCGCTACGCTCGCCGTACAGGACCTCACTCGCCGAACAGACCTCACGGGAGCATCGGCACGGGCAGGTAAACCGCTGCGCCGGGACGCTCGACGTTCTGTCACGGAAGTGCAAGTAGACTGGTAAGCTTTTTGTGAGCGATCGTCATGGAAGCCAACGAACACGAACAGGTACCTGCTCCGCACGACCACGTTGACACTCCGCGCGGGCGCGCCTTCCTCTGGGGCGGCATCGGACTGGGTGTGCTGCTGGTTCTCCTGCTGCTCACCCACGGGTTCGGGCTGTTCACGGGGCGCCCTGGCGCCGCGGAGCCTCCGGCTCTGATCCGCAAGGGAGACCGGATCTACGTCCCCGAGACCTCGCTCCTGCGTCAGCGTCTGACCGTGATGGCCGCGCCGGTGGAGCCGCAAAGCGCGACCATCACGGCGCCCGGGATCATCGAGTCCGACCCCGTGCGCACCGTGGCCGTGCTGCCTCCTGGAGCCGGACGCGTGCGGGACGTGAAAGTCTCGCTCGGTGACCGGGTACAACGCGGCCAGACCCTGGCGGTCATCGATTCGCCGGACCTGGCGCAGGCCTACGCCGACTACGACAAGGCCGCAAGTGCCGCCAGGCTCGGGGCCGCCAACCTCAAGCGGATGCAGGACCAGTTCAAGATCGGCGCCGCCGCACAGCGCGAGCTCGATCAGTCGCGCAGCGACAGCGAGCAGGCGAGCGCCGAGTACCAGCGCACGCGCGCGCATTTGCGGGCCATGGGTGGGGCGGAGGATGCCCGCGGCGCCGCACGGCTGCTCACGGTGCGTGCGCCGGTCGCCGGCAGTGTCACGACGCTCACCGTCGCACGCGGTGCCACCATCAACGACGACACGCAGCCGCTCATGACGGTCGCGGACCTCTCGGTGGTGTGGGTGACCGCGTTCGTCGCCGAGCGCGACGTCCCGCACGTTGCCCGGGGCGATGACGCCGAGGTGACGGTCGATGCCTATCCCGCCAGGACGCTGCACGGCAAGGTGCGTTTCGTGCCCGACGTGATCGAGCCGGATTCGCGGCGCAACAAGACGCGCATCGAGTTCGCGAATCGCGACTACGCCCTGAAGCCCAACATGTTCGCGACCGTCACGCTGCGCGGCCCCGCCCGGCAGAGCGTGGTCCTGCCGAGCTCGGCGCTGGTCATGAACAACGATCGCACGAGCGTCTTCGTCGCTACGGCGCCGTGGACCTTCGAACGCCGCACCGTCGAGCTGCTGCTCGAAGAGAGCGCCAAGGTCGCGATCACCTCCGGAGTCACCCCCGGAGAGCAGGTCGTCGTCAGGGGCGCAGTGCTGCTCAATGATTGACGCATTCGTCGACTTCTGTCTGCGCCGGCGCATCGCGGTCATCGTGATCGCGGGGCTGCTGGCTCTTTATGGCATCTATGCCTGGGAGACCCTGAGCGTCGAAGCGTATCCGGAGCTGGGGGATGTGGCCGCGCAGGTCACGACGCAGATGCCGGGCCTCGCCGCGGAGGAGGTCGAGCAGCTTGTCACCGTGCCGCTCGAGCGTGAGATCAACGGCACCCCGGGGCTGCTGCTGATGCGCTCCTCGAGCACGTTCGGTCTGTCGCTGATCACCGTGCTGTTCCGCGACGGCTACGAGGACTACTGGGCGCGGCAGCGGCTGCTGGAGCGCATCAGCCAGGTGACCCTGCCGAGCGGCGCCACGCCCACGCTCGATCCCGTGGCGGGTCCCGGCGGTGAAATCTATCGCTACACGCTCGAGTCCGACACCAGGAACCTGAAGGAGCTGTCCGAGATTCAGCGGTGGACCGTGATTCCTGCGATCAAGTCAGTCCAGGGCGTCGTCGATGTCATCAATTTCGGCGGCTTCACCATCGAGTACCAGCTGAATCTCGACCCGCAGCAGCTCTACCGCTACGGCATCGGCATTACCGATGTCATCAATGCCATCAACAACAACAACGCCAACGCGGCCGGCGGACGCGTGTCGCGTGGCGACCAGAGCTACGTCATCCGCGGCGTGGGACTGATCCGCAGTCTCGCCGACATCGGTGCGACCGTGGTGACTCAGGTGAACGGCGTACCGGTGCTGGTGCGGGACCTGGGTACGCTGACGCTCAGCCACCAGGAGCGCGAAGGCATCCTCGGCAAGGACTACAACCCGGACACGATCGAGGGGATCGTGCTCATGCTGAAGTACCAGAACCCCTCACAGACGCTCAAGGGGGTGCACGCCAAGGTCGTGGAGCTCAACCGCAAGCTCGCCAGGGAGGATGTGCGGATCGTGCCGTACATCGACCGCGACGATCTGGTCCGGGCCACCGTGCGCAAGGTCGGCCGCACGATCCTCGAGGGCATCGGCCTGGTGTTCCTGGTCCTCGTGCTGTTCCTCGGCAGCGCGCGGGCCGCGCTGGTCGCAGGCGTGACCATCCCGATGGCGCTGGTGTCGGTGTTCTCGCTGCTCAATCTCACGCACGTCTCCGCCAATCTGCTGTCGCTCGGGGCGATCGACTTCGGCATTCTGGTCGACGGCGCGATCGTCGTGACCGAGGCGATCCTGCGCCGGCGCGAAGCCATGCCGACAGAAGAGCTCAGCGAAAGCGAAGTAAAGGCGGCGGCCGTGCAGGTGACGCGTCCGATCTTCTTCGCGAGCCTGATCATCATCACCGCGTACCTGCCGCTGTTCTCCTTCGAGCGCGCCGAGGCGAAGCTGTTCACGCCCATGGCGTACACCATGGCCTACGCGCTGTTCGGCGCCCTGCTGACCACTCTGGCGCTCGTGCCGGGCCTCGCTTACTACGCCTTCCGCAAGCCCGCCCCGGTCTACCACAACCGCTGGCTCGAATGGCTGACCATCAGGTATGAGCGCGCGCTCGCCGCCTGCATCGAGCAGCCGCGCATCATCTACGGGATCGTGGCGTTCGCGCTGCTGGCCGTGATCGGGCTCGGGGCCACCGTGGGGCGGGATTTCCTCCCCGACCTGGACGAAGGCGCGCTGTGGCTGCAGGTGCAGATGCCGACCGGCCTCGCGCTCAACAAGGCAAGCGACATGGCGAGCGAGCTGCGGCGGGCGATCCTGAAGTTCCCGGAAGTGTCCTACGTGGTGACTCAGACCGGCCGCAACGACGACGGCACCGATCCCTGGACCATGTCGCACATCGAGGCGCCAGTGGGCCTGAAGGCCTACGACACCTGGCCGCGGGGCGAGAACAAGAAGCAGTTCGTCGACAGGATGGCGGCAACTCTCGCGCACGACCTGCCGGAGTACGCGATCGGCATCAGTCAGCCGATCATTGACGGTGTCAACGACATGATCGGCGGTGCGCACAGCCCGCTGGTGATCAAGGTCTACGGCGACGATCTCGACGTGCTGCGCAAGCTGAGCCAGCAGATGGTCGACGTGCTGTACACGATTCGCGGCACCTCGAGCGCCTCGATCTTCCAGGAGCCACCGATCCCGCAGATCAACATCAAGGTGGACCGCGAAAAGGCGGCGCGTTACGGCATCAACATCGCCGACGTGCAGAACGTCATCCAGACCGGAGTCGGTCAGGCGCCGGTCTCGACCGTGTTCGTTGGCGAGCGCGTCTACAACCTCACGGTGCGCTTCATAGCCACCAGCCGCGACCGGCCTGACAGGCTCGCCAGCCTGAGCGTGCGCAGCGCCAGCGGCGTGCAGGTGCCGCTGTCCCAGATCGCGGACATCCGCGTGCAATCCGGCGAAAGCACCATCACGCGCGAGAACGGCCAGCGCAACCTCACCATCCGCATCGACAATCGCGAGCGCGACCTGTCGAGCTACCTGGCCGAGGCGCAGGCCAAGATCGCGGCGCAGGTGCATTTCGATCCGAACCAGGTGCGCCTCGAATGGGGCGGGCAGTTCGAGAACCAGCGCCGCGCCGAAGCGCGTTTGCTGCTCATCCTTGGTCTCGTCATGGGAATGATGCTGATATTCCTGACGATCGGGTTGCGGTCGCTGCGTCAGGCACTGCTGATCCTCGGAGTGGTACCGCTCGCCGCGCTCGGCGGCCTGACCACGCTGCATCTGACGGGCCAGACGCTCAACGTCGCAAGCGGCGTCGGCTTCATCGCGCTCTTTGGAGTGGCGGTGCAAAACGGCATCATCATGGTGTCGAATCTCAATCGCATGAGGCACGCTGGATTCGAGCTGCACGAGGCGATCATGAAAGGCGCGACCGAGCGGCTGCGGCCGGTGTTGATGACCGCCACGGTGGCCACCCTGGGGATGCTGCCGGCGGCGCTGCACACCGGTGTCGGCAGCGACGTGCAGCGCGGCATCGCCACGGTGGTCGTCGGCGGACTGGCGATCGCGACCGTGCTCACCTTGTTCGTGCTGCCCTCGATGTATCATGTCGTCGAGCATTGGGCCGAGCGGCGCCACGGTGAAGCTCGATGGGCCTGACCATGCTGCGCTTCACTACGCTCGCACCCCTCAGCCTGCTGGCGGCGTGCGCCGTCGGTCCGAATTTCAACAGGCCCGCGCCGCCTGCGGCGGCCGATTACGGCAACTCTCCCTCGCAAGGAACCACGGCCTCGGCACCTGGCACCGGGGGGGAGGCGCAGCAGTTCGTCCGCGACCTGGATATCCCCGGCGAATGGTGGACGCTGTTCCGCTCCCCGGCGCTCACCACGATGGTCGAGCAGGCGCTCAAAGCCAACCCGAACATGGATGCGGCGAAGGCCGCACTGCGCCAGGCGCAGGAGCTGTACAAGGCGCAACGCGCCACCCTCTTCCCGGCCGTGCAGGGGGGGTTCGATGCTCAGCGCGCCAAGAACGCCACGGGTACCCTCGCCAATCCGACTGACCTGCCACAGACGAACCCCTACTTCAATCTGTTCACGGCGCAGCTCAATCTCAGCTACATGCCGGATGTCTTCGGCGGCCAGCGCAGGTCGCTCGAGGCAGCCCGGGCAGGTGTCGAGGCTACGCGCTTCGAGCTGATCGCGACTTACGTGAGCCTGAGCAGCAACGTGGTCGTCACCGCGGTGCAGGAGGCGTCGCTCCGCGGTCAGATCGCCGCCACCGAGCGTCTGCTGTCGCTGCAAACCCAGCTCACGGACACCGTGCAGCGCCAGCAGGGGATCGGTACAGCAAGCAACGCGGACCTCCTGCAGCAGCAGGCGGCGCAAGCGCAGACTGCCGCGACGCTGCCCCCGTTGCAGAAGCAGCTCGGCCAGAGTCGCAATGCGCTGACCGCGTTGCTCGGCCGCCTGCCCTCGGCAGAGCCCGCAGAGACCTTCAGGCTCGAGGACCTGACACTCCCCACCGCCCTGCCCGTCAGCATTCCCTCGAAACTGGTCGAGCAGCGGCCCGACGTGCGCCAGGCCGAGGAGAACCTCCGCGCCGCATCGGCGCAGGTGGGGGTGGCACTCGCGGACATGCTGCCGCAGTTCACCATCACGGCCAACACGGGGTCGGCGGCGCTGGCGATCGGCAAGCTTTTCAGCCCTTACACCGGTTTCTGGGACATCGGCGCTTCGCTCACCCAGACACTGTTCGATGCCGGCGCGCTCCTGCACCGCAAGCGGGCCGCCGATGCCGCGCTCGATCAGGCGGGCGCCCAATATCGCGCCACCGTCATTCTCGCCTGTCAGAACGTTGCCGACACATTGCGGGCGCTGCAGGCCGATGCCGACGCGCTCAAGGCGACCGCTGAGGCGAATCGCGCTGCGAAGGCCTCGTACGATCTGGCGCGACGACAGCACCTGAACGGCAGCCTGAGCCTGATTGCGCTCCTGAACGCCGAGCAAACCTATCGGCAGGCGGAGATCGCACTGGTCCAGGCTCAGGCCAATCGCTACGCGGACACCGCCGGGTTGTTCCAGGCGCTCGGCGGCGGGTGGTGGAATGTCCCGGGAGCAACTTTCAAGTAACCGACCCGTGACCCGAAGTCGCGGGTTGCCGCGCGGAGACCCTATGAACAACCTGGTGTTGCGTGAGAACAAGGATGGGGCGGCAGTCCTGACGCTGAATCGCCCCGAGAAGCTCAACGCACTCTCCAAGGACCTGGTCGACACACTCGAAGAGCATGTCGAGGCCATCGCGCGCGAGACCCGGACCATCGGCCTCGTGATCCTGCGTGGAGCGGGCGGCAATTTCTCCTCGGGTCACGACATGCAGGAGGTTCAGGCCCAGGTCAGGGCGCATGCCAAGCCGCACCACTATGTCGAGGTGATCGACAAGGTGGCGAATCTGCCGCAGCCGGTGATCTCTGCGGTCCAGGGCCACTGCTCGACGGGCGCGCTGGAGCTGGCGCTCGCCGCCGACCTGATCGTGGCCGCCGAGTCCGCGATCTTCTGCGACGCTTACGCGAGGTGGGGGCTGACCCCGATCTGGGGCCTCTCCCTGCGGCTGCCACACCGCATCGGCACGTCGAAGGCCGCCGAGATGATGTTCACCTGCCGCAGCTATTCGGGTGTCGAGGCGCACGACATGCACCTCGCGAATTTCTGCTTTGCTGATGCGCAGTTCGAGACCGGGCTGGCCGGCGTAGCCAGGGACATCCTCGAGAATTCCTGGTTCTCCAACCAGGTCAACAAGCGCGCGCTGCTCGCCAGCGACGGACTCACGCTGCAGGACGCGCATGCGCTCACTCTTTTCAAGAACGAGGGTCTGGCGCCCGATGCCTCCCAGCGCATCGCGCGCTTCTTTAAAACTCGCAAGCGCCCCGGCTGACTGCAGCAACCGTGCAGTCGGGCCCGGGCCGTTTGTGCCGGGACCCGGCGTGGCGGGCCGGATCCCCTCACCGGCGGTGGCTGCGACAGCGGCCTCAGGTCCCCATGTACTGCACGTGAACGTAGGCCCCGGTCATTGCGTTGTAGAGCAGGTACCAGCCGGGGTGGTCGGAGTCTTCGTAAATGACGAAGTCATCGCCACAGTTCCAGCACCATTCCGCCGCCAGCGCCCAGTCGAACGGCGCCACCTCGAAGAAGAAACCGCCGGGCAGCCACAAGCGGCGCAGGCTGGGATCGATGCGCACCACGCTGTAGCGGTAATTCGGGCCGAAATGCGCAAAACGCCCGTGGGCGAACGGGTGATCGAGATGAAAGCGGGGATCATCCGGCCGGTCATGTCCGTACCACTCGTTGTGGTTTACGTGCGGCGTGCTGTTGATGCGGTGGCGCTCATCGACCTCGGGCCGGCCCGGCAGGGTCCGATCGGTGCGTGCCACCGGCGCTGCTGGTATGTGTCCCTGGTTGGCGCGTGGCCGGCTCGGTTCATGCGACTGGGGCCGCTCCGCCGCGCGCTCTTCGTGCTGCGCGGTGACGGGCATCGTAACCACACCCGCAGCAACTGCGAGCACCCAGGTCAGATGTTGCTTCTTCATCCAGATCCTCCCTCCGCTCACGAGGGCGGATTGTAAGGGCCCGACGATTCAGGCGGCAAAGCCGGGACGCACATTTCCCGCCGCGCGGGCCGCGGCGAGCACACCCGCGAGAGTCTGTGCCAGCTCGAAGGCGGCCAGCGGCTTGGTCAGGACCGCCTGCGCACCGGCAGCCTGCGCCGCACTCTTCAGGTCAGGGCCGCCGTAACCACTCACGAGAATCGCCGGTAACTGCGGCCGCAGCCTGCGGAGCTCCGCCAGCAGCTCGACGCCCGACATCTCCGGCATGATGACGTCCGTCAACACCGCATCGAACCGCTGCGGTGCCGCGCGAAACAGCCGCAGCGCCTGCTGCGCGCCCAGGCAACCGACCGGCTCGTAGCCGAGCGAGGCGAGCACCTCCTCCGCCAGATGCACCAGGCTTTCCTCGTCGTCGACGACCAGGATCGTCTCACCGTGGCCCTGGGGGGCCTCGCGCGGGGCCGGCTCCTGCGCCGGTTCGCCGTCGCTCGCCGGCAGGTACACGCTGAAAGTGGTGCCGCTGCCCGGACGGCTGTCGAGCTCGAGAGCCGCGCCGTGGTCGAGGACGATACCGTGCACCAGTGACAGGCCGAGACCGGTGCCGAGCGGCTTGGTCGTGAAGAATGGCTCGAAGATGCGCTCGAGCTGCGCGCTGCTCATACCCTCGCCGGAGTCAATGATATCGATGCGCGCGTAACGCCCGGGCTGCAACCGCCCGACCGTGCAGTCGCGCGCCTCGCCGACGGCGACGGGCGCGGCGCTCACGGTCACCTGCCCCCCTGCCGCGACGGCCTGCACCGCGTTGGTCACGAGATTCACCAGCATCTGGTGAAGCTGTGCGGCATCTCCGGCAGCCACCAGCGGCGCGGGCGGCACCCTCACCTCCAGCGTGACCCCCGGCGGGAGCGATGCCGAGGTGAGACTCTCCACCTCGGCGATGAGCTTCTGCAGCGACACCGGGCGGACGCTCCCCACGCCCGGCCGGCTGAACGCGAGGATACGCGCTACCAGGTCGCGGGCACGGTTCGCGGCCACGATGATGTTGTCGATGTAGCGACGCTGCTCGCTGCCGTGCGGGCTGTGCTGGCCCGCCAGCTCCCCGTAGCCGAGCACCGCGCCGAGCACGTTGTTGAAGTCATGCGCTATGCCACCGGCGAGGGTCCCGAGCGCCTCGAGCTTCTGCGACTGGTGCAGCCGGGCGGTGACGCGTTCGTGGCGCTCGAGCTGCCGCAGAAAGGCGATCAGCAGCACCGCCGCGAGCGCGGTGATCACGAAGGTGCGCGCGACGCTCTTCCATGCCTTCGCGCGCCAGGCGGCGAGGATGTCGTGCTCGCCGCGGCCGGCGACCACGATCGCAGGATACCCGGGCACGCGGCGCAGGCTGACGAGCGAGCGCCCGAGCTGCGGGTGCTCCACGGTAGTATGCAGGGTGTCCGCATCGCCGAGCGCATGCAGTGCTGCGAGCCATTGCGAGGGGGCGGTAGCCACCTCTTCGCGCTCGCGGCTGACGAGCGTCAGGCCGTCGCCGCGCAGCAGCTCGATGCTGCCGCCGGGTCCGATGTCGAGGGCGCGATAGAGGCGGCGGATGTAGCCGACGTCCACTGCGGCGCCCGCGATCCCGCGGAAATCGCCGCCGCCGAGCCGGCGGCTGAGCACGAAGGTCGGATCGCCGGTAACCCGGCTGACGAACGGCTCGCTCACGAACAGGCCGAGGTCAGGATGGTCGCGCTGTGCGATGTAGTACGAGCGATCGCTGAAGTCGCGACTGGCCCCTCCCGCAAGTCCGGTGCTGAGGAGCATGTGCCGTGCCGGATCGAACAGGAACAGGTTGCGTACCTGTGGCACGCCGCTCATGTGACGGCGCAGCAGATCCGGGATGGCCTCGCGGGCATTCGGGGCGGCAGAGCCATCCGGATCCAGGAGCGCTGCCTGCTTCAGGATGAGATCGGTCGCCTGCAGCGCCCGCGCCGCCTGCTCGGCAAGCGCTCCGGCGACATTGTCGTGCTGCTGCTCGGCCATGGCGAGGGTCGCCCGGCGGTCGTGCAGGGTATCGAACAGCGTCGACAGCCACACCGCGGCGCACACGGTCGCCACGATGAGAATCAGCCGCGCACGCAGCGCACGACCGCGCACCCCGTCGCGTCGTCCCGGGCCAGGGTGCGCGCTCGCGCCGCTCAACCGCTCCCGCGGTGCGCTACTGTCGGAGGGGTCCACAGTCCGAGTGCCGCCCATAAGTCGCTGCGCGTGAAGGGCTTGGCGAGGATGCGCGTCGCTCCCAGCCGCAGCGCCATGGCATCATTCGCCATGTCTGCGCGGCAGAAGCGACCCGAGGCGAGCACGATCGCCGCCTGCGGGCAGGCCCGCCGCCAGGGCGAAACCACCTCATGAGCCTGCTGCTGACACGCCACGTCGACCAGTACTGCATCGATCTCACCCGGGGCCTCGGCGGCGGCTTGCGGCGATACCGCCCGCGCGCCGCCCGCCTCGAGCCACTCACGGATCAGCTCCCGGTGCAGATTATCATGCTCGACGACCAGCACCCGCTTCACGGGCCTCTCCGGCGATGAGGGTCGTGCCGCAGCCGCACGTGCTGGTGGTGGACGACGACGTCGCCCTGCGACGGCTGGTCGACGACTATCTTGGCCAGAACGATTTTCGGGTTTCCGGGGCGGCCGGCGGCGCCGACCTGAGGAGAGCCTTGAACGCCCAAGTGGTGGATCTGGTGTTGCTCGACCTGCGCCTGCGCGGCGAGGACGGCATACAGCTGCTGCGTCAGCTGCGCGCCGAGTCGCAGATCCCCGTCATCATCCTCACTGGCCGCGCTGAGGAGGCCGATCGGGTCATGGGACTCGAGCTCGGGGCAGACGACTATCTGACCAAGCCGTTCAGTCCGCGGGAGCTCCTCGCCCGCATCCGCACCGTGCTGCGGCGCGCGCACGCCGGTGAGGAGAGCCACGGCGCGCGCGTCTGCCGCGCTTACCGCATTCCGGGCTGGGAACTGAATCTGCGGACCCGCCGCCTCACCGGACGCGACGGCGCCGACGTCGCGCTCAGCAACGGCGAATTCAACCTCCTGGCGGCGTTGCTCGCCTCGGCCAACCGTGTCGTGACGCGCGACCAGCTGATCGAGATGAGCCGCCGCTACGACAATGAGGTCTACGATCGCGCGATCGACGTGCAGATCCTGCGGCTGCGCCGCAAGATCGAAGCCAATCCTGCCGAGCCGCACATCATCGTCACCGAGCGGGGCGTCGGCTACCGCATCGCGGTCCCCGTGGAGGCCGTGTACTGAGCGCACCCTCGCCACCTTGAGCTACCCCGGCGCCCCGCAGGCGCGTCCGTGCGGCACCGCGCCGCGGGAACACTCTCCGCGCCACAGGTCGCGGCACGCTTGCGCGGCGCATTTCACCTGTAACACTGGGCCGCGCGCCCGTAATCGTGAGTTCGCGCCGCTGCGCTACCCTCGCGAGCCACATGTGGATCGTCAAACTGGCGCTGCGGCGCCCCTACACCTTCATCGTCCTCGCGATCCTGATCATGCTGCTGGGCGTGTA
>Ga0123355_10010190_pt1 | contig 14371 bp, 15 predicted proteins | sample TergutEmb28metaG_3_FD_89872 | JGI IMG/M metagenome (GOLD analysis project Ga0123355, IMG submission 89872) | Embiratermes neotenicus P1 segment gut microbial communities from Petit-Saut dam, French Guiana - Emb289 P1 | ecosystem: Host-associated > Arthropoda: Insects > Digestive system > Gut ...
ACAGAATTTAGTAGTGTTTTCCTAATGGCTGACACAAGCAGTTACTCTATCGAGGAGCGCTTGGTGGCAAGTGTGTGGGTGCACGAGAGACAGCACACGGGACAAACCATGTCCCAAGTGATTACTGCGTTCCGGGAATGGTTTAATAAGGCTCCACCACGAAGAGCGACACTGCTGGATTGGGAAAAACGAGCGTCTGAGGTGCGTATTTTCTGGGTGTACGGTGACTTCTCGGCAACCCTGTACTTCTTTGATTGTGTTGGGTTTTATATACTTCAAATTGTCATGAGTGTTGTCAGTAAAGAATGAATGTTAGACTGAATATCAATAAGTAGTAAATGATATGCTTATTGTAAGTAAGGAGTGAATGATAGGCTGAATATCTGTATGGAGTCAGTAGCATAATAAATGACACTAAGGCATAAATAACAGTTTAAATGTAAGTATGGGATCAATTATAGACTGAATGTCAGCACAGAGTAAATTATAAATTGAATGCCATAATGGTACAGAGCCACAAAGGATTCCGCTATGGAAAGAATGTCAGTAAGAAGCCAATAAGTGGCTGAATGTCAGAAATGTTTTAATAAGAGTTTTAGAATCGGGTTGAGGAATGAATACCAATCAAAATTCTGTACCAACTACTGAAAATACCACCTTCTCTATTGAGCAGGGACCTCCGTTACAAGCTAAATGGTTTGCAGTTACTCAAGAAATTCCCCCCATTTAATGGGATCCGAAGGTTCATTATCGCATTCACAAAAGCCCTCCAAAGATGGCTATCCAGAGCCAGGTCGGTCCAAACCATACCACCACATCACACTTCCTGAAAATCTATCATAAAATTATCCTCAAATTTACGCCGGTGTCCCTTCAGTAGTTTCTTTCCCCCAGGATTTCTCACCGAAACCCTGTATACAACACTCACCTCCCTATAAAACAATCCCCTTCCTATACAACACTCAATTCTCTACACAAAACTCCCTCCCTTAAAACTCTCCCCCCTTGTACGACATTCCACTCCCTAGAAAACACTCCCCTATTTACAAAACTCCCCTTATATTACAACACTCCCCTCCCTATAAAACACACCCTTATACTTACAACACTCCCCCTATACAAGACACACCCCTATAAAATACTCCCATCCCTATACTTAACTAACCACCATATAAAAACTCCCCTACCTATAAAAACGCCCCTCCCTATACCACACTCCCCTCCCTTTACAACACTACCCTCCCTACCCAAAAACCCCTGTCAATATACAACAATCCCTTCAATGTACAATCCCCTCCTTATAAAACAGTGCCCTCCCTATACAACACTCCATTCCCTATACAAAACACCAGTCCCTATACACCAATCCTCTCAACGTACAATCCCCTCCCTATACAACAGTGCCATCCATGTACAACAATCCTCTCCCTATACAACACTCCCCTCCCTACACAACACTCCACTACATACACAAAACTCCACTCCCTATACAACACTCCCCTCCCTACACAACACTCCCCTACATATACAACACTACCCTCCCTACACAACACTCAGCTACATACACAACACTCCCCTCTCTATAAAACACTCCCCTCCCTACACAACACTACCCTACGTATACAACACTCCCCTCCCTATACAACACTCACCTCCCTAATCACACTCCCCTCTTTATACAACACTCCCCTCCCTATAAAACATTCCCCTCGCCAATAAGGGCTACACGCCCACCCATTTTATTTTTCCCGATTTTATCAACGGAAAAATTGTGGGTGTGGATTACAGAACATTAAGCAGTAGAAACCTTTAAGGAGTAGAGAACATTAATTAGTAGAGAATATAAAGCAGTAGAGAATATTAAGCAGTACAGAATATTAAGCAGTAGAGAACATTAAGCAGTAGAGAACATTAAGCAGTACATAACTTTAAGCAATAAAGGACATTAAGCAGTACAGAACATTAAGCAATAAAGAACATTAAGCTGTATAGCACATTAAGCAATAGTGAACAATAAGCAGTACAGAACATTAAGCATTAGAAAACATTAAGTAGTACAGAATATTAAACAGTACAGAACATTAAGCAATACAGAACATTAAACAGTACATAACATTAAGCAGTAGAGTACATTTAGCTGTACAGAACATTAAGCAGTACAGGAACTTAAGCAGTAGAGAACATTAAGCTGTGTTGAGTATTAAGCAATACAGAACATTAATTATTACAGAAAATTAAGCAGTACATAACATTAAGCAGTAGAGTACATTTAGCTGTACAGAACATTAAGCAGTACAGAACATTAAGCATTACAGAACATTAAGCAGTACAGAACATTAAGCAGTACAGAACATTAAGCAGTACAGAACATTAAGCTGTAAGGAACATTAAGCAGTACAGAACAATAATCAGGAGAGAACATTAAGCTCTATTGAACATTAAGCAATAAAGAACATTAATCATTACACAACATTAACCAGTATAGAACATTAAGCAGCAAATAATATTAAGCAGTACAGAATATTAAGATGTAAAATCTTTAAACATTACAGAACATTAATCAGTAGAGGACAAAGATTTTTAGAGAACATTTTGCAATAAAGAATATTAAGCAGTAGATAACATTTAGCATTAAAGGACATTAAGCAGTAGAGAAAGTTAAGCAATACAGAACATTAAGCAGCAAAGCTCATTAAGCAGTACAGAACATTAAGCAATACATTACATTAATATGTAAAGAATTTTAAACATTATATAATATTAAGAAATAAATAACATTAAGAAATACAGAACATTAAGCAGTACAGAACATTAAGCAGTACAGAACATTAAGCAGTACAGAACTTTAAGCAATACAGAACGTTACGCAGTACAGAACTTTAAGCAGTATGGAAAATTAAGCATTACAAAACATTTAGCAGTGATGAATATTAAGCAGTAAAAAACATTAAGCAGTAGATGACATTAAGCAATACAGATCATTTATCTTTAGATTACATTAAGCAATAGAGAACATTATGCATTAAAGAATATTAAGGACTAAAAAATTTTATTCAATAGATAACATTAAACAGTAATGATCATTATATAATACAGAACATTAAGTAATGCAGAACATTAAGCAATACACACAATTTCACACCGACATAAAACGACAAGCGAAATAATATTTGTATATATTTTTATCGTAATTTTTTTTTTAAATTCACCTGGATGACAAATTTGTGCACAGACCACTCCACTCTCCTTAATCGCCATCACCATAGTTCATCTTTCTCTTTTATACTAATTACGCTTCAATTTATTAATATCATCGGTATAAACCACAAACTGAAGTGCATCATTTAATTTCAAATCAACTTGAAGAACTAAATGCCCCTAATGGCGTATTATAAAATAATTTCGAAAAGCAATGGCTTTAAAACATCTCCATGTTTCAAACCATTCCTAATTGGAAACCTGTCGGACAATTTCTTGCCTACACGGGCTCTGCTCTACGTTTCATACAGACACATTTTTATTAGCCTTACCATTTTCATGTGGATACCAATCTCAATGAGAATATTTTATAAGACCTCCAGCCTACAAGAATTATAAGCTTTCTAGAAATCTGTAATCAACTTATACGTTGCTTCATTGTGTTCCCTTTCTTGCAATTATTTTACGAATGCACTGTTTGTGTTCACTAGTTGACCTGTTACGTGGAAATCCACAATTATGACCATAAATATTACCCTCTGCATATGGATGTAACCTTGTGCGCAAGACGCAGAATAAGATTCTGTACTTAGTTGGCAACTGCGATATGTTTCTATAATTACTACAATCTGTTTTATCGCCCTTAATATAGATAGGTACAGTGATCGACTGTTTCCACTCATCATTCAATTCTCCTTATTCCAAATAGAAATATTATATTTATGGATCTCAGTGAAATGCCTTATCCCCAGCTTTAATCTATTTTCGTAATATTTAATCAATAACTTGTGATTGGTGACATTTTAGCTTTTCAATAGCAAAATCAAACTCAATGGCATTTAGCTTACGTACTAGTGGTGCTGATGTGATTATTTCTGTCTGCCTAACATCACTAAAACCTGTACATTTAATGGCCTTGGGTAAATAGTTCCCCCACCTAGCCAAAAAACTGTTGCAGTCTACAAACAAATCACCTTCGTTACTCGTCACTCTATCAGTTCTATGGTGGTAACCCTACTTTATGTCATTGTTGTTCTTATACAAGTTGATCTTACTGTTAATTTCAAGCTTCTCGATTTAATTTTTCAGTTTTACTTTCTTTTTTTCCTTGAAATGTCTGCTAGCATCACATCTCATATTGTTCAGACCATCTAAATTGTTTTGGTCTGGATCATGTATCCACTTTGTTTTGCCTGCTTATTTTGGTAAAAGAAACCTAATTATTCTTCATCAAACCATGGTATATGCCTTTTCAATTACTGAAGTTCTAGACACCATCTATCTGAGGATTTGATATCCTCTTTTGTTCTCCCCAGCCCTATTCATGACCTCGTCAACACTTAAGATATCCAAAGCTACAAAACTCTTTGTAATCTCAATCTGATACCTTTCCTAAGTTCCAGTTCATTTAGCTTCCTCAGATTAAATCTTTCCCCATCAAAATTCCGTGCTGCTTGTTTACTTACCGCCATATTTCCCTAATATTTAAACCACCAGAAAGTGATCAGTATCACAGTCAGTTCACCTGAGAAATCATATATCTAGTGTACCCTAATGCCATCCCCTATCTATCTATACGTGATCAATCTGGTTGTGTCTTCCCATCAGGAGAGGTCCAGGTGTGTTTATGACTGTTTCGATGTGGGTACTTCGCGTTCCTAGTCACTAGAATGTTTGGTGTTCGTATATTTACTATTCTAACAATATTATCATTGTTATTCTGATGTAGACTCTTATTACAAAATTTCCGTTTCAAAATATATTCTCTCCCCAAATTTACATTGAAATTTCCTAATTGAAATTTTCATATGGTATTTAGGAAAAGAATATAAAAAATCTGCTTTATTTCCTCTTAAAAACTAACTTTTGAACGTTCACTTTGTATCGATCCTTGTGGAAATTTGTTATAGTTTCAAGTAACACAGCACTGTAAAATAAACACCTCAACAAAACAATAACACAACACTACAACAGTGACAAATCAACATAACAGTAACACATCACAACAACAGTAACATATCACCACAACAGTAAAACTTCACCATAAAAGTAACACATCACCAAAATAAAAAAACATCATCACAAGTGTAACACACCACCATATCAGTAACAATTCAACATAACAGTAACCCAAAACCATAAGAGTAACGCAACACCATAACAGGAAACAATGCCATAACAGTAACATATCATCATAACAGTAAAATAACACCACAAGAGTAACACAACACCATAAAACTAGCACAACACCAAAAGAATAACAGAAGACCATAACAGTAACAAATCACCATAAAAGTAACACGTCACCACAACAGTAACAGCAAAACATGAGTAACATAACACCACAACAGTAGCACACCAACATAACAGTAACACAATACAACAGTAACACATCACCACAACAGAAACACATTACCATAAGAGTAGCATATCACTATAAGAGTAAAACAAGGCCATAACAGTAACACAGCACCATAACAGGAACACAATACCATAAACGTAATACATCAGCATAACAGTAAAACAACGCCATAACAGTAACACAATACCATAAGAGTAAAACATCAGCACAACAAACACAAAAACATAACAGTGACACATCACCATAACAGTAACACATAACCACAACAGTAACACTTCACAACAACAGCATCACATCACCTTAACAGTAACATATCACCATAAAAAACAACATAACAGTAACACATCAACATAAAAGTAAAAGCACCATAACAATAACACGTCACCATAAGAGTAAAGCAACATCATAAGAGTAACACAACACCATAAGAGTAACACATCACCATAAGAGTTACACAACACCATAAGGGTAACACAACACCATAACAGTAACACAACACCATAAGTAACACATCACCATAACAGTAACACATCACCATAGTGATAAAACATCACCATAAGAGTAACACATCAAAATAACAGTAATATATCACCATAACAGTAAAGCAAAACGATAACCATAACACGGCACCATAACCATAAACATCACCATAACAGTAACACATCAACATAACAGTAAAACAACACCACAAAACAACACTTCACAATAAGAGTAAAGAAACACCATAAGAGTAACACAACTTTATAACAGCAAAACATAATCTTAACAGTAAAATAACACCATAACAGTAACACAGCGCCCTAAAACACATCACAATAACAGTAACAAAACACCATTAGAGTAACACATCACCATAACAGTAACACATCAACATAACAGTAACACAACACCATAACAACATCGACATATTTAATAAGCCGGTCTAGAACACGTACAACATAACACACCCGAATATTTGTGGTACAGTTGCGGCTGCAAGACTTCGAACTTCTCAACGGTTTACTACTGGACGGTTCCGACGACACGACCAGAGTGATCGGTAAGGAATCGTTCTGAGGAACAGTGAGTAGTGTGTGGGTAGGGATGGGAAACTGGTTTAACTTGAAATCAAATTCTCGAACCTGGCCATGTGTCCTGGTTTGAGTCTCACCACGGCACAACTTTTGTCCTCACTTTGTGCGGTCACATTCAGAACAATGATATTACACCAGCGACCTGTCAAAAGAATATATTAAGCTATAAACCTACAAAATTCTACTCTCTTAAATGCCGATACTCTTCTGTGGTGTACAAACCATCTGTTCAAAATTGATGATTTTTATTTCTTTTTACATGTACAAAACTACAATTCCCTGCTCTTATTGTTCCCTCTCCGTCCCACCTAACCCCCTGCACAACCATTAATTCTAATTTATATCTACCCAATTCCCTGTCTGCTGCCGCAAATGAACCTGCCACATACAGGCTCCTAACATTCCACGTACCAAATCTCATGACATCCATTCTTTATATGTGTAGTACTAAATTAACAGACCAGGAATGAGGCTTTGTATGTTAATATATAGTAAGACGATACGTTCTAACAAGGGAGGCGTTGCTAGCACGTCGCCCACCTCCCAAGCTGGAGGACCACACATTGGCAGTTGTTCGCGACTGCTAATTCGATATATTCCCATCTTACTTCCATATCGGAGGCCTATCCATCTTCCGTATCCTGAGGACGCGCCATGCTTTTGTAAGGGGGAAACAATTATCACATATGAAATTACCAATAATATTATTAATAATAACAGTAATATTATTATATATTAACTGCAATTGAGTTGTCACCCGGTGGCAGTGGTTATTTTACATGTAAATAAAACATGAAATTGTTTACTACTAAATTTCATTATGAAGTGCTACATGAGAAACAGTTAGTGGCAACTTGGAATCTTGGGAACCATCTCAGCATTTGCTTTTAGGCACGGGGAAACAAAGAATAACCTGTGTCGAGGTGGCCGGTCACAGAACCTTCAGAATACTGACTTCTGGGCAGCAGTCCGGCATCTAAAGTAAAAACAGCAATACACACACTGTACAGCAAATACACATAAGATAACAACACACATAAAACAACTACAACAATACACACAAGAAAACAAAAATCAATACAAACAACACAAATAACAATAATACCCACAAGACAACTAAAATGAATACAAACAAGACATCTTAAAATACAACATGTAAAAAAATAAACAACACCAAGAAAAAATGTACTGTATACAATTTCCAGTTGTACTCACGCTTTCAACCCAGCCCTTCAATTCTCACCACTTTACTACTCATAAAGGCTTTTCCCATAAAGTCTCATTTTCACCACTTCCCTAAACTTCACTTTTTTAATTACATTAATGATGATGATGATAATGATGATGATAATAATAATAATATCTTATAGCCAGCCGAACTAAGTGTCCTTGAGAGCACGGTGTGGCTTACACTCAGGTTTCTATGGATGGGACGGCGTACAGATAAGGAAGTTAGTTTTAATGTACCTAATAAGCCGTAGCAGAATACCGACAAGGGGTGACTTCCAGTTTGTAGGTTGGACGAGTTACGAGTAACTCAACACCGTAACAGCTTACTGCGTTGCGGAATATTTCTCAGATTCTCGGACTGGGAATGACCATTGGAACGATGTAAGGAATGTGAATTTGATATGAGATTTGGCATGTGGAAGGAAATGATCGCGCACAGGTCTGAGTCATTGATACTACTAAAGTGGATTTCTAAGGAATAAGATGCTGAAGCCCCGGTTTTTATCAGACAGTATCAATTTGGGGGCTTCAAAAATATTTTTATATTTATGGGGATGCTATACAAAGTGGAAATTTTTTAACTAACAGGGAAATTAATAACTTTTCAAGTAGTATTCTGGTCCATGTAGTTCGATTTTTGGTTAGTTAGTGAATGATGAATCCTTGCGAAGAAGCAGAAAGTCACACACGATTTGCTGCAATGAAGTTCCTGTGAAGTAGTTAAATATATCTTGTGTTGAGTTTTGGATAAATTTAGAGATAATGATGTTAATTGGCGAGAAAACGTCCAACGATTGGAGTAAGACACACCTAAGGGTGCTGTCAGTTATACCGTGCAGGGAGGGGAGACAGAGAGAGGATAGTTGAAAGTTGGGAGGGAAAGGGATTGGGTTCATGGGACTGTGGCGTGGAAGTTAATAATAATAATAATAATAATAATAATAATAATATATTTCTGACTTGCAGACGTAAGGACCACAGTCCAAGAAATTATGTGATTCACACAGAACATTCAGATTAATGTTACCCATAAGCAGCGCAACTGCACTACGCAGTATATATGTAGCACAGGCAGCAGCAAAATGCGATACACAACACAGATAGGCTAGCTGCTGCAGCAACGTAATTACGTAGCTTGCTGCGGAAGGGTGGAACTGCGGACTGCTTACAGAATGTCACTGATTTGGGGATACGCGCTACAAATCATTACATATTTCGCAAACTGCTGAGACACAAATGGTGTTAACTGTGATTTTCCAATGGATACAAGGAAGAAAATGCTGAAGCCGAAATTAAATTCACTGCATAACGTTGAGAAAATTAAATTCGTTAAATCACAGCAGCGTTGAAATTTGTGTCTCTGCTGCCATTCACTGTGATACCTATGGACTACTGGATGTGACGCCGTACACATACGCAAATATTTAACGTCTCTGGCGACGATTAATTCTGTATCCCTCTTCGGCATTAAAAATCACTTGAAAATACAAAGTTTGTCCAATAGTTGCACCGAACTAACATAGGTCACATTACAATAACACCTAATATTGACTTATTAATCAAAGCACTATTAAGTTTGGAAGTCCGATGAATCGCCAACTCTTCTATAAGCCAATGCACTTCTCTTTGCAGACGGCAGTAGCAGACATGATTTTCAGCATGCTACTGCTGCTGACTGCGGTCACTCAAGTTCGATTAGCGCTGAAAGACATCAAGCTGACTGCAGACCAGCTGCACACTGTCCTGTGTGTATGGAACATCGCACAACGACACTTCGCACCAGCAAGACCTCTCGTTGTCTCAATGCCACGCACAACGCCGGACGTCGCCCGCAGCGCTCTCAGTGATCCTCTGCCACAGACGGACGATCTGCAGACGGTGAGCGTATTGCTGGGAAAGTTACACGAAGGAACAAGATGGCCGATTGAACTGTTCCGTCTAAGCGGAGATGACACTGCAGACAGATCAGTTTTACAGCACAGTTACATCCTGTTTGTGTGGAACGAAGAGGAGGGCAGCATAAAAGAGACGCTTGAAAATCAGCTGGAAAATCTGAAAGACAGCACATCGTGGAACCCTAGAGGAAGGTTTCTTGTGGTGGCAACTGACAGCAGCAATGAACCGGAACACGTAATTGGTGCTCACATATGTTCCGTATTGTGGCAGGTGGCCAGAATTGTCAACGTGGTGGTCTTGATCCCAAACCAATTTTCATATCGTCCACTGCATGCTTTAAGCAACAAAAAGACATCAGCTGACAGGCTGAAATTATACACTTGGTTCCCATTTAAATTGGGAGTGTGTGGAGAGGTACAGGACGTCATTCTGCTGGATGAATGGGTCTTTGAAAATAATGTCACATTTTCACATAATGCAGATTTGTACCCTCCAAAAGTTCCAAATGATTTCATGGGGTGTCCCATTAAAGTAGGCACCGTAGGAGTCGACCCCTATGTGATTATGACAGAAAATTTCACACAGAATGATGGCAGTACTGCGTACAAAATGACGGGCTTATCTGTTGAGATAATTAAATATGTATGTGAGTGGTTGAACCTGACTTACGTTTTCCTTCCACCGTCAGTAAATACAGATTTCGATTCATATGTAGAAAGGTTTTCTGAATTAGATGAATGTTTATCTGAAATTGTAGTAGGAATTGTTCCTCTGAGCCCCAGTGTTGTGTCGTCTTCGTTTGAAGCCACAATACCCTATGCCTCTGGAACTTTAAAGACAATTGTTCCCTGTCCAAAAGCTATTCTTGGAACTGAAAAGTTACTAACAACTTTCTCTCTGTCTGTGTGGTTGACAATTGGCCTTGTGCTGCTGCTTACAGTAGCTGTGTTCTGGTGTGCCGGTAATGGTTACTACCGGTCTGTGTGTAATGAGACACACACATATCAGTCACTGTCCAACTGTTTCCAAAACGCTTGGGCTGTATTTCTGGCGGTGTCTGTTCCACAGCAGCCCGTAACGTCTAGTTTCAGAACTTTTTTCCTCCTTTATGTCTGTTTTTGTTTCGCTATTAGCACTGTATTCCAAGCTTTCTTTGTTTCTTATCTGGTGGAACCGAAATATGAAAAGAAAATTGAAACTTTAGACGAAATCCTTAATTCTGAGTTAGTTTTGGGGTACTATCAAAGTCTGCAATTTTTTCTTTCAACTATATCATATCCAGAGATGGTTACGTTTTTTGAACTTAAGGAACAGAAGGAAGAATGCAGTGATGTGCGAATTTGTGTTGAAAGATTGAAAACAAAAAGAGACATTGCAATTATTGCGGGTCCAATATGGGCTACTTATATTGCTAAAGATTTGGGAACTGTGGATGTCAGTAAATTATTCTGCCCCCTTGAAGAAACGCTAATTTCAGGATATATGGCAGTATATTTTAAGAAGGGAAATCCACTTCTTGACAGATTCAACATTCTAATGAGACGATATTTGGAAGCCGGTTTGCTGGAAAGGCTCTGGGTAGAACTGCAGCATGGAGCTTCTTTGAGGGGAGAAGTCAGATTTACAGAAGCAACTGAAGGCATGTTTTTCGCGTTCTCTGTTTCTCATTTAATGCCGGCATTTGTTGTACTGCTTGTAGGAACTCTCTTGAGTTCAGTGGTGTTTATTGCTGAGTTAATTGTGAATTGTCTGTACAAACGTAGGACAAAAATAGATTTCGTGCTTTAGGAGAATGATAATTGTGAACTGTTTGTGTAAATGTAGGGGGAAAACCATCGTTAGAACAGTGAGAATATTTTGTTATTTCATCGGCCACTTCCGAGATGTGGATTAATGTTTCTTTCAACACTAACTTTGCACGTGTTTTGGCATAAATTTTATATATATATATAAGTATATCATTATTGTTAATATTATTAGTAATATTATTATATATAATACATTAACAGCGTGCACCATTAAATTTAGTTAACACTATATAATTAGCGCAAGAATTTAAAAATATTTTTGATATATTCATATAACCTTTATATTGCATATATAGCTTTTGCTGTTCGTATTTGCTGTGCACTCTGTTGTTATGTGTTGTCACTGATTCATACATACGTCTGAGACCTCTATTTTATAGACTTTTGAGACTTCTATTTCATTGTTTGATTGTACTTTCTAATTATTTCAACAACTTAATAAGTTCAAATTTTCTTTTGAAATAAATTCTTTTCGTGAACTCAAGGAAGTGTTTAATGAATTTATTCACCAGATCACGTTTGTCACCGGCCAATTATCTTGTTTTAAAATTTGCTGATGAGTTTCTCTCTCTATCTCTTCCTATAATGAGGAAGTCATACAATAGGTGGTCTAAAGTTTGAATCCCGCCTTCGCCAAGGCATTCTGGAGACTCTGTTATTTTGTATCGGTGTAACTATGCCTTTGTTTTACCGTGCGCTGTTGTGATTGCCGTGAAATTTGGTGTTAATATAATTTTGGTTTTCAATCTGACCTTGATAATTGGGAAAAAACACTTTTGTTCCTAACGCTTTTGTAGTTTGATCCCATTGAGTTTGCCACGTGACTATACTCTGGTATTTCACGTGTTGAGTGAGCTACTTCCCTTCAAAGATTCTGTTAAAGGAAATATCAACTTCCTGGCGGCAGCTTTCGCTAGCTTGTCAGCAAGCTCATTCACATATTTTCCTCTTTGAGACTTTTTCCATGTAAATACAATTGTCCAGTAAAGTTTTTCAAACACTATTACTTTTTTCCTAATTTCTACGATGCGCTAACTGTGATTTTTTTGTTCTTCAGGAATTAAGATTAATTCTGTTGTGTGTGTGAACTGTTACAGTTCTTGCGAAGTTTTCATTCATATGTGATTTTTCTATTGCTTCTAATTCTTTAGCTATAGCCAGTGGTTCGTCTTGGTTGCTGGAGCATCCACTATAAAGTGTAAACCATATTTGATATGCCAGTTTGCTCTGTATAATTATTGCTATGCCCGCTCCAAACCCAAGCCCGCTCTTGCTACCGTCTGTAAATATTTGTATTGCGTGTTCCGCTTTTCGGTCAGTGATTCTGAATGAGTCGGCAGATTGATGCAGTCTTCTGGCTGTACTCCGTATTCAATATTGTGGTCTTGAATTTTCGTCATGATTTTCTATAATATGGCCGCTTCCTCAGTCTTAATCCCGGCTGGTGTTTTACCGGTGAATTTGCAGAGAATTTCGTTGGAAATTTTTGGAATAGATTTGCTATGTTTATGTTTGTATGTTATGTATGTATATATGTATATGTTTGTGTATGTATGTACGTAATTACTTACATATTATATATGTATGTTTATATATGTATGTTTACGTATTTATGTATTTGTTTATGTGTGTATTTAGAGGTTGGTTCAGAAGCATTAGGCAATTAATAGCTTTAAAAATGAACACATTAATTAGAAATTAAATCATAACTAGCTGACAATGGTGAGCAAAATGGAAAATGATTACGTTTTCAAGTCACATTTTGAAGTTAATCTCACTCAGGTGAGCTCCATTGGAGGAAGGCACAAGACTACGCTAAAATGCATGCGTCACTTGCTAATTCTTTCACTTCTTATTTGTTCAACATGTTTCGGACATTAATATATACATCACCAGTAGCTTGCGACTATTCTGTTGAATTACAATATTGGTCGTGTTTTTAGGTAAAGGCGGAGGATTTAGCATTATCGTACATTATGATATGTTGTGGTTTGTGTTTGATGTGATATACTTAGCCGCTTTGTTGTATTTGGTAAGAAAATTTCTGTTGATAGAGAATGTTATGGTGTTTTCTGCTTCGTGATTATTGTGTCCTCATGTGTGTAGTATGTTTTGTTGTTTGATTGGTAATGCTTTGTTAATATAATATTTTATGTTGAATATGGGATTCCACATACCTTGTTTCGATTTGTGTTGGAATTTCGGTGTGTTTGGTATGGAGTAGCTTCCGTGTTGCAGGGTGAAGTGCAATTGGTTTGTTCATGTGGAATTTGGGCGCTGGGGTTAATGACCTTTTGGAATTTTGCAAACATTTATCATGATTTTCCGTTCTGCTGTCAGAATGTAACTTCTAAATTCAGTGTTAATTAATATCTGCAGATATTGCAGCATTCTAAAATGACCATTAGCCCAATGTACAGACAGATGACTAGTCTGTAAGTAGCAGGAAGTTAGGGAGGGTGTTGGATTAATTGTATTATTAAATATAATATTGTAACATATTCAAACTTCAAACTTCTCTCGTGTTCTGTCACTTCAAATACTGTATATACAGCTACATATTTTGAAATGTTTGAACAGTATTATTAACTCTAATATTGTCCCATATTCATATTTCCCTCATGTTCTGTCACTACATATACTGTATATATAAAGCTACATATTTTAAAATACATTAACTGTATTATGGACTTTATCATGTTCTGTCACTACATATGCTGTATATATAGCTACATACTTTGAAATGTATTAACTGTATTATGAACTGTAATATTGTCCCATATTTATATGTCCCTCATATTCTG
>Ga0123355_10010192_pt1 | contig 14370 bp, 10 predicted proteins | sample TergutEmb28metaG_3_FD_89872 | JGI IMG/M metagenome (GOLD analysis project Ga0123355, IMG submission 89872) | Embiratermes neotenicus P1 segment gut microbial communities from Petit-Saut dam, French Guiana - Emb289 P1 | ecosystem: Host-associated > Arthropoda: Insects > Digestive system > Gut ...
CTGGGACCCACCCAGCATACTTGATGGGTAATAGGGTTCCTTCCCAGAGATAAAGTGGCTGGGGTATAAAATTCACCTACACCTAGTACCAAGGTTAAGAACGGGTGGAGCTATACCTCCACGACCCGTCTTCATGGTGTGGACATGAGAAACATTATTTTTTTTTTACTTCATAATGAATTTAACATTATTATTACAGACACTTCAAAATTCCTGTCTAGGACATGTGGTTGATACATCACTGACGTGTTTACTAAATTCCAAGAATAATTACTTCCTATTTATTGTTGCATGGGGTCCACCAGCTTTCCAAGTAATTGGGGCTCAGTCTCAACTATGTCAGTTACACAGGAGTCTGCTGTGTATGCTAAAGACAATGAAGAAAATATCTATGCCAGAATTGCAGTGACACCTACTCTCCTTGCAAGTTAATATAGAACTTACAACCTAACTATAAAATTTTGAGTATTCATGACTCTTTTAATAAGAGTGATGTACAATTTAACCAAAGGTATGCAAACAATGATATCTGTTTAAAATAAGATGTGATGCACTTACTTTTTCTGGTTTCAAGGAAGGATAATGACTGGAGCAGTGACCTATTTCATTTCCAGAATTAGAAATAAAAAATTGAAACAGCTTATCTCTATGCCCAAGACCTTGCTCTAGATATAACTGTCCACGGGTCAGCTGCGAACAGCAGTTTAAGTCCAACTGCCATGAGCAACATGTGACCCTATCATTCAAATAAATTTCATTCCATCCAAACTACCAAGCAAAATTCATCATATAAACATCAACATCCAACTGTGTTAACAAAATAATTACCAAGAATTTAGTCTAAACCGGTGAAACCACAGTCTGAACAGAATAATATTTACTGTGTGGAATGAGAAGAGCCTTGCTACTGAACAGCAAAGGCACAAAATGTCTTGGTCCTCAAAAATTGTTCTAAAGACTTTCAAAGTAACTTATATCTACCATCCACAGATTTGCTGCTGAACTCTATAAAAGCCAATTACTGGAAATTTTGTTTTTATCACATAAAGCAAATTTAATCTATAAATGTAAGAAGGTCACACATGAGTTAGATACTGAATTTTAATCTTAAGACAGAACAAAGGTCATAATTTTTCTCTGCATTAAATTACAGTTATGAATAAGTCCAGGAAGTCTAAGGCAGTGCAAACGGCAGACTACACAAGTATGGAGGATTAATATTTCTGCAAGATCAAAATGATGTAACAAAGAATGTAATACTGTCATTTGCAACTCAGGTGCAATGAAATATCTATCCATGATTTCAGAAGGGTCAGGGTCAGGGAGGGGGTGTGCATGGGAATGATATGCATGGTACAACAGCAGCTCTAGGTAAGCATTAAATCTATAATACAAGAAAACAACAAGGCATACAAAAAATGAACAAAAGTTACTTTAGGAGGCAGAGCGGGTGCACGTGGCAGTTTTTGATCCTTTGTGTTTTCTATTTAGCTGCAGTTGCTTGTACAGTACTCCAAAAAATATGCTTGCCAACTTGCCATGGGTAAGTTAACATAGTAGTGCCACGCACATTTTTACTGTCTTAAATACTTTAAAAAGTGAATGTCACAAAGTTTAAGTACCATTTCTGACACCACATTCTACTTACTTCACTCACTTGCTAAAACCCCTTGGATACTATTCAGCCGGATTAACGGGCTGAGTACAAGGTCCAAAAAACAACTTTGCGAGTGAGACTGCTGAAAGGTTGTTACGTCATTATAATCTTTGGGCCATTGAAATATGAATACAAAACAAAAAAAGGCACAAGAGGTTTGAACTTCGAGTAATTTCATCAGTTTTCAGTCCCCAGATACTGATGTCAAATATTGAATGCTTAGGATTACATAAAATAACCCAAATTTTTACTCAAAAAATTACCATCACTTGAACTTTATTACAGGACACGACAAATTTTCTTTTAATCTAAGCGCCATTTCAAATTTTGGAAGCCTGACTTTTTTTGTTTGGTGGATTTACAGTGGAATCATTAATATACTTAAACCTTCCACCATTGCTGATTCTGGTAATGTGTGCGTGTGTGCATGCGCGCACGCGCGCATGTGTGAGCACATACAAGCAAGCATATGTCTAAAAAATCACAAGATATTTATATACATTATAGACATTTTTCTACAATATCACTTTTTTAAACCAAAGAACAGCCTATGAAATGAAAAAGCACAACTATAAGTTCTTAATACAAACAAAAATAGTTCAAATTATGTACACAGTTTGCCAGAACATGCCATACACCAGTAACTACCAACTTAGCGAATAACAAAGTCATAACGAATGCCCATCACCAGGCACAGACCCTAGTAACCACCCAACACCAAACTACTAGGGTGTGTGATATAATTCATAGCACCAGCTTAACAGATGGGTGAGCTGCCTTCTGGATTCCTGTAGTGGCTACTGGAGAAAGATTAAGAATTCAGAATAAAAATACTGTGAGGGGGAGAGGTGGAGAACGGTCTGCTTAGGGGATGGCCACAACAGTCTAGTTCAGAGACATGTATAAAATTACAGAAAAAACATCTGCAGTCTGTTGTTTATGAGAACAAGGCAAAGTCTTTTCCAAAAACATATGTAGATATGTGAAACCAAGCACTCTACTGAATTCCTTCACTTATCTTTTATTCTGTCTTCCATGCCAACTACAACAAAGATGCTTAAGAGTTCCTGCACTTTCATACTATGCCAAACTGATACAACTCTTGTTGACGATGAGCAAACTGGTTAGTAACAAAGTCCTTTCTAAAGTGGGCTTTTCAAACAACTAAGAGAGTGATTTACAACAAGTATGTGCTTCTGAAATTATTTAGGTGCTATGATAGCATGGACTTGTGGAGCCCTGCTTTTATTACACAGCAACCATGCACCATAATCTGTTGAAATGTATCCATGTGACACCTACAGCATTAAGTTCGTAAAAAAAAATGTGCTTTATATATGACTGGAACAAACACAGGCATAACATTACAACTTGCCGGGTGACATTTAAATCAAAACATTCTGTACATAAAACAGGAGCAAGTAAACAGACACTAAGTAGCTGATATGCCATATTGTTAATAATTACAATTACATTTACTAAGGGACATACAGATATATTAACAAGGTTAAAACTTTTTCTCACCTGAGGGCATACCTTGAATTTGGTCAGGTTAATTTATTCTTGATTTCAAATTTAGTTTATGTTACACTGATACTGGTAATGCAGTATGGCTGTCAACGTGAAATTAATTCAACCTTGTTTATTTAGCTGTGTTGTCTGTATTCAGCTTAATCACCACACACACAAGATAATCACGAATGTTTGGTAGCAGGCATAGGCACCAACTATCAAACTCATTAATTTCTCTCGTAATTTGTTTCAAATGAAAATCAATAATATACGAAGTAGTAGTTCAAATGGCTTTAAGCAACATTCATTCCTCCCTCCAAAACAACGCGACTTTCAAATCATGATGCTGCACATATACTTGTCAAATTCAAACATACCTCAACAACAAGTTTGGCGCTTACGCATCATATCTCTGTACAACCTTAACATATACTTCTGTATAAGTTCCCAAAATATTATACCCCGATTTCAATTTCAAACAATCCCACTATACAACAAACGCAGCCAGTGTGCCGGTAAACCTATCGCTATTACTGTCCGTACAAAACAATTAGTTAATGCAAAAGTGGTCTATATACGGCATGCACTTATATTATCATTTCTTCACATCTAAAAATATTAGAAACAAATGAATTACTACATACGCCTATTTATTTGGTCACCTATCACCTACAACACATACGATGCACAATAATAACATTTACTTTTACTGCTGCCATGTCAGTGCTGTAATCGACTGCCCAAACGGCGTCATGAAGCCATTGGGATGTACATAAAACAAACTGCTAGAACATCACACTACAAGAGAGAATTACCATAAATTCCCCATACAAAGTAGTTATTTTCACTTTTAAAAATAACAAAAAATAATTTTGTAAACTAATTTGTATATTTTCTGTGGTCAAAACTGTCCCACAATAAAGATTTTGCTATTTACCGGTAATTTCCTTGCGGAGCTCTTCTTTAGAAATATCTGCCATCTTATACAGTGGGGACAAGGTTACCAACAACGTAACAACAATACGTAATCTATGAAAAATCTATGGTGTAATCTTAAAATGTTTATTTATGCGTAAAATATGTTTGTAAAATCATTAGTCATAATGTCAAATGCGTTCTTGCAAAACAAAATATTTTCGCGCAGGATGCAATAACAGTAGCTCTCCTACTTATTTCAAATGTGATTTCGCGCGTTTAACATGCTTTGTTCAAAGTAGAAACGTAGGTACACGATTTCAGTTGGTCCAATCTTACATTTGAGTGGGATTAAAGTTTATGGCTATGTAGTGTGTATTATCCACACACACACACAAACACACACTTAAATGTTCCGTTCCAGTTTTTTTTAATAACAATAGGCCCATGTTGTTTTTAAATATTTTCATTCCCGCTAAGAAATCAAAATTAACGCTGAAGTATACGAGCAAATACGTATGTACACTTATAAGGGAAAAGATATTCGTTATAAGCGCAAATTGTCATATACGATTATATAAAGTGTAACATTATATTTGTAATCTCCCTAAAACTATGCCATCAATTCCAACATAATCTTGACTACGTTAGTTAGCTTCAGTCTGTCCAATTCATTAGTGCAAGTACATGTTACGCATTATGTATCAGAGGTTTTTGACCGTGTGCTACTTATTTTTAATTTACTTATATAATGCTTGTAGTAAATTAAGAAGGAAATACTCGTTAATATTATTGTAACAGTTAATGTCGGTCATTGCCCAGGTGACAGAACTCGTACTGCACTTCATGTGTGATATGCTTCGCGCTTTTTTTCAGAGTACTGCATAGGACGTACTGTAACTGTAATACCGTTGTCATAGGGCAGCACACATTCGCGAGAGATTTTCACCATGCAGCATGCGTGAAAAGTAGTGCAAGTATGTATGTTCCTTTAAAAGATTACGAAATAATTGGTATTTTTTCCGGACTTTTGGCGCATGGTTGCCTATTGTATTTCTCGGAGAACACGTATCGCGACTTGTTTTTCCCAAATTCCGAGATTGTGGTGGAAAAGCTGATGCAAATAGACACTATTGGCAGTCGTCACGTAGCTCTTGTACGTAGTAAATATCATGTAATTATTATGTACTGATATCGGCAGTTAAATTGATCCGTTAGCGCGATTGGTAACAGGGAAGCTGGTAGGGAGGAACGCAAGGCAATCATTTTTTTTGCGTTTAAAAAAGTCATGTAACTGGCAAGACTTTTAAGTTTCATTTAGACAGCGAAATAGAATACCAGGAAACTCAGTAAACATTATACTCCCAACAGAGTATTTTGCAACAAGCGTAACGTTGCCTGGCCGTTCCGACGGGAGCCAAGAACAGACCGTATGTACGTATGACTCGATAGAGACGATTAACCCCTCAGTACCAGTGATTTGTATATGTACCACTAGGTCCGACACTAAAGAACCATGATACATGTAGCTGTTGATGGTATTCATTTGATTATGCATAACTGATAAGACAATAACCCTGTATTAAAAGTGTTGTGGTTGGTATATTTATATATGTCGCTGGGTTTAACACCAGAAACGATGTATTTTGCTCAAGCACGAAATTGTATGGTTGTCACACACTGCCAAATTTCACTACACAGCATTTACTTTCTAATGGAAGGTGTGTGTTCTTGTTTAGATACAAACCGCATCTTTATGTAAAATGTAGGTCTGTTTTAGTCTTCAAAGGTGAAACCAACCATTATTTGTAGCACCTTTAGAGCATCATCTTGAGCAAGGGCATTCAACATGTGGCCTACCTGAGATTTTTGGTAATAAGTAATAGGCTGGATGGGCAAACCAGCCTGACAGTTACATTACTGCAGGAGTATCCACATTTTTAATACCTAACAGGCCACACTTCACCATGTGCCCATGTGCAATGTCAAAAACATGTACAACATGGAAGCCTCATTAAAATACTTCATCGTACAAACAAATGAATGCAGCCACAACTTTGGGTGCCCCTGACTTACTTGATGTAATATGACACAAAGATAATGAAAATAACCATGAAATAAATACCAATAAATTAATAGATCACACCTGTCTGGCCTTAGCTCTCAAACTATGCAAAAATTATTTTCTTGAAATTTAGAACTGAGGGGCATAAGTTTAAGGGAAATTCCATTTGTGCCAACTGTTGTCCACACATGAGACTGAAATGAAATAGCTTATGTAAAGCACGAATAGTCCCAACAAAAATGTATGCTCACCTTGCCATGTAACTTACCCACCAGACAACCTCTCATATTTTATGTGAACATCAGTCATTAGAGGGCACCTCAACCTTGAACTTATTAATTTTCTATCAATAAAGGCAACCCAGTAATCACACTGTTCACCCAAACAAACATACAATTTAACTCAACTCCACTCTTATTTCACAAGCTTGATGCCTGAATTAACAAATTTTCGACAATCATGTTTTGCAGAATATGAAATTCCCACTTACATCCACCACTAATACATGAACGTGGGAAATATGAAGTACAGAATTTCATATTACACAGATCTAACTCTAAGGAAGAATTGTGCACAGTCAAACACTTCTACCCCAAGTGTATCTCAAGGGTAGTTCTCCTGGTAAGGGTTACATACTGTTCATCACCAAAATCTGACATACCTATACAGCTTCATAGGTCTGGATCTGCAAAACCAGACAGAGACTGAGGAAAACCACAAATATCTGACTTAGGATATCCAGGCTTTGGGCCAAGATTTGACCCCAGGACCTCCTAAGTACAACGCAGGAAACCCATCCATTCAACAGCAATGCTCACTGTCTGTCGTGTAATAATATAAAAATTTATGTATTGTATACATACTGTATGGTGCATATTATTTCTATACAAAAGTATTCTTTAAAAATACAACTATCTTAGAGTCATTTTGTTTTCTTCTTCTGGAAACAAAATATTACATAATCCTTTACATAACCATCACTGAATGCAATGATTAGGTTGTGGCCATGTACTTCTCATCTTGAAGGAACCACTCTCGTTTTTCTGTCACATGATGCTGCCAGTAGTCTGAAGCAAGAGTAAATTTGTGTTATGATATTTGATATTCCAAATAAAACACTTTAAGTTTTATATGTAGCGAATTTAAAGTAAAGTATAATGTATTTAAAATGAACACAGACACAAAAATGTGACTATGATGATATGCCCTATTGAAAATAACATCAAGTAATTGTAGAAAGTAAACAGAAAACATAAAGCCTCTAATAACTTCCGAAAACAACAGTCAACAGAACAAGAACAGAGATTTACCAGTTTATTAGTTTACATTTGTTCTTTTAACTCTAAAACACAGCAATTACTGTAAGTACCACCTGCTTTAATGCAAAATCTCGGCATTCTGCATGCCCACTCAGTGCATTCACGAGTTTTGTATGATTAGCACAACTACAGTTATTCTTATGAACAACATTAATTCACACTGGAGTAGCATGTGCTAACAGCGAGGAACTGAATTTGTAGGTAATATTTGGCTGAATTTTGTGTTTCAAAGGACCCAACTACAAAATGTCAAACTTTAAACAAACATATGTAGAAACACACCCCTTTGAGTTCATTTTATATATTTAGAAAACAAGGAAATTGGCTGCATTTTTAAGACATGCTGCATGAGCTCTGTCCCCCCCCCCCAAAGAATGCTGTTTATTTCATAATTTCATCTTTTTATGTTCAAATAATACATTTTACATAAACTGTGCACTAAAGTTTCAATACCAACCCAGTCACTTATGGTTTAGACTTGCATTTCTTATACACTAGTTACCCTTGTCATCACTCACCAATGAGATCCTGAAGTGTACCATCTGATCCCCCATACTCCCTTGGCAAGAGTTCAGGTGCAACAACAGTATGCAGAGATGCCAGATTGCATCCATGCACATGTACCTGACATATGACACAAAAAAGTCATGGATAAATTTTATAACATGCTTTTAACCAAGTACAACTCAGTACACTGTGACCAACAAGGGCCACATAAGCAATCAAGGATCATCTGATTACAAACCAACAAACATCCTCTGCATTCAGACATTACAAAATTAAGCAGCCTTGGAATAAAAATGGGGCATTTCCAGAACAGCTGAATGACTAACACCTTCCCAAGAAGGGTCAATAGTAACTTGGGTTGTATTGAATGATGTAACAGTGGAAAGCCTCAGGATAGGTTAACTGTTCAACACAGAATTAAATATGGCATATTTGCTCTTATAGGATGATACACAGCATATGTTCGTAGTTGGTTCCTGACATTTCAAGACAGCCTATTTGTCCAAAAACATCTATAAACAATTACAAACATAAGCTGTTTAACATCCCAGAAGACTAAGGACCTCAACTACACCACAGCAGCAGCCTGAGATCTCACAAGGAATTAAATATGTTTAATAACACAATAAACTTGTTATTTAATCTGCGTTATGTTTCGACCTCTGTGGTGCCATTTCTATTTCACATTGAAACATCATTGGTGCTTGTTATACCACCACTTATAACAAAAGTTTCTATGCTGTGGACAATAATGCTCTAACCTTAAAAGCAGCAGCTCATAACCTTTTGATAGATCATGCCTCCCCCATGATGCAACAGCCCCTAGTGGGCCAGGGCCTCCTCATTATCAAGGTTTCATGATTACACTCAGCTAGACACACCACACTCGGTAGGACTCCTCTGGACGAGTGATCAGCTCGACGCAGAGATCTCTACCTGACAACACACAACACTCAAAGTGACAGACATCCAGCGGGAATCAAACATACAATCCCAGCAAGCAAGTGGCTGCGGGCCCATGCTTTGAACCGTGCGGCCACTGAGATCAGCTTTGACAGATCATACCATTATGAAAGTGAAAATGAGAATTTATTGTCCCTTAAGGTCTATTTTTCATAGTCCTGGAAAAGAAATGCCATATCTTTTGAACCATGATTCAGATGTTTGGAGGATAAGCATGCAAACTGAATTTTAAGAATAGGAAATTGTTTTTACATATGAATCCAGATATTTATAATGCCACTTCAAGACTGAAGGACACATCTTCATTAGAAGCAGACCAATGAAAAGGCTACATGCTTAAAAAATAAATTACACTTGAAATCTCAATACGAGATAATAATGTGAGAACACATCTTCGTAACAGATTTATTATGTGTTACTATCACATACAACCATGTATCTAGCACATTCTGGTTATTTGCTAATTGGTTTATTATCTGACAGTAATATAGCAAATCAATTATATGCCTACACCACGGCAGTAGTACAGTATCATTATACAATTTAGTACTCACCCTCTGCCGCAGTTTCTCTGTCATGAATTGACGGAAAATATTCAGCACCACATTGACATGTGGAGGCGCATTCACAAAATCTAAGCTCTTTGTACGCACAGGGTAACAGTCCTGAATATATAAAAAAAAAAGTATTAGAAACATTAAACTCCTGACAAGCCTATCTTATGATATAATTTCCAATGAGATACGAGCTGGCTTAAGTTCTTCAAATGTACTTTTTTTTTTTACTTTATAAATTTTGCTTTATTTTCTCATTCAACTGAAATGGTTCTTGCAACTGCTATATCCTGTAACAATTCATACACTGTAATACTTGTACAATACAATGTCAATAAAAACTTTACTTTCCACACCTTTGGAGCACCTACTGACACAGGAGTCATACAATCAAGCATGTTGTTTAATCATAAAAACAATATTAAAGTTTTAAGATAATTCATCCCCATTGTGCTTTTGAGCAATCAGAATTACTTAAATCCAATCAAAACAAAACAATTTATTCTATTATTTTAAACTACATGTTTTGGCCTAAAAGACCACCATTAGGTTGAACACAAGAATGAAGTATATATACACAGTTTACATGGAAACTGATATCTCAGTACCTCACAATTTGTACTGTTATGTGGGTATATATAGCAAGGGAAGAACAGCCTTGAGAATAGAATTTGTTCAACTATGTTTACAGAAAAACCGGAACTAGAATATCAATACAAAATAAATAAATAAATACATTTTTATGATCTGTTGACTGTGCATCTTTACATAATCTTGTAAATGAAACCAACTTGGTGCACCTTTTATTCTTAGTATATTTCATCAATTTTATTTATAACCTCTATATGTTTCGGACCTCTGACTGTCTGGTATGCAGGATGAATTCCATCCTGCATACCAGTCAGCTATATAGAGTGCCAAGTGCCAGGTGTCACATAAATACAGTTGTTCCTCCTGAAGATGAACATATAGAGGTGAAAAAAAATGTATAGGTTATAAACAAATTGATGAAATACACTAAGAATAAAACCTGCACCAAGTTGGTTTCATTTACAAGATTAAATAAATAATGTTCAAATGTTAAACGATAACACTCCTAGAAGTGTCGGTAATTCTTCAACAGCCGATATAAGTTCACAGTTGTTTCGCATATTGAAGGTGGAGTTTTCTTGAAGATATTGCCTTTGTAATTGGGACATTCTTGTTTTGACATTTTAGATGATTTGAAAATAGTACTTATTTATAGTATCTTAAAACGGGATATGGTGCATGAATTTAGGCTTTATAAGGAAACACAACTTTTCAAGGTAACTTTTTTTAAAAAAAAAAAACTTACCTGTGTCAGAGATTATAATTATTTCCAGAGCTTTTCACTATTACTTAAATGATGATTCTTCCCCACAGTTGATTCACTGGGATCTTGTATACTTACAAAATGATTATTATGAGACACACTTGTATAACATGCTGTTGAGACTATGACATGTCTTATCTTGTCGGTGTCTGAAGGCCTTCTGTATGAGTGTTATGAAGGCAATGGGGAGGAAGGGAGGGAGAGAGGGAGTATTTGTTCTGTGTTATAGCTTTCACATTCGAGAATGGCTTTGAAAATTTTGTTGTGTTATATTGTAAATTTGCCATTTAATGGACTATTCTTCATCATTTCTTTGCATATACACAATTTTTCAGTGGTGTCCAAATGAGCCCCCTTTTTGTTAAAATGTAGGATTTGCACGATGCTCTCAATTGTATCGAAAGAATGGCCATGTTCTATACGCTGTTGTGCGATTTTTGTAGTAGATTTTTTCCTAATACAGAGAAAACTTTCTTCAAATCTCTTAGTAAAACATCTACCAGTCTGGCCAACACACACTTTGCCACAATCAGGGCATGTAAGTTTCACTGGAATTTACAAATCTACTGTCACTACCGTAAACCTTCAGTATCTAAGGGCCACACATGTAATATTACAGTTACAGAGCTGACTTCTCAAAGACAATACAAACCTGCCATGCGTGCACAGCCTTCTTCACTACACGAGGAGTTAACTGCATGGCATGACCAAGGGTAACTCCACTCAAGTCAAACACTGCTGCTACCCCAAACACTGAAACAGTTTCATCATCTTCCAGTGCCAATTCTAGTGTCATCTTGCCAACCTTGAACACATCACTCTGACGGTGTTTTTTTGGATTATGAGCAGCAGCACGAATCAAAATCACAAGTCGCCCATGAGAGTCCCGACGTCTCAAAGGCAGGAACACCCTACAAGCGGCAAGAAAAGCCTGTACTGTTTTGTGTTATCTGTAAACTCACAAGAAAGGAAATCAATGCACAGCAACAACCACAATCAAGTATACTTTAAAGTTAGTACATTATATGCAAACTAAATGTGAGTGATGATAACAAGAAAACTCTGAAACTGCTCTAATAACCATCTTCACATAATCAAGTTTCTAGTCCCCTATACCTCAAACTGTTTGGCCATGGGATACTTCTGACCAAGTAGTGTGTGTTTTATTTCATTATACTGTCCATTACACCACTAGCTTCAGTAGTAGATGGACAACATACGAGTAAGAAGTGCTGGTGGAATGATGACAGGGAAAATTTGAAGCACCCAGGGGAAACCCTATCCCAGTGCCACTTTCTTCACCTCCAATCCTGAACTGGGCCTGGGACTGAACAAGGCCTCTGCTGTAAAGGGCTGGCAATTAACCACCTAAGCCACAGCGGATCAAGAAAAAATTTACATAACTCCATATCAAACCAAAAACTGAAGGTATATGAATGCAGCATAGGCCACTTTCAGATGGCAGAATAATAAAGAAGGCTATATGATGCAACATTCATGATATGCCAAAATTCTTGCCATGGAACACACCTCAACAACTTCTCCTTTGCTTCGTACTAGTTCTAAACCAATGGTTCTCAAACAATTCTTTTGCTTGTGAAACACAGAACTTTGAAATGAAATATCAGAGTATATCTGGCAGGACTGACCTACCATGAATACCATTTTTTAATCACACATACACACACACACACACAGAAGGAACAAAGAAGACACCTGACAATGCCTAATATCAACAATTATCATCTCCCTTAACAGAAGTAATCACAACTTCCCAGTCTGCTTTTATTAAAGCACAAATTCTTATCTGAATGGGTTCACTCATTTTTTGTTATCTTTCATAAAGATGAAAGGATATTAAACACAGGTACCACTCACCTAAATTCAGCAATATTAAATGGCACAAATTCGCAGTGGAATGAAAACATAAATTTGTTTTAACTGTGTGGTAGGGCAGCACTCTGAAGAAAAATAGAGAAATCCATTTACTATGGTTATCAGAGTCAATTAAAAAGACTTCCAACAAAAGAGACCCTTAAAAAACTGTAAATTTGACAAAAGTTTCTTAAGCTGTTATATCGCACTATGATGACCTGGGAGTTCATGGGGGAAATCTGAAGGATAGCATGGCAAGGAAACAGGCTTCTCACAACAGAATAGAAACAGAAATATCCATCCTAACCTAAGTGCAATCTATCTACTCCTCCACGTCTAGGATAGACAAGGGTGTTGGAATTAACATAACTTCTGTAAATGGAAAAACAAGCATTAAATTCTATACCAGTTACTACACAACATCAGTTATTGCATGTAATAGATCAAGAGTATCTCAACCGCATATGCCAGTAATAGTTAAGTACAAAAATATTTAATCTAATGCTACAAAGTACAACAACTTAAACAAAGAAAATACATAAAATAATTTTAAAAGTTGCTAAATACGAGGGGGTGCTGATAATTCCTTAGTGCGACCAGGAAGGAAACAAGCTACAGTGACCAAACTTGGGATTTATTCAACATATGCCCCACGAAGCTCAATATACTTCTTAGCCCGTTGCTCTAACTTTTGCATGCCACTCAAAAAAAAAAAAAATTCAGAATTTTGTCTGTCCAACCAGGTCACCGTGGCAGCTATGACCTCTGTATCGGACAAAAAATGGTGACCTTTCAATTGTTTTTTCAGTCTAGGGAACAGGTGGTAGTCCAATGGGACCAGATCCAGAGAATAGGGTGGGTGATCAAGGCACTGGAAGCCCAGGTAGGCCAGTTTCTTCTGGGTTGCAAGTGCCTGGTGAGCAGGTGCATTGTCGTGCAAGAACAAGACCCTCTTGGTGAACTTCCCGCAGCATTTTTCCTTCAAAATGTCCTTCAATTGCACCAGCAAGAATGAGTAATACTCCGCATTGATAGTTTGGCCCTTTGGAAGATAATCAATGAGGAAGATGCCATCTTGATTCCAAAAAATCGAGGTGAGAACTTTTCCAGCGGATTTTTGCACCCCGAATTTTTTGGGATGGGGTGAGCCGCTATGCCGCCAGTCCATTGATTGTTGCTTTGTCTCCGGATAGTCATATAATCAGGTTTCATCCATGGTCACCAATACTGACAGAAAATCATTTGGATCGTGCCGAAAAAATTCCGAAAGTTGCTCAGAAGACTGGCACCACTGACGTTTTTAATCCTCATTCAGGCATTTCGGGACTCCCCTCATGGAGAGCTTCCGCATGTCCAAATCTTCAAGAATGATGGACCCAACCTGATCACATGAGATGCCCAGTTGCTCAGCTACTGATTTAGCCAAAATCCAGCAGTCTTCCAAGATTAGCTCGTGAATTTGATCAATAATCTCCAGGGTGGTCATTGTTTTGGGTCGTCCAGGACGAGGCGCATCACAGGTGGAAAAATTATCACGTTTAAACTGGGCCACCCAGTTTTTGACAGTGGCATACGATGGTACATGTTCCCCTAATTTCTGTCAGAATGGCGTGAATTTCCTTTGGCACCTTGCCTTGCAGGAAAAAAAA
>Ga0123355_10010193_pt1 | contig 14370 bp, 38 predicted proteins | sample TergutEmb28metaG_3_FD_89872 | JGI IMG/M metagenome (GOLD analysis project Ga0123355, IMG submission 89872) | Embiratermes neotenicus P1 segment gut microbial communities from Petit-Saut dam, French Guiana - Emb289 P1 | ecosystem: Host-associated > Arthropoda: Insects > Digestive system > Gut ...
GACGCTTGTGAGTGCGGTAATGAACCTTCGGGTTCCGTGAAATGCGGGGAATTTCCTGACTAGCTGCAAACCAGTTAGCTTCTCAAGAAGGACTCTGCACCATGGAGTAAGTAAGTAAGTAGGATAGGCTATGGTATTACAAAAGGATAGGCTAGATTATTACGGTAGGATTTTCTACAGTATTGCGGTAGAATAGGCTATAGTGTTACGGTAGAATAGGCAACATTTTTACGGTAGGAGATGCTTCAATGTTGCGGTAGAATACGCTGTAATATAAGGGTAGAATAAGCTACAGTACTACGGTAGCGGAGGCTATAATATTACGGTAGGATGGGTTATATTATTACGGTAGAAGAAGCTAGAGTATTATGGTAGGATTGTCTATAATATTACGGTAGATTAGGCTATAGTATTACGGTAGTATATGTTGCGATAAGACGGTAGTATAGGCTATAGTGTTACGGTAGGATAGGCAATAGTATTACAGTAGAATAGGCTACAGTGTTACGGTATTATAGGGTAGAGTATTACGGTAGAATAGGCTAAAGTGTTACGGTAGGATGGCTATAGTTTTACAGTGAAATAAGCTAAAGTGGTATGATTGGCTATAGTATTACGGTAGGAAATTTTAGAGTTTTACGTTAGGAAAGGCTATAATATTACGGTAGGATAGGCTGAAGTTTTACTGCAGGATAGGCTACACTATTACGTTAGGATAGGCCAAAATATTACGTTAGGATAGGGAATACTCTTAGACTAGGGTGAGATATACTATTACGTTAAGATAGTCTGCAGTATTACGGTGGGTTAAGCTATAGTATTACGGTAGGATAGGTTAAAGTGTTTCGGTAGTATATCCTATATTATTACGGTAGAATAGGCTAAAATGTTAGTGTAAGATAGGCTATAGTTCTACGGTAGGTTAGACTATAGTATTATGGGAGGATAGGCTACAATATTACGGAAAGAAGAGAGGTGAACAAAGAAGAGAAGAGAAGAGAAGAAAGGAGAAGAGAAGAGAAGAGAAGGAAAATTAACGGAAGAGTACAGAAGAGAGGTGAACAGAGAAGACAATAGAAGGAAATGGAAGAGAAATGTGAGAAGAGAAGGGCAGTGAAAGGAAGAGGAGAGAAGAGAAAAGTAGAGAAGAGAAGGAAAGAGAAGAGAAGCGATGAGAAGAGAAGAGGTGAGATGTGAACAGAGAAGAGAAGAGAATGAAAGAGACGAGAAGAGGAGGGAAGGTACGGGAATGGAAAGGAAGGAAAGAGAAGAGAAGAGAAGTGAAGAGAAGTGAAGAGAAGAGGAGAGAAGAGAAAAGAGAAGAGAATTGAAGAGAGGAGAAGATAAGAGAAGAGAAGACAAAAGAAGATAAGAGAAGTGAAGAGAAAAGAAGAGAAGGGATGAGAAGAGGAGAAAAGGTAATAACAGAGAAGAGAAGGGATGAGTGAGAAGAGTGGAGAGATGAACCGAGAAGAGAAGGAAAGGGAAGAGAATGGATCAGAAGGGAAAGAAGGGAAGAGATGGAAATGGAAGGGAAGAGAAAAGAAGAATTAAGATAAGAGAGAAGTGGAGATAAGTGTAGATGGGATGAGAAGAGTAGAGGAGAGTTGCGAATAGGTGAAGAGAGAAGAGAAGAGAAGAGAGGGGAAAGAAGAGAAGAGAAGGAAAGAGAAGAGAATATTAGAAATTTGAAAAGAGAAGAGAAGACATGGAAACAGAAAAGAAGAGAGAAGAACAGAGAAGAGAAGAGAAGAAAAGAGAAGAGAAAGAAGAGAAGAGAATAGAAGGAAAGGGAGGAGAATAGTAAAGAAGGGAGGTGAACAGAGATGAGAAGAGAAGGAAAGGGAAGAGAAGAGGAGAGAAGAGAAAGGCAGTGAAAGAAAGAGGAGAGAAGAGAAGAGAAGAGAAAAGAAGAGAAGAAAAGGGAAGGGAAGAGAACAAAAAGAGAATGGAAGAGAAGAGAAGAGAACAGAAGAAAAGAGAAGAGAAGGAAAGGGAAGAGAAGAGTACAGAATAGAAGTGAACAGAGAAGAGAAGGGAAGAAAAGGGAAGAGAAGAGGAGAGGAGTGAAGGGTAGTGAAAGGAAGAGGAGAGAAAAGAAGAGAAGATTAGAGAAGAGAACAGATGAGAAGAGAAGGAAGAGAAGAGAAGAGAGAAGAGAAGGAAAGGGAAAACAATAGAAGATAAGAAAAGGTAAGAGAAGAGAAGTGAATAGAAAAGAAGAGAAGAAAAGAGAAGGAAAGAGACAAGTATAGGAGAGACGAGAAGAAGAGAGAAGAGAAGGGATGAGAAGAGATAAGAAGAGAAGAGAAAAGAAGAGAGGCGAACAGAGAAGAGAAAAGAATGAAAGGGATGAAAGAGGAGAGAAGAGAAGGGAAGGAAAGGAAAAGAAGATAAGAGAAGGGAAGATAAGAGAAGAGAAGAGGAGAGAAGAGAAGAAAAGAGAATAGAAGGGAAGAAAAGAGAAGAGAAGAGAAGGGAAGAGAAGAGAAGAGAAGAGAAGGGAAGGGAAGGGAAGGGAAGGGAAGAGAATAGTAGAGAAGAGAAGAGAAGAAAAGGGAAGAGAAGAGAATAGAAGAGAAGAGAAAAGAAACAAGAAGAGAAGAGAGGAGAAAATAAGATAATAGAAGAGAAGAGAAAAGATGAGAAGGGTTGAGAAAAGGAGAGAAGATAATTATAGAGAGAAGAAGGGATGGGATGAGAAGAAAAGAGTGGAGAGATGAACATAAAAGAGAAAGAAGGGGAAGAGAATGGATCAGAAGGGAAAGAACGGAAGAGATTGAAATGGAAGGGAAGAGAAAAGAAGACCGAAGAGAAGAGAGAAGAGGAGATAAGTATTGATGGGATGAGAAGAGAAGAGGAGCGATGCGTATAGGTGAAGAGAGAAGAGTAGAGAAGAGAAGAGAAGAGGAGCGAAGAGAATAGAAGATAGGAGAAGAGAACAAAAAATGGAATAGAAGTGTAGAGAAAAAAAGAGAAGCAAAAAAGTAGAGAAGAGAAGCGAAGAGAAGAGAAAAGAAAAGAGCGGAACAGAGGAGAGAAGGAAAGGGAAGAGAAGAGTAGAGGAGAGAAGAGAAGAAATGAGAAGAGAGAAGAGAAGAGAATGAAAGGGAAGATAAGAGAAGAGAAAAGAAAGGAAGAAAAGAGAAAAAAAGAGAGAGAAGAGGAGAGAAGAGTAGAGAAGTGAAGAGAAGAGAAGAGGAGAGAGGGGAAGAGGAGAGGAGAAACGAGATGAGAATAGATGAGAAGAAAAGAGTAGAGATAAGAAGAGAAAGGAGTTGAACAGAGATGAGAAGAGAATGAAAGAAATGAGAAGAGGAGAGAAGAGAAAGGAGGGAAGGAAAGAGAAGAGAAAGAAGAGAAGAGAGGAGAGGAGAAGAGAAGAGAAGAGAAAGTAAGAGATGAGAAGGGAAGAATGGGAAGGTGAACAGAGTAGAGAAGAGAAAAGAAGAGAAGATAAGAGAAAAGAAGAGATTTGAAAAAAGAAGAGGAGAGAAGAGAAGAGAGGAGATTAGAGGAGAGGAGAGGAGAAGAGAATAGAAAGTAAGAGATGAGAAGGGAAGAGTGGGAAGGTGAACAGAGTAGAGAAGAGAAAAGAAGAGAAGAGAAAAGAAGAGATTAGAAAAAAGAAGAGGAGAGAAGAGAAGAGAAGAGAGGAGAGGAGAAGAGAAGGAAAGGGAAGAAAAGAGTACAGAAGAAAGTTGAACAGAGAAGAGAAGAGAAGTATTGGGAAGAGAAGAGCAGAAAGGAGGAGGGCAGAGAATGAAAACGAAAGAAAGGAGAGAAGAGAAGAGAAAAGAAGAGAGAAGAGAAGAGAAGAGAAGAGAAAAGAAGAGAAGATAAGAGGAGAGAAAAAAGGGAAGAGAAGATAATATAAGAGAAAAGAAGAGAAGAGAGGAGAAAAGAAGAGGAGAAAAGAAAAGGGAAGGGAAGAAAAGAGAAGAGAGGAGACGTGAAGAGGAGAGACGGGAAGAAGAGAGACAAGAAGATGAGGGAATAGAAGAGAAGACTAGAGATAAGAAGAGATGAGTAGAGAAGAGAAGAGAGTTGAACATAGAAGAGAAGAGAATGAAAGGGATGAGAATAGGAGAGAAGAGATGGGAACGTAAGGAAAGAGAAGAGAAGGGAAGAGATGACAAAAGAAGAGAAGAGAAGAGAGGATAGGAGAAGGTAAGAGAAGAGAAGAGAAGAAAAGAGAAGACAAGAAAAGAGAAGAGAAAAGAAGAGAGGAGTAGAGAATGGAAGGGATGAAAAGAGGATACAAGATAATAATAGAGAAGGGAAGGGATGAGATGAGAACAGAAGTTTGGAGAGATGAATAGAGAAGAGAAAGAAAGGGAAGACTATGGATCAGGAGGGAAAGAATGGAAGAGATGGAAATGGAACTGTAGAGAAAAGAAGACCGAAGAAAAGAGGAGAGGAGATAAATGTAGATGGGATGAGAAGAGAAGAGGAGAGTTGCGTATAGGTGAAGACATAAGAGAAGAGAAGAGGAGCGAAGGTTAGAGAAGAGAAGACAACAAAAAGAGAATAGAAGAGAAGAAAAAAGAAGAGAATAGAATAGAAGAGAAGAGAAGGAAAGGGAAGAGAAGTGTACAGAAGAGAGGGGAAAAGGGAAGAGAAGAGAAGGAAAGGGAAGAGAAAAGAAGAGAAGAGAAGGGCAGTGAAAGGAAGAGAAGAAAATAGAAGAGAAGAGAAGAGGAGAGATGAGAAGAGGAAAGACGAGAAGAGGAGACAAACTAAGAGAAGTGATTAGAAGAGAAGAGATGAGAAGAGAAGTGAAGAGAGGTGAACAGAGAAGAGAAGAAAATAAATGAGATGAGATTAGAGAGAAGGGAATGGAAGGAAAGGAAAGAGAAAGGAAGAGATGTGAAGAGAAGTGAAGAGAAGAGCAGGGAATAGAAGAGAAGAGAAGAGAAAGAAGAGAAAGAAGAGAAGGTAAGGGCAAAGAAGAGAATTTAAGAGAAGAGTAGAGACGAGAAAGAAGAGAAGAGAAAAGAAGGATTGAGATGGGTAGAGAAGAGTGGAGAGAAGAAAAGAGAAAGGAAGAAAAGGGATAAGAAGGAAAGAGAAGAGAATAGTTTAGAATAGGAAGAAGGGAAGAGATGGAAATGGAAGGGAACATAAAAGAAGACCAAAAAGAAGAGAGAAGAGAAGATAAGTGTAGATGGGAATTGAAGAGAAGAGAAGAGTTGCGCATAGGTGAATAGAGAAAAGAAGAGAAGGGAAGAGAAGAGAAAAGAAGAGAAGAGAAAAGAATAGAAGAGAAGGGAAGAGAACAGAAGAGAAGAGAAGAGAAGAGAGAAAAGGAAAGGGATGAGAAGAGGCGAAAAAGGAAGGGTAGTGAAGGGAAGAGAAGAGAAAAGGATAGAGGAGAAAAGAGAAAAAAAAGAGAAGGGAAGAGAAGAGAAGGGAATAGAAGGGAAAGGAGGAGAAGAGAAGTGAAAAGAAGAGAAAAGGAGAGTAGAGAAAATAAGTTAAGATAAGACTAGAGAAGTGAAAAGAAGAGAACAGAACAGAAAATAAGAGAAGAGATGAGAAGAGGAAAGAAGATAAGAATAGAAAAGAGAAAGGATGAGCTGAGAAGAGAAGGTTGGGGAGATGAACAGAGAAGAGTAGAAAAGAGAAGAGAAGGAAAGGGAAGAGAATGGATAAGAAGAGTAATAGGGAATAGATGGAAATGAAGGGGAAGAGAAAAGAAGACCGAAGAGAAGAGAGAAGGGGTGATAAGTGTTGAGGGGTTGAGAAGAGAAGAAGGGAGTTGCGTATTGGTGAAGAGAGTACAGAAGAAAAGAGAGGAGAAATAAGAGAATTGGTAAGAGAAGTAAAGGGAAGAAAAGGGATGAGAAGAGAAGGGAAAACAACACAGGAGAAGAGAAGAGAAGAAAAGATAAGAGAAGAGAAGGGAAGAGAAGGGAAGAGAAGAGAAGTGAAAGAAGAGAAGAGAAAAGAAGGGAAGAGAAGAGAAGAAAAAAAGAGAAAATAAGTGAAGGGAAGAGGAGATAAGAGAAGAGAAGGGAAGAGAAGAGAAGAAAAGCGAAGAGAAGAGAATAGAATGGAGGAGAAGATAAGATAGGAGAAGAGAAGAGAAGAGAAAAGGAGAGAAAGGATGAGAATAGGAGAGAAGATAATAATAGAGAGAAGGGATGAGAAGAGAAGAGAAGGAAAGGGAAGAGAATGGATCAGAAGGGAAAGAAGGGAAGAAATTGAAATGGAAGGGAATAGAAAAGAAGAACGAAGAGAAGATAAGTGCGGATGGGATGAGAGGAGAAGATGAGTTGCGTATAGGTGAAAAGAGAAGAGAAGAGAGGAGAAGAGAAGAGAAGGGGTTAGAAGAGAAGAGACGAGAAGAGAACAAAAAAGAGAATAGAAAAGAAGAGATGGGAAGAGAAGAGAAGTGGAGAGATGAGAAGTGAATAGAAGAGAAGGGAAGAGAAGAGAAGAGAAGAGAAGAGAAGAGAAGAGGAAAGAAGAGAAGTGAACATAGAAGAGAAGGAAAGGGAATATATTAGAAGAAAAGTGTATGGAAGAGAAGAGAAGAGAACGAAAGGGAAGAGGAGGGTAGAGAAAAGATGGAAGAGAAGATAAGATAATAGAAAAGATGAGAAGAGAAGAGAAGAGAAGAGAAGGGAAGAGACGAGAAAAGGAGAGACGAGAAGAGGAGAGAAGAGACGAGATGAGAGGAGATGAGATGAGAAGAGAGGTGAACAGAGAAGAGAAGAGAATGAAAGGATGAGAAAAAGACAGAAGAGAAGGGAAGGGAAGGAAAGAGAAGAGAAGAGAAGAGAAGGAAAGAGAAGAGAAGGGAAGGGAAGGGAAGAGAATAGAAAAGAAGAGATGAGAAGAGAAGGGAAGAGAAGAGAATTGAAGAGAAAAGAAGAGAAGAGAAGGAAGAGAAGAAAAGGGAAGAGTAGAGAAAAGAGAAGAGCAGGGAGGAGAAGATGAGATAAGAGAAGAGAAGAGAAGGTAAGAGAAAAGAATAGAAGGGATGAGAAAATAATAATAGAGAGTAGAAGGGATGAGAGGAAAAGAGAAGATTGGAGAGATGAACAGAGAAGAGAAGGAAATGGAAGAGAAAGGAAGAGATTGAAATGGAAGAGAAGAGAAAAGAAGACCGAAGAGAAGAGAGAAGATGAGATAAGTGTAGATGTGATGAGAAGAGGAGAGTTGCGTATAGGTGAAGAGAGAAGAGAAGAGATGAGAAGAGAAGAGCAGGGGAGCGAAGAGAAGGGAAGAGAAGAGAAGAGAAGGGAAGAGAATGGAAGAAAACAAAAAAGAGAATAGGAAAAAAGAGAAGGGAAGAGAAGAGAAGCGAAGAGAAGAGAAAAGAAGAGAGATGAACAGAGAAGAGAAGGAAAGGGAAGAAAAGAGAGGAGAAGAGTAGAGAAGAGAAGAGAAGAGAGAAGTGAAGAGAGAATAGAAGAGAGAAGAGAAGAGCTGGAAAGGGAAGAGAAGAGAATTGAAGAGAAGAGACGAGAAGAGGAGAGACGAGAAGGGGGAGAAAAGAAGAGATGAGAAGAGATAAGAAGATAAGAGAAGGGAAGGGAAGAGAAGAGAGGTGAACAGAGAAGAGAAAGAATGAACGGGGTGAGAAGAGGAGAGAAGAGGTGAAGTTAAGGAAAGAGAAAAGGAGAGAAGAGAAGAAAAGAGAAGAGAAGGGAAGAAGAGAAGAGAAGGGAAGAGAAGAGAAGACAAGAAAAGAGAAGAAAAGGGAAGAGATTAGTTGAAAGATGAACAGAGAAGAGAACAGAAGAGAAGAGAAAAGAAATGAGTTGAATGGAGAAGGGAAGAGAACAGAAGAGAAAAGAAGAGACAAGACGAGAAGAGAGGGAAAGAGAAGCGTAGTACAAAAATAAATGAACAGAGAAGAAGAGAAGGTGAGAGAGGAGAAGGGCAGTGAAAGGAAGAGGAGAGAAGAGAAGAGAAATGAAGAGAAGAAAAGAGAAGAGGAGAGAAGGTAATTGAAGAAAAGGAAGAGAAGAGAAAAGAAGAGGAGGGAAAAGAAGAGAAGTGAAGAGAAGAGAAATTAAGAGACGAGAAGAGGAGAGACGGGAAGATGAGAAACGAAAAGAGGAGGGAAGATAAGAGAAGACAAGGGATGGGAAGAGATGTAAATAGAAGAGAAGAGAAAAGAGGTGAACATAGAAGAGAAGAGAATTTAAGGGATGAGAAGTGGAGGAAAGGGAAGGGAAAGGAAGGAAAGAGAAGGGAAGAGAAAAAAAAGAGAAGAGAAAAGAAGGGAAGGGAAGAGAAGAGAAGAAATGAAATGTGAAAAGAAGAGAAGAAAAATAAGAGAAGAGAAAGAAGAAAAGAGAAGAGAATAGAAGTGAAGAGAAAACCAGAAAAGAGAAGGGAATTGAATAGAAGAGGATGGGAGACAAGATAATTGTAGAGAAGAGAATGGATGAGATGAGAAGAGAAGTGTTGAGAGAAGAACAGAGAAGTAAATAAAAGAGAAGAGAAGGAAAAGGAAGAGAATGGATCAGAAGAGAAAGAAGGGAAGAGATGGAAATGGACGGGAAGAGGAAAGAAGAACGAAGAGAAGAGATAATAAGAGATAAATATAGATGGGTTGAGAATAGAAGAGGAGAGTTGCGTATAGGTGAAGGGAGAAGAGAAGAGAAGTGAAAAGAAGAGAAGAGAAAAGAAAAGAGGGGAAGAGAAAAGAGAAGGAAGGGGAAGAGAAGGGATGAGGAGAGAGGGGAAGACAAGAGAAGAGAAGAGTATAGAAGAGCAATGAAGAGAAGAGAAGAGAAAAGAAGAGAAGAGAAGGGAAGAGAAAAGAAGAGAAATGAAAAGCAGGAAAGAGAAGAGAACAGAATAGAAGAGAAGAGAAGAGAAAAGGAAAGAAGAGAAAAGAAGAGAAAAGAAGAGAAGGGAAGAGAAGGGAACGGAAGAGAAGAGAAGAAAACTGAAGAGAAGAGAAAGGAAGAGAAGAGAACAGAAGAGAAGGGAAAAGAAGAGATGTTAACAGAGAAGAGAAGGAAACAGAGAAGAATAGAAGAGAGGTGAAGGGAGATGAGAAGAGAAGGAAATGTTAGAGAATAATAGAGAAGGGAAGGGCATTGAAAGGAACAGGAGACAAGAGAAGGGAAGAGAAGAGAGGTGATCAGAGAAGAGAAGAGAGGAAAGGGAAGAGAAGTGTTGAGAGAAGAACAGGGAAGAAAAGAGAAGAAAAGGGACGGGAAGGGAATAGATCAGAATAGAAGATAAGGGAAGAGACGAGTAGAAACGAGAAGAGGAGAGACGAGAAGATAAACGAAGAGAAGAGAAGAGAAAGAGAATTTAAGAGGAGAGAAGAAAAGTGAAGAGAAGACAAGAGAATTAAAGAGAGGAAAAGAGCAGAGGAGAGAAGTAAATTGAATAGAAGAGAAGTGAAGAGAATAAAAAAGAAGTAAAGTGAAAAGAAGAGAAAGAAAGAGAAGAGAAGGGAAGAGTGGAAAGATGAGCAGAGAAGAGAAGTGTGGAAACATTAACAGAGAAGAGAAAGGAAGAGAAAGAAGAGAAGCAAAAGAAAATAATAGATCAGAAGAGAAGAGAAGGAAGAGATGGAAATGGAAGGGAAGAAAAAGAAGAATATGAAAGATTAAAAAAATTCAATATTTTGAAAGATTCAAAAATTCAAAACTTTGAAAATTTAAAAAATTTTAAACTTTGAAATATTAAAAAATTCAAAACATTGAAAATTTAAAAAATTCAAAACTTTGAAAAATTAAAAAATTCAAAACATTGAAAATTTAAAAAATTCAAAATTTTGAAAAATTCAATACTTAAAAATTTAAAAAATAAAAATTCAAAATTTTGAAGAATTAAAAAAATCAAAATTTTGAAAAATTAGAAAATCAAAATTTTGAAAATTTAAAAATTCAAAATTTTGAGAAATTAAAATTATAAAAAATTAAAAAATTTAAATTTTGAATAATTAAAAATTCAAAATTAAAAAATTATGAAAAATTCAAAAATTAAAATTTTGAAAAATTTAAAAACTGAAAAATTCAAAATTTTGAAAAAATCAAAAATTAAAAATTTTGAAAAATTCAATAATATAAAAATTGAAAGTTTTGAATAATTCAAAATATTGAAAAATTCAACAAATTAATTTTGAAAATTACAAAAATTCAAAATTTTTAAAATTAAAAAGTCAAAATTATGAAAAATTCAAAAATAAAAAATTTAAAAAATTCATAAATTCAAAAATTAAAAAATTTGAAAAGTTCAGAAATTAAAATTTTGAAAGTTCAGAAATTCAAAAATCAAAATTTTGAAAAATCCAAAAATTCGAAATTTTGAAAAATTCAAATTTTCAAAATTTTGAAGAATTCAAAAATTCAAAATATTGAAAAATTAAAAAATACAAATACTTTTGAAAATTTGAAATTTTCGAAACTTTGAAAAATTCAAAAATTAAAAAATTGAAAATTTTGAACAATTAAAAATTCAAAATTCAAAATTTTGAAAATTTAAAAATTCAAAATTTTAAAAAATTAAAAAGAAATAAAATTTTGAAAAATTCAAAAATTCAAAATTTTGAAAAATTCAAAAATTCAAAGTATTGAAAAAGTCATATATGCAAAATTTTGAAAATTTCAAACTTCTAAATTTTGAAAAATTCAAAAATTCTAAATTTTGAATCATTTAAATTTGAAAATTTTTAAAATTCATAAATTCAAAACTTTGAAAATTTGGAAAATATAAAAAGTTTGAAAATTTCAAAAATTCAAAATTTTGAAAAATTCAAGAATTCAAAACAATTAAAAATTCAAATATTCAAAATTTGGAAAATTAAAAAATTCAAAATTTTGAAAGTTTAAAAATTTAATAATTCAATTTACGAAAAACACAAAAATTCAAAATTTTGAAAAATTAAAAAATTCAAAAATGAAATTTCAAAAATTAAAAAATTCCTACATTCAAAATTTTGAAAAATTCAATATTCAAAATTTGGAAAAATTCAATAATACAAAAATTCAAAGTTTTGAAAAATGCAAAATATTTAAAAATTCAAAAAATTAATTTTGAAAATTACAAAAATCCAAAAGTTTTAAAATTAAAAGTCAAAATTATGAAAAATTCAAAAAACAATAATTTAAAAAATTCATAAATTCAAAATTAAAAAATTCTGAATTTTGAAAAATTCAGAAATTAAAAAATTTAAAATTTTGAGAAATCGGAAATAAAAAAATCAAAATTTTGAAAAATAAAAAACTCAAAATTTAAAAATTAAGAAATAAAAAATTCGAAATTTTGAAAAATATAAAAATTCGAAAATTAAATTTGAAAAACGAAAAAATTCCTAAATTCAAAATTTTGAAAAATTCAAAATTCAAAACTTTAAAAAATTCAAAATTTTGAAAAATTCAAAAATTCAAAATATTTAAAAATTCAAAACTTTGAAAATTTGAAAAATTCATAGTTTTGAAAAATTCAAAAATTCAAAATTTTAAAAATTGAAATTTTTGAAAAATTAAATATATAAACAATTCGTAACTAAAAATTTTGAAAAATTAAAAAATTCAAAATATTCAAAAATTCAAAACTTTTCTATAATTAATCATTCAAAATTTTGAAAAATTCCAAAATTCAAAATATTGAAAATTTCAAAAATTCAAAATTTTGAAAAATTAAAAAATTTGAAAATAAATTTTTTTAAAAATTCTAAATTAAAAAATGAAAAATGCTGAAAAATTAAAAATTTATAAAATTCAAAAATTAAAAATTTTGAAGAATCAAAAAAATTCAAAATTCTGAAAAATTCAAAAATAAGAACTTTGAAAATTTTAAAAATTCATAATTGTGAAAAATTAAATATTCAAAATTTTGAATAATTTAAAAATTCCAAAATAAAAAATTTAAAATTTTGAGAAATTCAAAAATTAAAATTTTGAAAAATTTATAAATTGAAAATTTCAAAATTTTGAAAAAATCGAAAATTAAAAATTTTGGAAAATTAAAAAATTCAAAATTATGAAAAATTCAAATATCCAAAACTTTGAACAATTCAATAATACAAAAATTCAAAGTTTTGAAAAATTCAAAATATTGAAAAATTCAAAAAATTAATTTTGAAAATTACAAAAATTCAAAATTTTTGAAAATTAAAAAGTCAAAATTATGAAAAATTCAAAAAACAATAATTTAAAAAATTCATACATTCAAAAATTCTGAATTTTGAAAAATTCATAATTTAAAAAATTTAAATATTAAAAATTCGGAAATTCAAAAATCAAAATTTTGAATAATAAAATAACTCAAAATTTATAAACTTCAAAAATTTTGAAAAATTAAAAATCTTAAAAATTCGAAATTTTGAAAAATAAAAAATTCGAAAATTAAATTTGACAAAGGAAACATTCCTACATTCAAAATTTTGAAAAATTCAAAACTCAAAACTTTAAAATAATTCAAAAATTCAGAATTTTGAAAAATTCAAAGTTGAAAAATTAAAATTTTGAAAAATTCAAAAATTCAAAATTTTTAAAAATTCGAAACTTTGAAAATTTGAAAAATTCATAGTTTTAAAAATTCAAAATTTTAAAAATTTTAAAAACTGAAAATTTTTAAAAATTAAGAATATAAACAATGCGAAAATTAAACCTCTTGAAAAATTCAAAAATTCAAAATATTCAAAAATTAAAAAATTCAAACTTTTTGTATAAATAATCCTTCAAAATTTTGAAAAATTCAAAAATTCTAAAGATTGAAAATTTCAAAAATTCAAAATTTTGAAAAATAAAAAATTTGAAAATTAAAAATTTTTAAAAATTCAAAATTAAAAAATTTAAAATTTTGAAAAATTCAAAATTTAAAAATTTAAAAAAATTCAAAATTTTGAAGAATTAAAAAAATTCAAAATTCTGAAAAATTCAAAATTTTGAAAATTTTCAAAAATTCTTAATTTTGAAAAATTATAAATTTAAAATTTTGAATAATTTAAAAATTCAAAAATAAAAAAATTAAAAGTTTGAGAAATTCAAAAATTAAAATTTTGAAAAATTTCAAAATTGAAAATTTCAAAATTTTGAAGAAATCGAAAATTAAAAACTTTGGAAAATTAAAAAATTCAAAATTATTAAAAATTCAAATATCCAAAACTGAAAAATTCAATAATACAAAAATTCAAAGTTTTGAAAAATTCAAAATATTGAAAAATTCAAAAAACTTTGAAAATTACAAAAATTCAAAATTTTTAAAATTAAAAAGTCAAAATTATAATAAATTCAAAAAACAATAATTTAAAAAATTCATAAATTCAAAAATTAAAAAATTCTGAATTTTGAAAAATTCTGAATTTTGAAAAATTCAGAAATTAAAAATTTAAAACTTTGAAAATTCGGAAATTCAAAAATCAAAATTTTGAAAAATAAAAAACTCAAAATTTAAAAAATTAAAAAATTTTGAAAAATTAAACATCTAAAAAATTCGAAATTTTGAAGAAAAATATATTCGAAAATTAAATTTGAAAAATGAAAACATTCCTAAATTCAAAACTTTTTAAAATTCAAAATTCAAAACTTTAAAAAAATTCAAAAATTTAAAATTTTTAAAAATTCAAAACTTTGAAAATTTGAAAAATTCATAGTTTTGATAAATTCAAAAATTCAAATATTCAAAATGTTGAAAAATTAAAAATTCTAATTTCTGAAATATTCAAAAATTCAAAATTTTGCATGATTCAAATATTCAAAATTTTGAAAAATTCAAAATTTTGAAAAATTAAAAAATTCATATTTTTGAAAAATTCAAATTTCAAGATTTTGAAAAATTCAAAAATTCAAAGCATTGAAAATTGCAAAAATTCAAACTTTTGAAAAATTGAAAAATTAAAAAATTTTTAAATTAAAAAATTCACAAGTTCAAAATTTTGAAATATTAAAAAATTCAAAATTTAGAAAAATTCAAAATTTCAAAGTTTTGAAAAACTCAAAAATTCAAAATTTTGAAAAATTTAAAATACAAAACAAAATTTTGAAAAATTAAAAAATTTCAAAACTTTTAAACATTCAAAATTTTGAAAAATTTAAAAATTCAAAATTTTGAAAATTTTCAAAATTTTGAAAAATTAAAAAATTTAAAAAGTTCAAACTTTTGAACAATTAAAAATTTCAACATTCAAAACTTTGAAAAATTTAAAAATTCAAAATTTTAAAAAATTAAAAAATTCAAAATTTCGAAAAATTAAAAAGTTCAAAATTTTGAAAATAAAAAAATACAAAGTATTTAGTCATAAATGCAAAACTTTGAAAATTTCTGCCCATGCTAGTCTCTTGACTTTAATATAGTTCACTATATCTGAATCTTTAAACAGTTCATATAATTCATGGTTGTATCTTCTCCGCCATATCCCGTTCTCCTGCTTAGCTCCAAAAATGC
>Ga0123355_10010195_pt1 | contig 14369 bp, 7 predicted proteins | sample TergutEmb28metaG_3_FD_89872 | JGI IMG/M metagenome (GOLD analysis project Ga0123355, IMG submission 89872) | Embiratermes neotenicus P1 segment gut microbial communities from Petit-Saut dam, French Guiana - Emb289 P1 | ecosystem: Host-associated > Arthropoda: Insects > Digestive system > Gut ...
ATACATACATACATACATACATACATACATACATACATACATACATACATACATACATACATACATACATACATACATACATACATACATACATACATACATACATACATACATACACAAACACATACACACGCCCACACATACGCATATAAAGTACCCAGTAATATTTAAATTTGCCTAAGCTAATACATTCAAATTTCCATCTGGACAAAAAACTCAATGATCAGACCGCCTTCTGCAATGATGAAATACTATGACGTGGAAGTTTTCTTTCTTACAAAGTAATGACCGTGTAAGTAAGTTAATAGTTTTTACACAATTTTGAAGTTACGGCAGTCATTTCAATTTTGTATATTTTATAATGCAATATAAGAGTGACTTAACGTCAGTACATTTCTTTTAGTACTGAAATTAATGATTACACAAAGAAATCATTTCAAAGGTACACAGATTTTTTTGTGTAACGCATTTTCCTATTAGCAGAAAGCATGTGTCTTTGAGCCACTACTCACTTCTGCCGTACTGATACTGGTTTGTGTCCTGCAGCAAGCATATTATTCCTAGCGCGCAATAAATTATAAGGTTTGCAATATTAATTTCGAACCTTCCAAAACAAAGTACAACACTTTACAAGCAGGCAGCCTGTACTGTTATGCCCTTAATTTGAACGATTTGAACGAAGTCATCCCGTTGTGTATTGATTCTTATATATTCACTTTATTATATATATATTTCAGTCAACACAACTATATAATAAAAGCGTTGGTTAAAGCGACATGTTTCGACTTAACAAGTAATCGTCAGGCTGAGCTAAGAACCATTAAGTTATTTACAGTGTGTCTGTGCGCATTTGGGATCCCGGATGGCTCACAATGTGTGCTGTGATTCGTACCATGTATATAACATGCCATATCTATTTTACGATTGTACTTATAATGCGGTCAAGTATGTGACTTGCGTTAGCGTGCTATTTCCTGGGGCCGTTGTTCACTGTTTGAGCTCCTGGTTTTTATGTCTGTTGTGGTTGTGTTGGTTTCCCTGATTTTTAGTTTTCCGGTGGATGGGGCGGGAGGGGGGTGCCTGTCCACTTTTTCTTTGTAGTCTGTTACTGTCCTTAATGTTACAGTCACCTTACCTGTGTGTTTACTTTGTTAATATACTGGAGTTATAGGAATTTTAAATTTGTGTAATTCGTAATAAATCGTGACATGGTCTTGGAAATGTATAAAATTAACAAAGGGCAAACTGACATCAGTAATCCATTAAGAACATCTAAATTTTTGTATTTGAGCATTAGTTATAGCTCCGATGTGACGGAGGGAAATGGTCAAAAACATAAAAAATATAAACGTAAACATATTTATGGATATTAATTTGGTGGTTATGAACAGAATCTATCTGTATAGAAGCCTAGATATTGTAGGAAGATACTGATTTCTGCAGACATAGTATTAAGTGTAGTGTTTCCTTAAACTATTGCAATAAGCTGGTATTTTTTATTCGCGTTAACAATGTACTGTGGCATCCAGTTAACAAGACGCAAGAGATCAAAATACAAAACGCAATAATTGTTCTACACAATTTTATGAGTGTGACAGGTAGTCTCTGACTTTGCGAAGTAAGAGGAAAATATCTGAAACATGTCATAAAGTACGGAAAGAATTTTGGAACAAGAGTAATGAGAAATTTTGTGGAATGCGGCTGTAGCAGTAACAATAAAAATAGCACACTGCAAAGTGAAGGATATTACGAGGTCTGTCATAAACTGCGAGTTAGGCCAGGTATAAGAATGGGACTTTTGTAGGGTAAGTTTCCGTAAACAAGCTTGTGGGACTTCCGGGAAATACAAAACAAAAAAAAATAGTTTCGAATGACTAATCGTAAGAAACTTTGATTGTGTAATCATCTTATACTCTTCAGCAAATAACCACAGGAAAGTGAGCTTTCAAGAAACGTGTTGCTACGTAGCATTATCATCTGAATATCGAATCTATACTTCACCCTTAGCGTTGTATGCGGCCGATAGAATGTGAAAATAAAGCTCTTCTAGTGGTAAAAATTTACAAAGTATGACCGCAACTAGAAGCTGCCATAGCGGAAGATCTCAACTCACAGTACTTAATTTATATACTTCAGCCGCCGTCAAAAACGACAAAAACTAAAGAACCTCAGTGCACTGCATTCGTGTGAACTTCATAATCCCTCTTTTTTTTTCAAATAACCGTTACAGGCTCTGTGTGGTCCAGAGGGTGGATAGAGGTATAGCTCTACAATTCCATGACCACGGCACCAAAAGGGGCGAGTGGTCAGCAGCACGCCCTGGCCGCACTTTACCCCAGGGAAAGACCTTGTACCCATTGTACAGGAGGCTGGGTGGGCCCCAGGGCCGGTCTGGACGGGCGGAAAATCTCGTCCCCACGGGATTTTTTTATCTTCTGTCTTTATTCTACAAATGTTTGTGACATGTTACAATAAGAGTGGAATCGATAAGCCAGAAATGAAATAAAAATAAAGAAAATGTCATGACACAAAACTTCATACGAAACTGTGAACGTGTGTATAACTGCCTGTGCCTACAGTTAATCAGTCCGTTATAAGTTCAGGATACACGTTGTTTTCTGTTACATGGTGAGTGATCTGACTGTTGTTTACTGGATGTAGCAATATATGTCCATGAGTACTGGCATGGTGTTAGGGGATTTGTAGATACGTGTCGCTATCATTCGGAACAGTCCACCGCTACTACGTACGTCGCTTTCTGCCTAGACCATCGGCGTAGTTGGCAGTTGTGGTTTCCTTGAGGGGCTTGGCATCCTGCAAACCTAAGCGTACGCGACTCAGACACAGGTCCAGACCGCGTTTTGAAACGGTAGATCTTTGTCATTAGCGTATATCCTGGTTAGTATGTCATGTCCATGACGGTGAGGATGTTGGCAACTAGTTTGTGTCGGTTTGACAGCATATTCATCTTCCACTTCGACCACCGCACGAAGTCCGTTAGTTCTTGTGGCAACAGGGTGCGCGGGTTATTCGGTCAGAAATTCACATAGAGTGCCAGCATTCATGGCACTGCGCGATGTCGTTGCGGAAGCTATAATTGAAAGTGGGGTCGTGTTAGCCATTCACTTGGGATGTTTGCAGCTGATGTTCGTATAATCCTTGCTATTCTACTCTGTGTCCAGTTCCACGTACGTGTTCCTTCCATACACTCAGTCGGTGTTCAATGGTGTGCCTCTGTCCGCACTCTGTACAGGCGTCAGTGTTCGACATACGTATGCGTTTGAGTCATATATTCGTTGGAATGATATCGTGAATTGCTCTGTACCATGTCATTAAGTTCGAGCTAGGTACTGGTGTGGCCAAGAGGTTTTTCCTAACTAGCTCCCAGTCTGTTTGAGGCCACAGCTTTATGATTCATATTTCCTGGATCGTGCTAGCCGCATTGCTTAATGTTTGCAGAGTTGAATATATTTTCTTCTTGTATGTACTGACAGATTCAGTGATGCCTTGATTCTGGATATATGCTGCATCTAAGACATACTCACTTATGTATCCCAAAGCTGCCGGTATTAGGCCAGGATAAGGTGGATTCTGGACTTCCGTCAGGATGTTCCACTTCGCCATCCAAGCAGCAGTTACTGTTCCCACACGCTGCCCCTGGGCGCGTAAACGCCGTATGAATAGGGCTCTACTCTTCGCCCAAACGTTGGTTAGGTTCCATCCCCCCGCATCTCTACTGCGCTGGAGTGTGGATAGGGGAACTCGAAATATTTCGCCTCGCCAGAGGTACCATGAGATGGTAGTATTGAGTTCTCGCATGCCGTCGATCGGGATCGGGAATATTTGTGCCGAGTACCAGATTTTTGCCAGCAGATATTCGTGTACGAACCGGATCCTCTTGTCAAGACTTAATTTCATATAATATGCATCTTGGGCTGCAGCGCGTTTACCTGTGATATGACTCTGCACCAGTTCTCCTTGTTCGATATGTTACTTCTGTTGGTAAGTTTGAAACCCAGAATTCTTATCTCCTCGTGATATGAAATTTTCATTATCCTCTTTGTCGCGTCCCATCCACCTATCGCTAGGGCCCTAGACTTATCCATGTTTATTTCCGCTCCTGTTGCTTCTTCATATATGTGGAGTATTTCTTGAAATCTCTGTACCTCATCCGGCTCCGTCAGGAAAACGGTTATGTTATCTGCATACGCAACAGTGGCTGTTCCTGGCTTCCCACGTCCTATCCTGGCGCCCGTGTTTGCCGTCTCCAGATTGTAGCAGTGGGTTTATACATATGGCATAGAGCTGCACACTGAGGGGACAGCCCTGTCGTATCGAGCTATTGATTGGAAACAGTTTGATTAGAAACAATTTATTTGAACCTCAGATGTTGCGTTCCTGTATAGTCCCATGATGCGTCTTACGAATAGGTCGTCAAATCCATATGCTCGAAGGATTTCCTCCAAGTAGCGGTGTGATATTCTGTCAAAAGCCGAATGGAAGTCAAGGGAGATTACACATAGTGGATTATTTGTCGTTTCCGTGTGTGCGATAACGTCCTTTATTGTCACAACAGCTTCAATCACAGACGTCCACTGAATCCCGCAATGTTGCTATGGGTGTATTAGTTCCTGTAGAATTGGTTTCAACCTGTTAGCTATGATTCTCGCTAGCATTTTGTAGTCTGCGTTTAATAGTGTCATTGGTCTATAGTCCTCTATACGTACTGGGTATGGCTTTTCGGGTATGCAAACAACGTGTCCTTTTACTTATTTTGCCATTACTGGGTCTTTTGAAAACAAGCAGTTCATTATTTGTACAAGTTCTGTTTTGATAACGTCACATTCCGATCCGTAAAATTCCAGGCCTATGCCTCTGCGCCTGGCGCCTTGTGTGGTTTGCCTTGGGATACTGCTTTCCATAATTCGCCCACAGTTATGGTTTCAGTCAGTGTGGAGTTAATCTCAGGTGGTATAGGTCGTATGCCATGTTGTAATACTTTTTCCATACAGTCCTCTTTTACGTCAATAGATTGGAATGCTTTCTGAAAATGTGTCGTGAAGGCCTTCAGTATCGCTGGGGATGTTCCCTGCGTCACTCCGTTGTCATCATGTATCGTGCTGATCATTCGGTTCTCTTGCATTTTCCTATTTTTTATAAGGTGGTCTAATGAAGGAGTTTCTTCTATTCTGTCCTGTTCAGCGGTGTTTAACATCACCTGTTGTCGATAAGTGTTGTTCAGCCGGACGATTTTTGCCTTAAGGCTCTTCAGCTTGAGCATCTTGTCGGCGTGTTTCCCCGGATCCCGCACAACATCATAAATTAGTGTATATTAAAAATCCTCCATTCTGAAACGGTCAGGATTCCTCTGCTCCTTCTTAGGTAAATAGTAGTTTTATTTTCTGTTTCACATAGTGTACCCACCAATGCATAATATCCGGGTATCGCTTAATGTGCTTCGTCCATTCGTTCCACGCTGCCCTCAGCTTCCTTCGAGATGGCGCGTCTTTCAGAAGGGATGTGTTCATACACCTTCTGCATCTCCCTCTAAGGATTATAGGTGTCGCGAGTTTGATCCGAATGAGTACAGCTAGATGGTCCGTAAAGGCTGCGGCAATAGTCTCCCCACCCTGCTTGTTGCATAACAGGTCTTCTGACAGGTATATTCTGTCTATACGTGCCGCACCGGCTGGCGTATATTGGATGTATACGTGTGGGTTCGTCTCTGTATCCCAGTCATCTTTAAGCCGAAGGCCGTTAATCAGTCTTTCTAGTGCTCTACTACAGGTACGCTGGCCAGTGCAGTCATTGTTGTTAATTACACAATTAAAATCTCCAGCCAAGTTTAATTTTGTTAGCTTTAGGGGTAACAGTCGTAATAAGCCTGAGTTAAAGAAATCCTCCCTTTCGGCCCTTTTTACAGTACCTGAGGGGGCATAAATGTTTACGATACAGGTGTCATCAAAATACACAGCTGTCCCCCTCCCAGACGGTATGCGTTCTATTCTGTGGAGCTGTATGTTTAGCTTGTGAAGAATGGCTGTGCCCCGGCCTGTAGTTCCTATGTTTATAGTGGAGTGGTACCCCTTACAAACCAGTTTGTCACCGTCCGTGACGTCCTGCAGTAGGGCTATGTCTACATCATGTCGGTGAACGAATTCTTCCAACATGCGGTTTCTATTGTGAGATTCGATCCCGTTTATGTTCAAAGTTAATATCCTGTAAGTATATTGCATTCTGTAAAGTATGTCTGAGAGGAAGGAGGGGGTGGGGGCATTTGCTTATTTGCTGGGGTTCTAGGATCTTTTACTATGGTTCCGGGTGCGCAGTACAGAGACATCACAGTCTGTTTTTAGTTTCTTTGGGCGACTAGTGTTGGTCGATGGTCTCACCATGGAGTGTCCCTCTTTGGGGAGGTTCTCGTCCCTAACGTTGTCGTATGAGTGTCGCCGTTCCGTCTTATTCGATTCCCCCTCCAGTTCATTGTTATGTGTCATCGTTGTTACCCTCTCTCCTGTTCCCCTATCTACAGGTGTGTCTTGTTCATCTCTGTTGTGTGGCATAATGCTCGGTTGTTCGCACTCATTCCCCTGGTCTGGTGCATCGACGCTCCTTGTAATCGACTCCTGTGTGTCCATGGTAAAATGTTCTGGAATCAGGGATTGGGACAGCGCATCAGGTGTTTGTCTGCCCAAACCGCTACTCAGCTCCTGTATTTCTTGTGCCTGCGCACGCATGTCCGGATTCGGGGATTTGTTCTCTATTCGGGAGGGGCTGTCCGGCCTGTTTCTAATCCCGTTATCCGACTGTCTTGTTGGTATGTTCTGACGGGAATTCCGGGTTGCATTGGAGATAATGTCAGCCAATGTTGACCTCAGGCCATATGTTGGAGGGGGGGGGGTTCATACGCTTTCGACGAGGACAGTCGCCTTGCTGGTGTCCAGGCTCATTGCAGCGATAGCAATTCGGTGGTTGCCCGTCATATGATATCAGGGCGTCGTTGCCCGCTATAGTCAAATCTCTACTATCCTTATGCAGTTGAAAACCTTATATTTATATACGGCTGCCAACATTTCTTCCCATATGTGCACGATTTCTCCGTATTTGGAGAGGCTTTCCTTTATCGTAGCCTCCTTGACTTCGGGCGGTAGACCAGCTTACCGTATTCTTTTGGTTCCCATACCTGCTATTTCTACACTTACTTGCGAAATTTCGCCATTGTCGTGTTTGTACTCACATGTTCCATTTGTATCCCATAGTATCTCATTCATCCTGTCTTCATTGAAGAATATGATGAACACGCGACGTCTGGGCCCATCCACTTGTGTCATCTGGATGTCTCCTTCCACCAGCCGTAATGAATCATGGATCCATTCATACATATTATAAGCCGGTATCCTTGGGCTACGCGGGTCAAAAATGCATACCAACGTAGTTAGCCTGTCACTCTTGTTGACGCACTTGCACAATATGCTTTCTGAACTCGCGATTCACTTACAACACTCTCTGCTATTCTGAACTCCTACACTCCTCTGAACACTCACTATGCGGCCGCTCCAGATCGCTACTCAGAGCAGAATGGATGATTCGATCCCGGATCTTCCAGCCCGTAGTCAGCCGCCATACCGAATGAGCTACCCGGCCAGAGGAAAAAACAGTAAATGCAGAATTTTATAAAGAAGTAATAGATTGCCTCCTGAACCGCATTCATTGGGTTTGCAAGCTACGTTCTGCTCTCGAGATGGTTTCTTGTTGCACGATAATTCGCCCGCCCACAAAGCTGGAAGTGTTTTCCAATTTTTGACCAAAAAAAATATTACAACCTTCTATCGCTCCCCGTACTCTCCAGATTTATCTCCGCCAGATTATTTTCTGTTCCCCAACTTGAAAATGAAGATAAAAAGACTCCACTTTGCGAATGTTGCTGGGATCCAAGAAGCTGTAACTGATGAATTAAAGAATGTCCAAAAAGAAGAATTCTCGGTAGCGCTTCAGAAACTGTACGGCTGCACAAAACCTGCATATATGCCAATGGAGCTTATTTTGAATAAAAGAAAGGTATGTGTCTACCCATGTGTCTCAATTTAAAAAAAAATCAGTGCCAAAACTCTGGAATGCACTGTGTATGTGTGTATGTATGTATTATTTGCGTGCATTCGTAAACTCCTCTTTCTTTATAGAAATTTTGTAATAAACATTTCAGTTTAGAAAAATGTAAAATGAAAATGATCGCACTCTGGAAAATAGATAATAATTATGCATCAGCGAAACAGTAGCATAGATCATGTTAAGTGGGTTCCTGTCATCATAACGTGGCTCATCGTCAGGTTGCGGACGTAGGAGACGGTATGAAGATGTGGAAGATAGCGTCGAATATGCCTGAAATGCAGATAGTTCGTGGTCCTATAGTTTTGGAGTCGGGCGAGAAATTCGTAATTTCTCTCGCTAGGAAAAGCTGTGTATAATGAAACGTCAAAAAGGGCGCCAGACTGGAATGGATTTGTTGGAACGAATAAACAAGAATTAATCTGACTTAGGATACAGACATGTAACGAGCCGTTTTGAACACGGTAATGAACCTTTGGATCCTATAATATACCATGGGTTTCCTGACTTCCTGAAACTCTATTAGCTGCACAAGAAAGAATTTGCTCCATGGAGTTATTTAGTAGCAGCATAGATATAGAAGTTAATGCAGTAGGGCGTAACCGTTCCCAGAGCAATTGCAGAAGCCCATTCCATTTTAGGGTGTCTCAGAATTGGCGTCGAGGCACATCGGTTGAGAAACAGTGATATGGGTGAGCACCACCGTATTCAGGATAGACTGAAAGGGTGTATCAACATACATAAAAGCCTTTTTAAACAAGTTCCTACAACTGACTACGTATTTATTTGGAAAACAGCTTTCTCACGTGGAATGGAACCTAAAATATCAACACTCTATTCATCAGGCCTTATTGTGAAAGCCGCACAAGCCCATTTCACATCCTCAAATTCTTTTTCCGTCAGTACATTTTAATATCATGTTCCCGTCTACTTTTAGACCCTCAAGTGGCCTTGTGGATCCAGGTTTTCTAAGCTAATTTTTGCACATATATTAATGAAAAAATTGCCAGATCTCTTGAATTGATCAGCATAATGACAATTGGTAAAAACATAGTTTAAATACTGAGGCTCCCCAGTGACCAGTTCCAAAAACTCCCTGTTTTCGAATATCAAACAGTCTGTTTCCAGCTGACTACCTTCCAGGTGCACATGAAGGATTACTGAAGACCTGGTTACTGTTTCTTTTTGCAAGGTTACATTTTTAGCATCCCAGGCATTCTTTTCACCTCACTCAGTATCATGATCAGTATAATGCTTGAGATATATTGCAATTGCAGTGTTGTCTGGAACAACGTTGCAAAAATAGCTCACGGGGTTTTTGTTTCAAATTCCCGTTTCGAAGAGGGAAAAAGGATGCTTAGAACTGGGCTTTATTCACAGCTTGTTACAGCCATATCCCCATTCCTGTTTCACCTAATCCTTATTCTGTACAACGAGGAAGCTAATACAGGTGGTCAATGGACAGGAGGGAGGAGAAGACCAATATTGTCACCACCATTCCGTTCTTCATGAGGCTTCGTAAAGTTTACATGGAGAGCGGAGTTTTGTGTCGACTTTGTAGGGATGAAAAAGTGTGAGAGAGGGTGGGGTAAATTGGAAGTTTTTTTTGTTTGTAATTGGTTCTCTAACGATGCTTCGTACGTGTAGACGGAGCAATGAGTTGGAGAATGCATGGAGGAAACGTGAGGCTGCAATCTGAAGCACAAACACGCACCAAGACCTAATAAGCCTGTGTAGAGCGGAAATTGAAGGCATTATCTTCTAAAGCCTATATGACGATTGAAGAGAGGTTGCAAAACAAAACCAATGCTGAATATTGTATTAGAATTTGGAGATGATTATATTATCGATCGTTGGATTCTAATTGCACTGTCCACGATTTAATTTATATTTGTCACGTATACTTTCTCTTACAAGGGAATATTCTTGTTAGGTCGATGTAGAACTCTGCACTGAGAAGCGACTCGTTCAATATATTTAACAATAGAATCAGTCTTAAAATGTCTAGCGCAGTACAGATTTGCAGAAAACTCTACACTAAATATCAATGTAGCAAGACATTTATTATCTTTCTACAAAGCTGATAAAATAGTATTCTTTCATGACCCTTTATGACATAAAATTTGATGAAAGAACAACCGTATTTCTGCTCTCCATCTCAGACTGGAAAACATAGAGTGCAGTATGTATAAAATATATTCCCCCAAAACAGAACACCAAATTCTGCTTTATATTCGCGAGGACTCCAAATCATAAGCGTGAGTTTCATTGCAGTTGCAGGTTATATGATGTTTTAGAGTCCCCTCGAGACGTTAAATTCTATTTTAATAGGTGGCATAAATACTCCGCTCGGAATTGCGTCGTTACAAATAGAATTCTGCGCTTTTCTCCGGAGCTGTTAGACGGTCGTCACATTCTACGAATTAATGAATAAATAATTAAACAAATAAATATTAAAAGGGAGAAGTTGTTTCAGTTATGCTTAGTCACGTCTGTAGAGTGTATTGATAAGCATTGGGAGTTGCGACAGGAAGCAAAAGGTAACGACTGTTTGGTAGAGTGTTTCATTTGGAAACCAGAAGTTTGATAAAAATGACGACGGTGTAATGCTCGTGTTGAGCATTCGGGCAGCCATGAGCATTATAATCTTGAATTATTATGATTTTTTAATTTTTAATTCATAAACCTTTTTCAGACAAATAACATGTGAGGGAGTCTGCAAAGTTGGGTAAAGCTTTTAACAACTTGCTGCTGCTGCTGCTGCTGCTGCTGCTGCTGCTGCTGCTATTGTAAATTGAGCCAACCCCTACATACTTAGTTGGAAATTTATAATGATCAACTATTCTCCGCATTTTTATATATAAATATTAGTCTTCGGACAGCATGCAGTTGGATAAGACACTTTGAATAATAATGCACTTATGTAAAAATATATTTTTCCTTCATTTTCAATAAAAGCACATCAAAGTAAAACCCTAGGAACGCTGAAGCGTAAAATGTTTAGTATTCAATAACGAATATTTGTGGAGTCTATGAAACTGTTCTTTTTTCTACTTTTCCCCTCTCTAAGTAAAAGATACCGAACAAAAATAGCAATGGGGTTTAAAGGATATTGCACAATGGATCTTCAAAATTTGTGCAATTAATCTACATTTGTTTTTTAGTCAAATAACTGAGATTGAGATGTCTTTGACATACATTTCTTCACGAAGCAATACAGATAGTCCTTATAATTTAGCGACGATTGCACTTCACAGTGGATCACTTCGAAAACTGATAAGGGGAGTAGATAAAATGAAGTTAATTTTTCAATTAACTCATCTGAAAATCTAAGAGTGTGTACATTTACGGGATGCGACTTCGATTTGTGTTTGATATCCCACATCCACTGCTAATAAATCTTTCGCTCTTTTCCTTCATTTTTCTTTTCTCCTTGACTTTCTACAACTTAACATGCCGTTTCGTGATACTGAGCAACTAGAAGCAGCTTGTTGTTTCGTCTTTTAACTTGTTATTCCCGTGGACTGAGTCCCCTCTCAACCTGCGCACCGGACGGCCACCTAAAGAGTGTGATAATACCAGATGCTGTATAATACAATTTTGATCTTCTGATGATGAGCACATAGTGCTCAAAACATGTAGAGGAATATAATAAAATTATTATAAAACAAGAATTTGTCATTATGTTGGTCATTTACTAAGATTATACTGAGATGCACGGTCAGCAAAACATCAAAATATTAAGGACTGTTCTTCTTTCGAGCTGATGTTTGCTGCTGGAAGGCTTCGTGCAGTTGCCTGTCTCTCCATAACCTTTTACTCATTAATCATTCTAATGTTTTTTTTATACCTTGCATACAGTGCCCCTTATTGCAGGTGTATTATATTTTATAATACATTTTAAAATATTCGTTTATTTCAATTTATGTTATATTTTCAGTCAAAACAATGGTGTTTGCTGTTTAAACCGTTTTCCTTTTTTTCGTATACAGTTTACATTTTCACAACTTCCTCCAAATTTCGAATAATGACATGACTGTCAGTGCTGCTGCGCCATTATTATTATTATTATTATTATTATTATTATTATCATTATCATCTGAGCTACTGAAAACAGTTTTACGAGAAAGATTTGTGGCACGCATGTGGGAGATTAAAAATGCCTATAATATTTTATTTGACCGCCCTGAAGGAAAAATACCACCTGCGAAACCTAAACATAGATATTATGAATATATATATATATATATATATATATATATAGCAAAATGGGATGTTAGGTTGTGAATTGAATTCGCCTGTTTCAACAGGATCTAGAGGTGTTCCATTACGACTATGGCAGTAATCCTTCTGTTTTTATGTAAATATTGGGAATTTATTCACCGCCATAGCAACTATCGGGTTAAAAGTAGAGTCTGTGTGGTGTATAGTTTCAGTAGACCCTAATATCTGGCATGACTTTCTGAAAAGTTTTCGCCATATTTCATAACAGTTATGCAATGAGAATGCTTTGAGCCTCTAACGCAAGGATACGCACACTCAAATCCGCCGTGTTGCAACCCGAACCGATTACGACTTGGCTGTTGCTTGATGCAGCATTAACTCGAAGGTAATCGTGCAATAAAGAGCGGAACAGTGTCGATTGGCGCATAGCGGGAGTGAAGCTGCTGACTGCAAACCGAGTGAGTGAGGAAGCTTTGCGGTAGTGACTGCAGTGTGCAGGGATGGGGATGGGCAGCAGGTACGACCTAGCACATCGCACCGACCTCACTGCCTGCAACAGTGGCACACAGGTAAATGGCTGGTGGACTTAGACGTTTCAAATTCTGCTTCATTTTATCGGTAAATCTAACGCTTTGAAGAATTTTAAGGTGAAACTTCTTGGGAACAGTAAATGAAAGACCGAGATGGAGAAAAATGTGATGTTTATTGGACCTTGCATCATTGTGCCCGAAACGTGTTGAACCTATAAGAAGTACAATAAAATAATAAGTGGCACCTAGTTGGTTTTTTATTCTTCTGTTATGGAGAATAATATTAAAGTGGAATTTTTAGAGAAATATATCAAAGAAATTTGAACTCGACTGCGTACACTTACGAGTGTGTTTAACGGAGTACTTTGATATCACTGGTGAATATATCAGGTATATTAAGTGGCAATTAAGTATCTTTATTAATTTATCCAATATTCTACGTAGTTCACTCACCAACAAATGCACTATTTATTAACTTGGTTAAAAGTTTTAAATTTACATTAAAATACACTATAATATCGCTCCTACATGTTTCGGTCTTTAATGACCATCATCAGGGAGCTCAATCTGTACCTAACTAAAGTTATATTTATGTTAAAATACTCGGTAAAATTACGTCGTTATATATATTAGGTGATGTGGCAACATGTAGAGCGGCATGTGTATTTTGTGCACTGCAGAATGTGACTCATTCTGCAGTGCACACAAAACACATGCCACTCTGTGCACTGCAGAATGTGACTCATTCTACAGTGCACACAACACACATGCCGCTCTACATGCTGCCACATCACCTAATATATATAACGACGTAATTTTACCGAGTGCTTTAATATAAATATAACTTTAGTTAGGTACCGATGGAGCTCCCTGATGATTGTCATTGAAGACCGAAACATGTAAGAGCGATATTATTGTGTATTTTAATGTAAATTTAAAACTTTTAACCAAGTTAATAAATAGTGCATTTGTTGGTGAGTGAACTACCTAGATTTCAAAACGCACGGTGCAAAGATAAAAACTATTCAATGTTCCTTTAAGTTTACGCAGTGACGAATGAGGTTAAAGGATGCTTGTGTCTAGTGATTTGGAAGGATCTGAGTAGAAAATACCATGCTGTGATATTTATCTGCAGCGACTGATGAAAAGTCACCAAAGAACTCAAAACGTCTTATGTTTGTTGGACCGTGCATCATCTTGATAGTTCAATAGAGACCAACTTGATGTCACTTGCTTTATTATTTCTTTATTTAATGCTCAACATGTTTCGGATATTAATACATCCATCCTCAGGATCTTGCGACTTATTTGTTGAGTATCCTTATGCAGGCTGAGGCACTAGTGCCTCAGCCTAACCACATCGTAACACCAACACACTTCAAACCGGAGCAATACAACCCATGAAATAACTCAACAAATAAGTCGCAAGCTCCTGAGGATGGATGTATTAGCATCCGAAACATGTTGAGCATTAAATAAAGAAATAATAAAGCAAGTGACATCAAGTTG
>Ga0123355_10010196_pt1 | contig 14368 bp, 13 predicted proteins | sample TergutEmb28metaG_3_FD_89872 | JGI IMG/M metagenome (GOLD analysis project Ga0123355, IMG submission 89872) | Embiratermes neotenicus P1 segment gut microbial communities from Petit-Saut dam, French Guiana - Emb289 P1 | ecosystem: Host-associated > Arthropoda: Insects > Digestive system > Gut ...
CAAAGGCAGCCCACTCGCTCTTGCATCAATATTGTTTCTCGTCCTTTTGGGCATCGGTCCGTACATGGACGAGTTTGACGCTTTTATTGCAAACGATTGGAATATTAGCGCGCTTTGGGTAAGCGGGATTTTGGTGGTGCGATTTTCCTTTACGGCTTTAGGTGATATCGTCGCACCTACGCTGGAGAAGAAATTTACATCTATTCACCAAATATTCTTGTTTAACGCTCTTGCGTGCATTATATTAACCATTTTCGCGCTAATATGGAGCTGGTACGCGATTTTGTTCTTCGGCATCGCGTTTATGTGTATGGCGATAACACATATACTGCTGGTAAACGTCATCCAGCGCGAGATAAAAGAAGAAGGCCGCGCGACCGTAATGTCATTTTTCAGCGTTGGACAAAACATTGCTATGATTGGTTTTAGCTTGGTATTTGCTTTGCTTGCGGGGCTGTTTAGTGTGCAGCAGATTTATATTGTTATTTCTGTTTATGGAATTTTGGGTGGGATTGGTTTTTGTTTGTTGTTTAGAAAAGTTAAGTTTAAATAGTTATGGTAAAAGCCCGAGGGGAACATCCCTTCGGGCTTTTTTGTAGTAATATCCTACGGCGGACTAATTATAATCCCATCAGGTGCCGCATTAAAAAACACATTCGGAATCTCAGCATTTATAACCGTATTCACAAGTGGAATCTTTCGCTCAAGCACTATTTCGCTGCTTTGTAGCGGGTTAATAATACTCATCCGCGCCTTCACATTAAGCCAAACTTGAAAATTGACCTGATTAATACCAACGGATGAAAACGACGAGCTGTAATCGACCATAACCTCGCCAATCGGCATTAAATAAACCGTATACATCGGGCCCATATTCGCCATTACCCTAACTCCGGTAAGCGCGCCGTAGGGAATTTCAATCCGTTCATTGTCCATATCCATAAGTTCTCTGGACATGTAGACCGCTATTTCGTTTGAGAGATTGTTTATAAGTATCGTATTTACCGAAAGGGTGCTCAGTTGCCCGTCATCGTTTATAAAAACGCTATAAAAGTCCTCGGTAGATAAGCCGTTTCTGTCTATTGCGCTAAGCGTCGAGTAGTTAATTATTTCATTCATGCGCCCTCTTGCGGTTATCTCTGCCGCCTGCAGCGCGACAGGGAAAAGCATCGAATCAAGACGTATAATAAAAGCGACTGTCGAGATAAATACAACCAGCGGAATCATAGCAAAAAAAGCTCGTGCCCGCTTCTTCTTCTCGACTATTTTCTTAGGCCCTCTGTAGAAAAGTCTCCTTAGCATGAAGTCCCCCTTTCCGATATTGTGTCTATTCGGGGTTTTCAAAGGTCTTTTCATAGTATATGCGCCTTATGTCGCTTTTAGGCAGGTACATAAAAATATATTTATCCACCTATGAGAGTAATCATCGTCTCATAAGGCCAATCTATAATCCCGCCAAAATCATACACGTTCACAAAACCCATTTCGCTCATATGCCCTCCGTCAAACTCAGCCTGCGAACGGACATCCAAGATCAGAGCGTCGTAATCGTGCATCATTTCACGAGCAACATGCGCCGATATTTTCATATGTGTATTAGTATGTATTCCTGCGTCACCGACGCCATAACCTTCAGGAGGTCATACCATTCAGCCTTGCATAAAGAAAAATGCTACAATCGCAATATGTAAAACAAGTGCTAATGGTACAAGTATCTTAAACTTAGGTTTTTGAGTCTTGTGCCTAAAAAACGACATTCCCGCAAGCGAGCCAACACTTCCGCCAAGGAAAGCGCATGTAATAAGCGTACTCTCGCTCACGCGCCATGCACCTTTCGACGCTTTTAGCTTATCGACGCCATAAAGCAGCATTACTACTACGTTCCAAACTACCAAAGCTATAATTATCCAATGTATCATTTTTTATAACCCTCCAACCTCATTTTTTTATATTTACTAAACTCGCCTGCGTCAAGCGCGCCTCTCATCTCTGCCATAAGATTATTGAAGTAATGCAAATTATGCATGACCGCAAGGCGCATAGCAAGCATTTCTTTTGCCTTAAACAAGTGATGAATATACGCCTTTGAATGCATAGCACAAACAGGGCATTCGCAATCACTTGCAATCGGTGTATCGTCAAATTTATGTTTAGCATTAAGCAAGTTAAGTTTTCCCTCATTAGTGTAAACGTGACCATGACGTCCGTTTCTTGCCGGAAGTACGCAGTCGAAAAAGTCAACCCCGCGCTCAACTGCTTCCAAAAGATTCTCAGGAGTGCCAACACCCATCAAATATGTCGGCTTATTCTGCGGCAAATGCGGCACAACTGCCTCAAGTATACGATACATCTCCGAATGACATTCGCCAACCGCAAGCCCTCCGATCGCATAGCCCACAAGATCCATATCGCTTATTACTTTCGCATGTTCAATTCGCATGTCTTCATAAACCCCGCCCTGATTTATGCCAAAGATAATTTGATCCTTATTTATCGTGTCGTCAAGTGTGTTAAGGCGGTTCATTTCATTAACGCTACGCTCGAGCCACCTTGTCGTGCGTCCGATTGAGTCTTTGACATACGATTTTTCCGCCGGATACGGAATACATTCATCAAACGCCATCGCTATGGTCGAGGCTAAATTCGACTGAATCTGCATACTTTCCTCAGGCCCCATGAATATCTTAGTCCCGTCAATATGTGACGAAAAGCGCACGCCCTCTTCAGTAATCTTACGAAGAGCCGCAAGCGAAAAGACCTGAAACCCGCCCGAATCAGTAAGAATAGGCCCGTTCCATGACATAAACTTATGTAGCCCGCCAAATTGCTTTATAAGCCCATCGCCGGGGCGTAAGTGAAGATGATATGTATTTGACAGCGCGACTAACGTGTCTATCTGACGCAAATCCTCGCTCGATAATGCGCCTTTAATGGCGGCTTGCGTGGCTACGTTCATGAAAACAGGGGTTTGGATAACTCCATGAACTGTATGAAACTCGCCTCGTTTGGCGCGTCCTTCTGTTTTTAGTAGTTTGTACATTTGTTCTCCTTTTGGTGTATAATCACGTTTTTTGTGGCTGGCTACGGGCGAGCAAAGTTCGTCCCTACAAAAATCGGAAGTGTTCTTCCAGTATTTTCAGCGTTCCTTCAATCGTACTCTCCTCACTCCGCATCACTCTAAACAAACCATGCTTCTCCGCCTTTTCGGCCATCTCCCGAGCTCCTATTCTAAAGAGCTCGTTCTGAGTCTCGAACTTCTTCTCCGGCTCAGTAAGCGACTTAATACACTCAGTAAACTCCTTATGATCCTCACGCTGATAATAGTCGCGAATAATCAGTTCCCCCGGCGCAAGCAAGCACGCAACTCTACTATAGTCCGAAATCTCCATCAAAAACTCAAAATCCTCTATCCAAATATCAGCAATGACCTTATTATTTTGCGATAATTTGATGAGTTCGATAATCAAGAACTGCAAATACTCATTCCCGCCATGGTTATCATTTTTGTCCGCCAAAAATTCCTCAACAGAGCGGCTAAAGTACGTTTCCCAATCAATTTGCTTTCGTTTTGTTGAGTTTGGCTGATATTTTTCATCAATGATTGACTGCCATGTCTTAAAATGACTTTCCTGCCAATTATCATTATAGCGGATAAACCCATGCTTTTTAGCCAGTGCCTTTGACATCGTAGTCTTGCCGCCGCAAGCACTCCCGACTAGAAAGTATACATTCTTCAAGCTATGCTTTAATATGTTTTCGGCTATATTCATGGTTCGCCTCCGTTTCCATGCAGTCTTTTTAATATCTTAGCATACTTTCATGGATTTGTATACATTATCACAAATCCGCGGCAAGTGAATATATTGTAGTACAAACTCTTTAAGCAACTTTTCCTTTTTAAAGAGAGTGTAATTAATAAGGAGGTGAATTTTAATGACTTTCAATGACAATCATAGGCGCGAACGTGAAAACAGACATGAGAACGGTCATGGTAATATGTTCGAGCATCTACATAGCAATGATCATGGCAACAGACACGACCATAGACATGAGCACGACCATAGACATGATGAAAATAGACATGCTGCTATAAATTGCCCATTAGCTGTTGGCGAGGAAATAGACATAACTGTACCGGTTTCTATCCGCGCTCATGCTGATGTTGATGAAATGGTGCTCCGATGTGCAGGTCACTCTATAACAAAAGAATCGCACGGTAGGCATGGCAGAAGAGGCAGAAGAATCAAGATTAAGCAAAAAATTGAACTATGTATACCTATTAATTTCAAAGTCGAATGTGACGTCCACAGAGAAGAAGTCGAGTTTGGCGAGAACGACGTATAGAACATTAAGCCGCCTTAATTATGGGCGGCTTTTACCTTGCTTTAGAAGGCTCTTTGTGGTATCATTTAAGTAATATTGCAAAAGAAAGATTGGGTGATCCATATGGAGTTAAAACTTATAGCAACCACGACATTCGGACTTGAGGCCATAGTAAAGCGCGAACTTGAACGAATAGAGGCAAAGAATATTTCATTATCCGATGGCAGAATTGACTTTACGGGCGATTATCATACAATTGCGCGCGCGAACATGTGGCTTCGCAGCGCGGATAGAATTATGATTAACTTCGGCGAATTCGAGGCGCGCAGCTTTGAGGAGTTATTCCAAGGTGTTAAAGCCCTTCCTTGGGGCGATATTCTTGAGAAGGACGCGAACTTCATTGTCACGGGTAAGTCGGTCAAAAGTACACTTTTCTCCGTCTCCGATTGTCAAGCGATAACTAAAAAAGCTATCGTTGAGAAACTTAAACTAAAGTATGACGTCGATTGGTTTGAAGAAACCGGCACGGAGTATAAAATTCAGGTCGGAATATTGAAGGATGTGGTCACGATTGCAATCGACACATCAGGAGCAGGGCTTAATAAGCGCGGATATAGAGAGAGTTCCGTCCATGCGCCGCTGAAAGAGACTTTGGCGCACGCTTTGATTGACCTTAGTTATTGGAACAAGAACCGAATCTTGGCGGACACTATGTGTGGCTCAGGTACGATTCCGATTGAGGCGGCAAGGGTCGCTAAAAACATAGCCCCCGGTCTTACACGCAAGTTTCAAGCAGAGAGTTGGAAGTTTATCGACTCATCCATTTGGAAAGAATCGCGCGCTGAAGCATATGCTGCGATAAACACGGATGTATCAGCGCAAATATATGGTTCAGACATTGACCCAAAAGCAATCGAGCAAGCCAAAGTCAACGCCGAACTCGCAGGTGTGGATGATATCATTAACTTTAGTGTCAATGAGGCGAAAGACTTCATAGCCCCCGGCGAATACGGCACACTAATCTCAAATCCACCATACGGCGCAAGAATCGGTAATTTCGATGAGATAAAAGAGCTTTATGCAGGCTTCAAGCGGTTTTTGGACGCGAATCCTTCTTGGTCTTTATATGTGATGACGACGGATGAGGAAATTGAGCAGTATTTAAAGAGGCGCGCTACAAAAAAGCGGAAGTTGTATAACGGAAATATTAAGACGGACTATTATCAGTTTGTTGGACCGCGGCCGCCGCGTGGGTAAAGTGACGTTTTCAGGAGGTTATAACAATGTCGTGGGTGCATGATAATATAATACTTTCTTATAATGTTGATTTAGTCCAAGAAATACTTGTTATAAAAACGAAATATCATACTCAAGAGGTATGTGAAGAAACAGATGTTATCTTTAAGGGGCTTTTGACACATGACTTTAAGCACGTATTGCAAAACAGTATGATTTTTGATATACAAGAATATCCCATTGAACGATTTATAAAAAATTCAAGCGAACTTATTGAACGGGAAAAAGGATATGGTTGGCCGTTCCCATTCTTTGACGCACGCGAAAAAAGAAATAAAGAAATGCTGATGGCTTACGTTCGTGCAAAAAAATACAAAGTGTTTGAAATTATGGCTTCCACCGGGTTAAACGGCTGGGTTATGGCTAAGCAAATGATGATTATAGTTAATGGGGAGCTTAAATCGGATTAATATACTCACCCAAACAAAAAAGTGCCAAAATGGCACTTTTTTTAACTCCTTACCCCTAACTCACCTCATCATTCTGCAATAAATGTATCGCAAAGCCCACAATCTCTTCTTTAAGATACACAGCTATCATTTTGCCTTTATCATCGTATTTGAGGCTCTCCATATTAAACTCGAAGCCGCTACGCTCCAGGTATTGCATCGCTCTTGTGATATTGTTTGTAAAAAATGCGATATGTCCGTTTTTACCTAAGTAGGGCGAGCATAGGCATTCTATATATTTGCCTGAGAAAACGGAGGCTGCTCCGGGTTTTAGCTCTAAATCGAATAGAATACTAAATTTCCGTGCGGCTTTAAGTGCTTCTTCTTCCGAGTTTGTGTTAATCCCAACATGCGCAAGCTTAAAGCCCATTATGGTTTTAAGAGCCGACTTTGTAAGAGTTGTTATTTCGTCAAACTTGTCATTGTTTATCAGCTCATCTTTTACCATCCACGAACCGCCGCATGCAATTATTTTGTCAAACGAAAGATAGCTGTTTATATTTTTTTCATTTATTCCGCCGGTTGGCATGAATTTTAGACTCGAATAAGGTCCAGCGACTGCTTTCAGGTAATTAACGCCGCCTAAAGGCTCCGATGGAAAAAACTTAACCGTTGAAATTCCCATGCTTAAAGCTCTTTCCATATCGGTCGGACTTGAGCAGCCGGGAAAAATGGGGATACCTTTGCCGATGCAATATTCAATTACATCAGGATTAAACCCGGGAGTAACTATAAACTGTGCGCCGGCGTTAATCGCCTCACTCGCCTGCTCTATTGTGAGCACCGTTCCAGCACCAACACAAAAATCTTTCATTTCATCGGCTATGTTTTTAATGGCCGCTATTCCCTCGACTGTTCGCAATGTTATTTCCGCGCAAGGAAGCCCACCGTTTAAAAGTGCTTTTGCCAGCGGAATAGCTTTTGTTGAATCGTCAATCTTAACGACCGGAACTATTCCGTAATCGTATAGTTTTTCTTCAATTTTCATAACTTTGCCCCCTCGTTTATCTTTGAACTCTGCCGGATGCGTCGCCTTTCATCAATGCTTTTACCTCCGCAACCGAAACATGGTTCGCATCGCCTATAATAGAATGTTTAAGGCATGATGCCGCAACGGCGAACTCAAGTGCCTCATCATCCGCAAGCCCGTTAAGCGCTCCGTAGATAAGCCCAGCGCCAAAAGAATCCCCACCGCCTACTCTATCTACGATATGCATCGGGTATTTTTGCGAGAAATAATAATTGTCACCATCGAAATACATTGCAGACCAAATATTGTCGTCCGCGCTTATGCTTTCGCGAAGAGTTATCGCGACTTTTTTAAAATCAAACCTATCTTTAAGCTGTTTTGCAACCTGCTTGTAGCCTTCAATATTAAGCTTGCCACCTGAAACGTCCGTTTCATGCGCGCTTATACCAAAGACTTTTTCAGCATCTTCTTCATTGGCAATGCATAAATCAACATACTCCATCAATTTGCTCATGGTTTTGCCTGCCTGCTCCGTTGACCATAGATTTTTACGGTAGTTAAGGTCACAACTTACGCTAAGCCCTAGTTTCACGGCAGCTTCACAAGCTTCTAAGGTAACTTCCGCAACATTTTCGCCAAGTGCCGGCGTTATGCCCGTAAAATGAAACCATGCCGCATCTTTAAATATAGCCTCCCAATCGAACTCTCCCGTTTTCACCTCAGATATAGCTGAATGCTTTCTGTCATACACAACAACGCTAGGTCGCTGGGACGCGCCTTTTTCAAGAAAATAAATACCAAGCCTATCACCGCCGCGAAGTATCTCGCTTGTATTTACACCATATTTACGCAGTTCATTTATCGTTGCTTGTCCAATCGGGTTATTCGGAATCTTTGTGACATAAGCCGCATCCATGCCAAAATTTGCGAGCGATACCGCAACATTCGCTTCGCCGCCTCCATAGACTGCATCAAATGACGTTGCTTGCCCAAACCTCAAGTATCCCGGCGGAGCAAGCCTCAACATAATCTCACCGAAACATACAACTTTCTTCATCTGTTATTCCTCCTCTAGTCGTAAATTTTGTCATTTCTATAATCAGCCCAAACATTTTCAAACCACGAATCATCTGTAGGAATCGGGCGAACAGCTTCCCAACGATGAGATACGCTTAACTTATCTTTATCATATGTCGATACGCAAGTAACATCGTTTAATGCATTATCAATGGAGTATTTAAATTTTAAAAACTCACTGTCAAAAGCATATTCGCCGTCTTGTGTGATAATTACGTATGAGCCTCTGCTTTGCCCGCCTTTTTTTGCATACTCCGCCATCGCACTGAGATATGTATACTGGCAGATTAGCATGTCATAAGTTCTAAACACTTCACTTATTTCACTAACGCTCACTATATCAGAGCTTTGGAATATGCGGCTCAGTTCGCCCTTAAAATCGGGAGCTATCCGCTCAATATCGTCCGCTGTTCGGAAAAATGCAGCGTATTTAGTCATATCCTTTTGATGTTTAGTGCGAATGTCATATACATTACTTGTCGTTGCTTTTATATTTACGCTGCGCGCTTGCTCAAACTTGGTCTTAACTACTTCGTCTGCCACCTTTAAGAACTCCGCGTGACTCCTTGGTGGATGCGCACGCTTTTTACTTATATAGAGTGCCGCACGTGCGCCGCCTGTTTGTGTGGAGTTAAGCGCGCTGCCGCCCGGACGATATACGCCCATAGTTCCGTTGACCTCGCCCGCCGGGAAGAATCCCTGCACATTACTCTGCCACCAAATGTCGCCCATGAGGCCTCCGTTGTTGTGTTGGGCGCAAACATCTATTTCCAAATACTCCTTAGTTATATCAATGCCGTTATTCATATACAAATCTATCGCCAGCGGATTCATTTTTTGCAGGCGCTCAATAGGTATGCCGAACAATGCCTCGGAATTGGCTAAGTAGTCATGGCTTTCTTTTGATAGCGCGCTAAATAACTCGGACTCGGATGCGCCAGGGAAAGTCGGATTCTTTGTAAAGTCCATAAACACACGGCGTCCTTTTATCTGCGTTTCGATATACACGAGAATGTCTATTGTCGATGATGCAAAATTATTCATCCTGCGAGCATCAAACGGCCATTGATAGCCTTTAAGGAACACGGCGTCGTTCATCGCGCCAAAATCTTTAAAATAATCACACAAAAAGTCACGCTCGTCGTCCATATTCTCATCAGTCGAAACATAGCGCGGTAGAACCTGCTGATAGGTACCTGATACATTCCAGCGGAACTTAGTAGAAGCCATTCCATACTGCCATTCTGTAAGGTTTATGCCGGAAGCGCCTGCCTCAAGGGCTACGCCGCTGCCACCAAAATGACTTTTGGGAAATACAGAGCTATGATACATGCAAGAAGGTCCGCCGGTGCAATAAATTACATTAGTCGCGTTAAAAAGCGTGAAGCCAAAGTCGTCTTCATTAATACTATCTAGCTCGATTGCTAAAAGCCCCGCTGCTTCATTGCCGTCTTTGATGATTGAAATTACCTGATGATTGTCAAAAATATCTATATTTTTTAACATTATTTGACGCTCCAAGCACTCCGTCATATATTTAGACGTAAGAGGACCTGCGGAACTTGCTCTGGTATATGGGTCGTGGTCCGTCTTATAGCCGATATGCTGTCCGTAACGATCCGTCGGGAAAGGAACTCCTATGCGTTTAAGATTGTAAAAGTTCATAGTTGATAGAGCCGCCTCAACCAAAGCTATATCGCCATGCATTGCGCCGCCGTTAAACAAAGTTTCCGCCATTTTATACGGGCTGTCGCCATCCGCACCGCTTGTAGACATTTTATAGTAAGTTTGCTTATCGGAACCGGTGTTTCTTGAGGTTCCTTTTTTCATGCCCTCTGTCACGATGGCGATATCTTTCACGCCGAGCTCATAAAGACTATTGGCAGCACCAAATGCAGCCGCACCAGAGCCTACAATTACAGTATTAAATGAGTGAACTTTAAGCTTTTTATCCATAGTATTACAACCTCCTTATATGAAAGCCACCATCGACATTTATAACATTACCCGTACAAAAGTCAAACTCTTTGCGGCAAAGACTGCTGACCACGCCTGCTATATCCTCAGGATACCCCCAGCGTTTAATCGGCGTCAATCCATCCGCAATCATTTTATCATATTTTTCTGTAACCACTGCGGTCATATCAGTTTTTATAACTCCCGGACGTATCTCAAAGACGCGAATACCCTCCTCTGCCAGCCTGTCCGCAAACAACATAGTCACCATTGACACGGCAGCTTTAGAGATACAATACTCGCCGCGATTGATAGAAGCAGTATCAGCAGAAATTGACGAAACATTAATTATTCGCGGCAGAGCTTCGTTTTTTTGAGCAATCATCTGCTTCGCAACCATTTGCGAGAGAAAAAATGTCGCCTTTAAATTTATATCCATCACAAAGTCATAACTCTCTTCGGTAGTCTCGAGCAAATCCATGCGCTGCTTTGGCGCAACGCCCGCGTTATTTACTAAAACGTCTATGCGCCCAAAATGAGCTATCGTCTCTTTTATCAGGTTTTCTCGGCTTTCTTTGCAGGCGATGTCTGTTTGAACATATCTCACATCTATGCCATGTCGCTCAAGTTCGCTTATAGCGTCTGAGGCATTTTCAATCGGACTGATGTCTGCAATTACAATATTGTACCCATCAACAGCCAGCGCATTTGAAATCCCAAATCCAATCCCACGCGCTCCGCCCGTAACTATCGCACATTTATTTGTAGACATTATTAATCATCCTTCCCATACGTTTCTAAGTAAATTGGTAAATACACTTCCCTATCTCTAATTACGCAGCCGCATAACCCGATGTCGCGCTTGAGCATGCTGCATTTAGAGCACGTAACACATACTTTGTTCCTTTCAAGCTTACCCTTTTCAATTATGTCTTTGGCAAAATCAGGATATGCAAAGAACAATCGTCCATAACCTATAAAGCTTGCTCCACCGTTTTGCAATATCCATGAAGCAACATATGGCGATAATTCCCTAAGCCAGCTATAGCCCGTGCCAACAATCTTTGCCTCAGGAACTGCTTGCTGAAGCTCGCGTGCGTAATTTAACAGCCTATAAACGCCTTCTAATGGTGATTCTTCGGGATAGTATCCTCCCATATCGTAGGGTCGGCTGATGTGTGGCAAGAACGCGGGATTGCCCATAGTAATGTTGATAAGCACAACACCACGCTTCACCAACTCCTGCGCAAGCTTTATCGGCTCACCAAGGTCAACCTTTGAATAATCGCTTAAATCTGTCCCCCAACCTTTGCTTTTTGTCAACGCATCATATATATTTATTCTAACTGCAATTACAAACTCGGGATCGTTCACAGCCGCCTTTACCCTGTCAATGATTTCAAGCATAAGCCCTGTTCTGTTTTCAAAACAGCCGCCATACTTACCTTCGCGCTCAAAACAAGAGAAGAGTTCGTGCAGTAAATATCCGTGGCATGCTTTGATGTCAACTCCGTTAAAGCCAGCTTCTTTAGCCAGTAAAGAGGCCTTGACAAACTGCTCGATTAGGCTGTCTAAGTAGTCATCGCTTACAATTGGATAATCGCTTGAAATCTTTAAGCGTTCGTCCAACTCAGGCATGCGACTGGCGATTATAGGTACCGACTCCGGAGGTCCGTTTGGCTTTGAATATCGTCCGCTATGATTGAGTTGTAGGATTGTCAGCGGTCTTGCAGGAGCAATTGGGGAGCTTTCGGCAGCTTTATTTATCCGCTCTACCAGCTCCTTAAATCCCGGCAACGACGATTCGTTAATATAAAGCTGACCCTTATTAGAACGCCCTTCATCACTAACGCTTACCGATTCCAGCCAAATCATGCCAACGCCGCCGGCAGCGACACGCTCATATCTTCTAAAGGTAAGCTCTGTCGGCCCTCCTGCACTGTCGGAGTCGCCGCCTTCCATCGGATGAGCCACCATAGCGTTTGCAACTGTATGCGGGCTAAGCTGCACAGGCTCTGAAAGTATGCTCAAATCCTCACTTGTGCCGATATCCATGTTCAGCTCATTAATATCATCTTGCAAATCTTTCAATGACTTATAGTTAAATTTTTTATGCATATTATGACTTCACTCCTTGTTTTAATGGTTTTCTAATGCTAATTCTGATTATATCGTATTTTTATAATATATGATAGATAAAAATGATAGCTTATGGAAAATATTTATGAATGATAACAGAAAAGTCGAGCCATTTATATAAACGGCTCGACTTTTAGATTAACTACTTCTTATCTACCTCTTTGTGTTCGGTCCCAGCGATTCTTTGTTAGCGTTATGTGGGATTCCTTCGTCTAAATTCTGCGGCATATTCTTTTTGATGTTCTCGGTTTCTTTGAAGTTTGTTTGGTTCTTTGAGCCTTTTGATTTCGGCATGATGAAAGCCCCTTCCTAGGTTTTGTTAAGCTTAGTTTGGGGCAATTTGTGCTTAATTATACTGTTTTATGTAGCGTATTCAAAAAAACTGTTAGTACAATAAAAAAGGGGCTTGACGCACACTCGCGGCAAACCCCTTTTTATGCTTTTAGAACTAGATTTATTCATCCAAAGGCGCAAACTCCATTGCGCTCATATCTTCATACAGATAATGATCATTGGTTGCAGCAACTACAGATGCAAAGTACCACGCCAATTCATTCACGTCCGGAAAAAATCGCGCGTTTTCGAGCTTCAAAATATTTGCAGCTTCAAATTGAGGGCGACTATTGATACGCCCCAGCAAGCGATTCATAGCCGTTGCGGCTTCGGCGCGAGCGAGATTGGCTTGCGGGCGAAAGTGCCCACTTGGATCACCAAACATTAACTCCATGTAGGTAACATCGGACACATAGACCTGCGCCCAGCTGCTAATGTTATTGGTGTCAAGAAATGATGACTTATCCAATGCGCTTTGTGCCGACACTACTCGTGCAAGCATCGCCGCGAACTCTTCACGTGTAATAGGAGCATTTGGTCTAAAGTTATCGCCGTCGCCATGTACCAGCCCAGCATCAAATGCCCATGCAACATAATAGTAGTACCAATGTTCAGCTCGTACGTCTGCAAAAACGTCAAACTCAGCCATGCCGGGTGGTAGTTTGGCAATACCATGTTCAAAATCTAGCAAGTAGATGCGTACAAAAATGGTTGCAGCCTCAGCTCTTGTCAGTATGCCGCTAGGGAAGAAGTTACCACATGTGTATCCAAACATATATGCCAAATGCAGTTTGCGTTCAGGTGCTTGCGCAGGTTGTAATTCATCAGGTAATTCAGGCTCGCGCAAAAGTGGCAAAGGTGGCGGAGTTAGTTCTGGGGTTGACTCATAAGTTGGTTCCGGTGGTTCTATAGGCAGCGGTTGCGTTGTATTGCCACCTGGTGCTTGTACAATAAATGTCACAGTAAACGTTTTATAAATTTCGTATCCCGAAATGGATATAGTGGCAGTGTGTACTCCTAAAGCAAGCCCATTAACAGGTGTGACAGTAAAAGCAAAGCTGTCGGCTACCGCAATATCGGCGATATCCGTCGTGCTAAGCATAAAGCTATTTGCGCCTGTGCCGGATAGAGATAATTCTAATTGTCCTGTTGGCAATGTACCAATGTTGGCAATTGTCACTTCATGCGCCGCTTGTGTTGCGTAGCCTAAATTTACAGTTGCAAATGTGTGATTGCCTGCGGGCGAAAGGGAAATTCCGCGTGTATCCACAGGTCCGTTTTCGTCTGCAACAAATGTCCAGTCTCCAATAAATTGCAGGTCGCTATTTGGCATTATAAGCGAACCATTTGACAACGCAGGCACTGTTGAGTTCCATCCATTAAATGTCCATACACCAGCGACGCTGTTGTCGTACCCAGGAAAACTTGATGGATTAACTTCCGTAGGTGTAACTGGCGTACCTGCTATAACATAGCGACTGCTCGGCGCAATTGCCGGGGAGTTGCTAAAGATATAACTTACTATAAACTCGCTTGCCTCAAATCGCCAACTGCCAACAAAGTCCACATCGTTATTTGGCATTATAAATATTTCGCCACTTACGCCGGGGCTGCTCGTTTCCCATCCGTCAAAAACCCAATTCCCCACAATACCATTGTATTCGCCTGCAATGCTTGTTTGGCTTAAAGTAGAGGCTGATACAGGGTAGGTACCTGCATATACAGAGCGGCTACTTGGTGCAGCAGGAGCACCAAGAGGTGCGTTTGCAAAACTATAGTTAATTTCAAAACCGGCTGTCACAAAATTCCAAGTCCCGGTAAAGAC
>Ga0123355_10010197_pt1 | contig 14367 bp, 6 predicted proteins | sample TergutEmb28metaG_3_FD_89872 | JGI IMG/M metagenome (GOLD analysis project Ga0123355, IMG submission 89872) | Embiratermes neotenicus P1 segment gut microbial communities from Petit-Saut dam, French Guiana - Emb289 P1 | ecosystem: Host-associated > Arthropoda: Insects > Digestive system > Gut ...
GAGAAGAAAATTGAGAATTTGGAAGAGATGAAAGGTTTGTGTAAAGGGAAATGCCGGTTTAATGTTTTTTTTTTTTTTTGTAGGGGTGGGGGACAGTGGATTTGAACACTAAAACAGGGCATATCTTAACCTTTTGGCGCCGGAATTATTTTTTAAATTTAAGCACACTCTGTATATAAAATGTGAATAATACAGGAACCAAATACATTAGAATTATGAAACAAACTGCATCTTGAAGAGAAAAAAATGGAGAGTATATACCGTGTTTAAAATATTCAGTACCTATATTTGTTGAATAAATATATAAAATGCAACTTTAGAGGTTAGCAGTGCGGTACAACCACTATATGGGTCGTTAGGCGTCAAACGGTTAAATGGAGGACATATAACAATGTGATTATTGATTTTGGGCCTTTGAAATTCAATGTTCAAAGAGGGAAAACCTAAAAATTAGGGAACGTTTAGTTGGAATATTTATCAGAATTAATCTACAGGCTCACCCTCCTGCAGCACCTCTTAGTGTACTTTGATTCTTGCTTTGCTTTCATTAATTTCTAGGAAAACACTTTTCCTCTTGTTTCAAAGGAAGCCTCTCAGTAAAGTGTCACCCCTTGTAGCTGACTGCTGTCTCTTCCCCTCATGATCCTGACTATTTTCCATGCCATTTGACATATTATTAACCCATTGCTTCTGTCGTGATGGGTTGGTATCACACAGTGTGATGCTCGGGGTGCTGAACATTGCTTATTGGCAATGGCCAATTATGGCCATTCTTATGTGGCACTAATGTAAATTCTGGTCTCCAGCACATCACACTCAGCATTTAATTGTGGCACAGAGTGGTTAAGTACATAAATCACAGCAAGCATAAAAATAGCTATTTATGTGTACTGTTATGTCACACTTTAATTCCACTTTTAGTGTTGGGCAAAGAGTGGAGTTCTAATAAGGTTTGAGTATACATAATCACAGCTGATTTAATGTGTTGTGTGTTGTTTCAGGCACTGTGCTTGCAATTGCATGTGGCTACATGTATGAACTGGAGACACCACCAGAGAATATGCCAGAAGACAGTGTGTTTATCCGTTATGTCACTGATCAGGAGACAAAACCAAAGTAAGAACATTGTACTGGTTTTCCAGGTGTACCTGGTAATTAACTGACTTGAATGAGTGAGTGACCTGATTATTAGTAATGTTGGCCATTAAAACAAATCTGCAGTTGCGCAAAAGAAATGGAAAGGTGATGGTGAATGATGTGTATAATTTAATGAAGGGGGTTGTGGCATACTTCATAGTACTACACCAAAATTTGCCTGAAGAAACTGGAAAACCAAGAGCAAACTCAAGGTAACTGGAATCCAGCAGAGATTTGTATCAATCACCTACAAAATACTGGTGTAAGTGATCTGAAGTTTTTACAGCATTGAAGATTCATACCGTTGGCACTTGGGTTGTGACACTTTACAGCAACATAGGTGATTACAAGCATTTTGGAGGAAAATATTACCTCTGTGTTCCATCCTGAAGATGGAAGCATGTATGACGCAATAACCATTTACCTGATTACATGGTGTAGTAAGTTAGAAGACCACAGTATGTGTCTATAACATTATCATTTTAAAGAACATGCACTGTCATTTGATTTTATTTGATACATTTTGTGTAATGGTGTTGGTGAAAGATAAGATCTTGCTAACACATAGAAAATGATGTTTCCAACATTTGCTGTATTTAGTACCATATTTTCCCGAATATAATATGATGACCTTCACAACCTTCATAACCTTAATTTTTAAGGGAGAATACGTATACCTAACGTGTGCAACCTTGTGTAAGTTTGTGAAGGTCCCTCCCCTCCCAATTTTTCAAATGATGGATTGCACAAAATTTCTTGCATTGTTTTTGGGCAAGTATGGAAGTTCATAAAAGCACATTCTTCAACAAAGTCTATGAATTCCTGAAAGCCTTCAATGTGAACCATGATCCTGGTCTCTACACAAACCTTACAACCCTGGAAAGCATGGTGACTGGTAATAAGTAATCGAAGTAGAGTTTGAGGTTTAGCAGCTTTTGTTAGCATATCAGTCTTGTATTTTGGAACTGGGCGGGCTGGAGCCAAAACCTTGTTTTCAGAAGTAACGGTGTGATATCCATGAACAGCTTCAGTAACATCCACATATTTGTTTGAGTCCACATCAGTCCTGGCTTTTTGTCAGGTTTTCATGTATGGAAATAATTTCATCCACTTCTTATAATTGTACTGTTTTGCTTGCATCTATAGAGTTATTTGTCAGACTTTCAGAAGAAAAGACTTTCTCTTTTCGTTCTGTAATTTTAAAAAATATTCATTTGCCTTGTGTTTTGTGCTGTATCAGTCCACCCATTTGGTGTATTTGTACTGTTGTCATCTTTCTCTGATTCAGCGAGACCACAGTCACAATGCAGGTTAGGTTTGTGCTGGTGCTAGAAATATGTGTGCGTCAGTACCCAAGTAACTGCCGTGTGTTTGGGATGTGAAATAAGAAATGTCTTTGAACATTTTTTGAGGCAAACAGAAAAGGACTGATTTAGCACAAGATGCCATATGTTTTTGCTTTGTAGATCATCCATTGAGTTATAGAGACGGGATATGATTCTGTCCACTTTTCTGTGTCCTTCATTTTCAGGCTAAATATGTGCATTAGCTCTTGGATCTTAGCATTTAAACACCAAAGCCAGCTCTTGTCCTTACATGTGATGTACATACAGATTGCTGTAAATCAAAGCATGCAGCTACTGTGATTGGGCCTTTCGTTATATTTCCTTATTCTGCATTTTATGTATAAATGCCTGCTTTAACGTTTCAGAGATGCAGTGTGTTTTTGTTTCTTTGCAGCTGCAGTTTCATTGTCTAAATCATTGGTATGCCCCTGCAACCTATCACAAACTGCACAAGGGTATGATTTGCATTCTACCTGCTCCTCCACCAGAGGCACTATAGTCGGTTGTGGACCTTGTCTTTGAATACAGTCTTCCTCCATTCCCAGTGGTACCTGACCGTTGCCTCCCTGAATCCTAAGCATCCGTCTGGTTGTGAATTCAATTTTAATTTTTTTTTTTCAGTAGGCTTGTTTTTAATGGGATAGGGATGTCAACCCAATGCCCAGGCCTTGACCTGGAAGACCAGTGTGTCTTTTTTGTCTGGAACCTCACTCTTGACCTGTGTGGCTTGGGAGACCTTGCCAACAGCTGTGCTACCACTGGCATAGCTAGTGACAATGGTGGATCACACGATCCCCACTGCCATGACAAGGTGGAGAAACCATCCGGAAGACAAGTGTGTGATAGGGTACTCCACGTGAGAAGTGGAAGTAATGGTTGTATACCGGTAGCAGTAATGTGGTATTGGACGCTCTTCCTGCTTGCTCCTTTTTTAGTACTGTTTGTTTTTTACTGTCTAGTATTCAGCCCCAAAGGCAGATAAATTTGTTCTGGATTTCTGTTTTGGAGAGAGTGATTCCTTTGTTTGATAATGTTTTTAATGTGTTCCTTTCGTTTGGTCATTTGGAATGGTATAGAGAACTGTAATTTTCTTCTTGTTTTGTATGGGTGTGAAACTTGTCTCTTACCTGAAGGAAGGGACATAAACTGATGGTGTTTGATGGTAGGATGCTGAGGAAGATATTTGGACCTAAGAGGGAGGAAGTGAGAGCAGGATTTAGAAACGTGCACACTGAGGAGTTTCATTATTTGAACTCCTCACCAAATATTACTAGGGTAGTCAAACCAAGGATGATAAGGTGGGTGGGGAATGTGGCGTTGTATGGGAAAGAAAGATGTATGCAGTGTTTTGGTGGGGAAACCTGAAGAAAGAAGACACTTGGAAAACCTAAGCGTACATTGGACCTTAGTATTAAAATGGATCGTAAAGAAATAGGATGGGCACTGTGGCACTCTCTTGTGGACATGGTATTGAACCCTGTGGTTCCATAACTACAGTGAGTTTATTGACAAACTGAACAGCTGTTAATTCTGAAGGACTGTGCTGTGTGGAGTTAGTAAGCAAGGTGGCTGTCATCTTGTCACATGACTTTGTCTTGTGCTGCGATTTGTGGCCAGCCTTTAAGCACATTAGGCCATTGTTGCTTAGAAAGGGAAGGGAACTCTGTCTTGTAAGATACCCTGTGACACGTGATGATAGCTGACACACTGCATGCGTCCTAGTTAGCCTTGAAAGGGAGGCAGTGACCTGACTTTTCTCCACGAATTATTTCTCAACTTCACACATTTTGTTGCTCATGGTCTTCAAATATAAATCTGTTATTCTATAAATTATCTCCATGTTTCTACACAGATGGAAATTTAATAAAGATAAATGTATTGTATTGTTCCCAGAATTTTGATTTGAATTTTGTTATACCTCAGTACTTTTGGGCTGGTAACGGTTCATAGTTAAATTTATGCCAGTCCTGTCAGTTTGTGATTGTTTAATGGTGCTGGTGATAACTTTAGACTTCATGGCATCAGATGGTGAGTGTGTGACGGATTGAAGAGGATGAGGAAGGCAGCATTGGTGGCCAAGTGTTATCTGTCTGGAGGGACAGGACTACCATGAAATATGTTAGGATAGTCAGTGTACCTGCCGATATTCGAACTGGGAATCTTTCAGTTACAATTCAGAAACATCACCTCTTGACGGATGATGGTCCATGTTCTTGTTTCCATGTAACCATACTGATTTCATGTTAATGGGTTGTCCTTCAATGGCAGTTTGATTTCTGCCATTAACATTTTGTTTAAGGCAGCAGGCAGGCCTTCTGTCTCTGCTTTATACACTTCTCAGCCATGATGGTGAAGTACTACATATCTGTTGGTTTTTGCTAAACTTGATCAACACTGTGGGTGTGCTCATGGTCAGCTAGAGGTAAGCTCATAGTCATGGATTTGGGTATGATTCACAGTGAGTGCTCTTACTGCCCTCAATTGCAGTTAGTTTTGCTTTAAACATGTTCAGAAACTTTTCCAATGAAGATCTGGCATAAATCACTGTTACTTTGGGTCTTATAATCGTTGTAAAGATACTTGTGCTTGCTTGAGTGCAACATGATGTCAGTATGACTGTTTGAACAGTTGCATTTAAATTCGGACAGTATTTTCCATGAATGTGAACATACTCTCTTGTGAATCAAGCTGTGTAGATCATGTTCACTTAAACCAGAGTAAACCTTGATGAATTCTAGAGCCAGGTGAAGGGTTGTGACGGTCGGGGTAACATACCGGTCAGTAGGGCATGTCGTACTGCAGGAGGAATGATTGAAACCAAGGTAGGCCCACCTGTACCTCATGTCAGATTGCTACAGTGTAGTAAAATGAAACTGTATTTACTCAGCGTAGTTACTAATTGGGGTAAATAGACGTAACTTTTAAAAATACGTGGCTGCATAGGCACATTGTCATCTGAATGTGCCGGATATTAGCCTACGTACTTTGAGAACGCCACTGACGATTCTTTAGAAAACAGGATTTTATGGCTTGTAGGCCTTCAGTCTTTGTTTTTAATGAGAACTACAAAGGAGTTGCATCGTGAAGTAGTAAGGTGATAGGTAGTGAAGTAGGCTTGCCGGTGAACGAAATGCTGCAGAGGTGAATTTTGTTTTGAACGTCGTCATTTTTGACGCGTTCGCCAAATTGCGGAAAGCGACTGTTAGCGTCGTGATGTCTGTCTGTGTATCTGTCCGTACGCATTGAACATCTCGGCTCCCACCGGACGGATTTTCGTGAAATTTGATATTTGGGTATTTTTTAATAATCTACGAGAAAAAACCAAGTTGCGTTAAAATCAGTCAATATCGGATACTTTTACATGAAGACTAATACACATATTTTGTCACATCTTGCTCAGTTTTCAGACAAAAGTTGTATAGAAAATAAAAACACATTTTATGCTCAATAACCCCCCCCCGAAAGTCGTGCCGTTTATGAGAAAATGTGGAAAAATATTGTGCAGCTGGACAGGCCACAAATGATATGGCGCACGCACTTTGCATGCTGAATAAGTAAGGCTTCAAACCCACACTTATAATACGTAATACTTATTGCTGTTACACTGCAACAATGGTGGCACGAACGCGTCTGTTACGTTTTGCGTACATTGCCTGTCTTGTCATACGTTAAAGCTGAGTACGTGATCCAGTGTGTTGTTTTTCAACCCTTCTTGCGGCTCAGTTGTTGAGTTACCCTTCTCTTTACAGTGTAGCGTATGTTTTGTATTTTGAATTTTCTTGACAGGCAGTTATTCGTTCTATGGGTGGAACGAGGCTGAGCCCCTCGATGCTGTGTATTGTACCACCCCCGGATAATGGATGAATGGATGTAGAACACTGCTGGAATGATGTTTGGCAGGAGAAAAAGTGTTGCGGTACTAATTAATCCACCACAAATCCCACATGATTTGCTGTGCGGTTTAACCCAAGCTTAGTAACCTATGTCATGACCCGCCTACCGATTGAGAGACACTGATCAAAGGTAACTAATAACGACCATAAAAGATTTCGTTTAATTTGCTAGCGTTAAAGGGTAGATTTCATAAAGATCAAGTTCACCCTAGCATAGGCCATGAAGGTCCAGAGAGGGTGTAGAGGTATAGCTCTGCTCTTTCTTTAACCTCGGGCTAGATGCGGTGAGTGTTCAACGCCACGCCCCAGCCCTCTTAGGCCGGGTAAGAGACCCGGTACCCGTTGTACAGGAAGGTGGAAGGGCTCCAGTGCCGGTCTGGAGGGTTGCGGAAAATCTCGCCCCCACCGGGATTTGATCCCCGGACCATCCAGCCCATAACGAGTCTCTATAGCGACTGCGCTATCCTGGCCCACATAGATTTGATGTATGATGCGTTATGAAGATACAATACCATCCGGTTGACCACATTATTGTGCAGCTCTTAATTATGAAAAGTTTTACATTTCATACGAGTTTGAAAACGAATCAACTGTATATTACGGTAATATCTGGTAAATTGAATTAACTTGACAGCCGTGCGTAACTTCATAAGTGACATGAAACCGTAGGCAACTAATTTACATATTACAGACATTACAGCTGTGCCCGACAATCACCGGGCGATGACATTCCCTGTAGCCAGTATAACGCGAGTATTGGATTTGTATTGAAAAAACTGCAGAGTTCACATCAGAAGCGTATTAAAAACTTTTTACACGCGAACCAGGCAATCGGGTTTGAAGAATGCTCTGAGGATAGCGGAGATCAAAGGGGGGTAACATTAAAGGCAGGGTCAGATATTTCTTACGTGTTTTGTGTCTTATATTTTGCTGTTCATTGCCTTTGTATTATTCATCGAGAAAGAATGTGCTTCGTTTGTACTGTGGCTCTGGTTACAGTCACTGTGATCTGGGCTTCTGGTTGGTCGCTTTGGGTCGCAAACGATGACAGTTGTGTTCTGTGAAATCACCTGTCCCAAAATCTGTCTTCTTATAACATAAAGAAAGCTCTTTCAGCTGCACGTTTACTCTGGCATATTATAATGAATACTGTCGTAATTAAGAGGATTTGGCAGCGGCATTCGTTCCATAACGGTACGGCCAACCTTGAGTTTTCATAAAAATTATGTAAGGTAAAAATATTCAGTTCTTGCCGCACAGAGAACACAATCCGTGTCCATTAGAAACCTGAAGGAAAGAGATTGTTTCGAAGACCTAGGTACAGATGGGAAGATAATATTGAAATGGATGTAACAGGAGGTTGGAGGAAATTACATAATGAGGAGCTTCGCTATTTGTATTTCTCGCCAGATATTTGGATGATCAAATCCAGAAGGCCGAGATGGGCGGGTCATATAGCACATATGGAGAGAAGAGAATATATACATAGTTTTGGTAAAAAAAAGCCCCGAAGGAAAGAGAAGACTTGGAAGACCTAGGTGTAGATGGGAGGACAATCTTAAAGTAATCAAATGGGAGGGCATTAACTAAATTGATCTGGCTCAGAATAGGGAGAAGTGTCGAGTTCTTGTACATGCGGTAATGAACATACTGGTGCCGTGAAATGCGCGGACATACTTGACAGGCCCAGAAACTGTTAGCTCCTCTAGAAGGACTGTGCTTCGTGGAGGTGGTTGTGGTCCGCATGTATTGCAGCAGTGGCCTTCAGACTGTTAATATCTGTGAAAACCTTGTGTCCTCTTGGCTATTCTAACCGAATGAAAAGTGTAATTAATGTGAAGCCAAGTTTCTCCAAAATCAGTGTCTGTGAACTGTTGAACAAGATCATTTATAATGCTTAAATACAACCACGACTGGGCATCTTCTTAGCATGATGTGTCAGGTTCGTTTGAAGGCCATCAACCCCATTGTGAGAGGGAAGAATCGAACTTGAAGTTTATTTACTACGTAAATATATAAAGGAGTAATGTTGTAATCTTAAGGTGTGTCATCCCCGTTGTGTTAGGTCAATAATACAAAGCTGTAGTATGTATATATCTATATATACATACAGTCATGAACACAAAAATGTTACAATTAGTAGCAATATGTAATATACAACTACAGGGCCGAAACATGTAATTGTATATTATATATTGCTACTAAGTAATATTTTTGTGTTCATGACTGTATGTATGTATAGATATATACACACTACAGCTTTGTATAAGTAGTGTTGTGCTTCCAGAACCTTCCTTTTGACATATAAAAGTTCAGAGAAAATGCTAAGGTCAGTGCAAACGAAAATTTGACGGTGTTAACAGGGGCGAACTCCGACCTTTCAAAACGAAGTTTGAAAGACGAAAGGGGCATCTGGATAAGATTCCCTGTAGCAAAGCTCATTTCAGCCGTAGCTGTGCACGTCATGGAGGTATATGGGGGAGTAGTGGATTAACTCCACCTATTCTTAATGTCTGCACGAGTGTAGGGTTTGACGCTTTGGTCGCTTTGCCCGAATAGCCGTTGCATATGAGGCTGGTTGGAGCCGAGAGCCGGTCTTGACACTTCGTAAAAGAGAAAAATATATGGCCTCTGATGGGATCGAACCACGATCCCTGTGTCGTTCAGACCGTAGCGAAGTGAGGAATCTAACAGGTTGTCCTTCGAGAATTCTGTAGTCAAAGTGTTCACTGTGTTAAAAGAATATTACCGGCGAAGGTAGATATTCCTTAAAAAATTACGTATGCCTACTTTAGGTGTTTCAAGAAAAGAACTACAGATTCAGGATGCGTAGAACAATGTGTGTGAACTTTTTTGTACAGGGAGAATTGTCACGTTTCAGTACATTGCCAACAGTGGTAACACAATTCAAGGTTTTTAGCTACAGAGAGAATACTTGGAAGATTCATTCATTAAAAACGAATTCATTTCTAAAACTACTTGCATTTGACTACTGTAAAAGTTTACCTTATCCAAGACTTCTTATTACTCAGTAAACACTTCATGTGGCTTTACTTTTCATTGTTACAATGTTTATTCCAGTTCCGTGTATTATTTCTTGGAACCTGAAAAAAAAAAAATCCAAACTTCGTACGTGAAGTTCCGTATGCTTACATCAGTAAGAAACTGTGAGTGTGGATGATGTGAAGCATATAACTGTACTCTCAGATGATGCAGGAGGACAACAAATGAATTTGTAGCCGACCGCTTTGTGTACTTTGTTGACACACAACTTCTGTGTGCAGAAATGACTTAGTGTCCCCGTTAAGAGGCTACAACTACCTTCAATGTGCCCAAAATTTGGGATTGTCTGATAACAGGAATTGTGTGGGAAGTATTCTCACTGTGAGTCAGTATGCTTAAGTGCTAAAGAATTTTCTTAGTGACTGCCCTCTTCTTTCAAACTTCTCAGCTTCGGGTAGGGTCTAAGGATCCAAAACGTAAGTCATTTTAAGTCTATTTGTAAATGGATGGTTTATTCGGGATCAGTGTTACTGAGAATATAAGTGGTGTAAAGTACATATTTAGTGACACATCGATACATTCATGTATTATTCAGTGACAATGATGAGTTACAAACATGTGAGGAGAAGCCCCTAAAGTTCTTTGTCAACGCTGCGCCGTCCTACTGCCTGTAGCTTTGTCTTAAACCTATTACAAAACGAGGTTCTGTCGTAATAGCTTGACGGTTACGAACTGAGCTGCGAGAACATGGTATGTGCTTTTGGTACTCTTTTTTATTTAGGTCTACTTTTATCGGTTTAAACGATGTACGATTTTCTGACCACATCTTTGAAATAATAAACCACTTGTATAAACATTACAACAAAAATTAAATAGAGACTATATGGAACTAACATTTAATTAAATTTATACCAGCCAACTCTTTCTTCCTCACTTGATGAATTGAATTCCTATGTTCCAACTCCAAAATTGAGTTTTTATATTTTAATTTAATAATTTCAGTTTCCCTCTCTTCCTCTTTATTCCATCGGATATTTCACAGATGAAACGTGATGTAATGTTGTTAATTGTTATCAAATTCCTTCTTTCCTTTCATTGGCGGATTCACCTCAAAAGCGGCATCGCCTCAACTTTTCTCATAAACGTCAGACGACGTAACGTCTTACACGTGTATAATAGATATTCTTGTTGGGGGAAACATATTTGAAGTTCTTCGGATGGGCATGTCGCTTTCTTTCCGAAGTAACTACTGAAATAACCAACACTGTTCCGGAAACTGAATTTTATGCTTGGTGCTTCTATGGACATTATAGTCAAACGCATATTTTGTTGGCGTCTGCGAACACCTTCGTACAGCGAGGCAGTGACTAAGGGTTAGGTATTTCGAACGGGTCCGTCGGACTATGTGCTTTTCCTGATCTCGGTAACCTGAGGACGGTAGCTTCTTGAGTGCGTTGCTTTAAATGTGCATTAGACGATGAACATAGCCTGAAGTAAGAAGGGTTTGAAGTCGTACGTGCCGTATCGGACGCGTTATGGGCCTCACTCGGAGAATTACAATTCTTCGAGAGTTTAAGAAGAAAATCGCGTACCCTTTGTTGTAGCTTAAAGTGCATGAATAGTAAAAGTAATGTGTCCCATGGTGTTGCCTTCCCTCCTCTTGCTGACACAATTGGGTGTGACGTTTCATACATTACTGTATTTTTATTGTATTTTTTACTATATTTTACCGCTTGCTTTGGAATGCCATAAGAAGTGATGTTTGAAGGAACGTGGCAATGTTAGGCACACGTGAAGGTTAAATACTGCTGAAATTAGAGCGCCCTATCGAATGGGATTGCTGCCTGTGGCTTAGGGGTGATCCAAGAAATTTCTTCTTACACTACCCTGAAGTTGGAGGCAGCTGTCGTCTTCAAAAGGTCGGTACCTATTTATGAATTGACACGGCGTCATTGCGATACGCCTGTTACATTTGAGTCTTTTAATTATAGACCTAGCATTCAAGAGTTGCGATCTTCCTGTTACATTTCGTAGCATACTTCTGGACCTAGAATTCAGCAGTTGCGATACTCGTGTTACATTTCAGTCTTTTAATTATAGACATAGCATTCAGGAGTTGCGATATTCCTGTTACATTTCGTAGCATACTTCTGGACCTAGAATTCAGCAGTTGCGATACGCCTGTTACATTTCAGTCTTTTAATTATAGACCTAGCATTCAGGAGTTGCGATATTCCTGTTACATTTCGTAGCATACTTCTGGATCTAGCATTCGGGAGTTGCGATATTCCTGTTACATTTCATAGCATACTTCTGGACCTAGCATTCAGGAGTTGCGATAGTCCTGTTACATTTAGTAGCGTACTTCTGGACCTAGAATTCAGCAGTTGCGATACTCGTGTTACATTTCAGTCTTTTAATTATAGACCTAGCATTCAGGAGTTGCGACACTCCTGTTACATTTCGTAGCATACTTCTGGACCTAGCATTCAGGAGTTGCGATGGTCCTGTTACATTTCAGTAGCATACTTCTGGACCTAGCCTTCAGGAGTTGCGATAGTCCTGTTACATTTCAATAGCATACTTCTGGACCTAACATTCAGGAGTTGCGATACTTCTGTTATTGGGACTGTTGCATTTGCTTATTCCTTTTAATCACCAGCAGTTACAGTGCCCTAATTTAGGCCAGGGTATTTTCTATAGACCTACTTATGTACATATGCGACCTTAATCACAATTACAAGGCTGGAAAGTGTGAGACATAGACACACACCTACTTGAACTATATTTTCATCATCTTAAAATGGAGCATTTCAAGAAGTAAAAATAGTTCTTTGTGTCGGTGCTTGTCACTGTGATGTATGGTGCGACTTTGGGAGATAAATAGGTTTGTGACTTCAGCAGAATCATTGCCTGCCGTATAGCTTTTATTGTAAGGATCTTTTGTTCGGTTATCACAGTTCAACTTTCTGCAGTAAAGCATTGTTATAATCCAGCGGGATATAAATGCGCCGATGTCTATAGCAACCCAAAGAGTTACGTACGTGTTTGAATGCAATGCATGAAGCCAGAACGGAGATCAAAATTGAAAAATGATAAATGCCTTCCGCCTCTCTCGACGGCTTTCAGGTTTGTTTTAATTGTTTTCCTACTCTGATGACAACACATTTTTGTTTTGCGTTCTGTTTCATTGTCTCTTTCTCTCGTTGGGGGTTGTATTCTCATCCCCAAAACGTCATTAATAACAGGAAAGCAATTCAGTAGAGAAAAATGCGTGTACTTTCCGGGTAGTCGTAGAATTCATACACAAACGTACATTCGGAAATTATTATTAAATTTCATTTATAGCTCGTTGATTTCCTTTGTTCGACGAGAAAGATGAAGTGTGTGTCCGATTTGCTCCATTATTCGTGGTATGAAAAATATCGCGTGCTATTATAATAGGTTACATATTTTGTTCAGCTTATTGTTTCGACAATTCCGAGTGGTTATGGAGTGGCAACATTGAAACTGAAAACATAGAATTTTATTAATTTTTAAAAATCATTATTTTACTTTCACCAAGTAAAAAATGTTATTTCTACATTCGAAATAACGAAATTACCTCAAGCCTTGTTTCTCAGAACTGAAGAAACGTTTTTTGTTCCGCCGTCTTTACGGTTTATTTTGCGCTGGTTTATAAGCTTGTCAAGCTTCAAACCAAGAATTTACATTATTCTGTGTGTGAACGTGTTGTCACCTAGGACAACATTACTGTTACTGTAATTGTCCAAGTCAATTACATCGTCTCTTTACGACCATCAAAATGGCCACAGATTGTCCAATCATGGGCATAATATATATAAATTATATATGTATTTTTCTTTTGTCGCAACAGCCCCCCCCCTCCCCCCAGTGGGCCAGGACCTCCTCATTCTCGAGATTTCTAGATCACACTCAACGACGCACCACCGTCGGCAGGACTCCTCTGGACGAGTGATCAGCCCATCGCAGAGACCTATACCTGACAACACACAACACTCACAACAGACGGACATCCATGCCCCGGTGGGATTCGAACCCACAATCTCAGCAGGCGAGCGGCCGCAGACCTACGCCTTAGACCGCGCGGCCACTGGGACCGGCAAATTATATATATAAATATATAAACTAATATGCGCGGTTCTTGTTAAATTTTATGGCCACTGGGTTTAGTGTGAGTGATTCTTTGTATGGGCTCGGCATAGTTTCGCTGTAGTCTGATTTTGGGAAGTAGCAGAACGCGTGCTAAATGCTCATATTTACTTCCTAAACTTCATACATTGGCTGGCAGGATATACGTTGCAGGAAGCGGAGTTTGGTTGAAGATACACGTTCGACTGTCTTAGACCGCGTGAAAATGCTTTGTGTCTGTTTAACTGAGCCCATACTCGTATGTGCAGTTTGGCAATATCCATGCGGCTGTACAGGTTATATTAAATGGAATTTAGTAGTTAGGTTCGTGTCCGGATTGCGGCTTTTTGTTGATGACGTTCCGGAAAAACCGGCTATTATTAATTATAGTATCTTCGACATGTTTCGAACAACCAAGTGTTCATCCTCAGGAAGACTTGTACATGCAGCTTTATAGCGTTTCTTTCACGCGTCAGTATAAGCAGTCTGGTCGACATCGACCATGAAACAATTGCCATAAAACTGCATGTACAAGTCTTCCTGAGGATGAACAATTGGTTGTTCGAAACATGTCGAAAACAATATAATAGAATTAAATCATTAATGGGGAAAGTGTGCATTTTGTTGGCTCTTACTACATGTGAATACTAATACTTGTGCGTTTTATCGGACTTGATTCCTTAGTCCGACAGAAGGCAGTATTCTGGATGTATGTTAGGAGATCTGGGTGTAATTTCGCTAATATTCGTGCGGGGTGGGGTGGGGACACCCCCCCCCCCCCCCCCCCCCCCCCCCCCCCCCCCCCCCCCCCCCCCCCCCCCCCCCCCCCCCCCCGC
>Ga0123355_10010198_pt1 | contig 14366 bp, 10 predicted proteins | sample TergutEmb28metaG_3_FD_89872 | JGI IMG/M metagenome (GOLD analysis project Ga0123355, IMG submission 89872) | Embiratermes neotenicus P1 segment gut microbial communities from Petit-Saut dam, French Guiana - Emb289 P1 | ecosystem: Host-associated > Arthropoda: Insects > Digestive system > Gut ...
CACATAATACGGAAAGTACTGCAGTGTGAAGCTTGAAGCCTGAGCGGTGGGGATCACCGCTGGTTCAAGAGAAGTACCAGGAAGAAAAGGCCTGTGACAAGAGACATCCATATTGTATAATAACAACAACAACAACAACAACAACAACAACAACAACAATAATAATAATAATAATAATGAGGAGGAGGACAAAAACAGAGAAAATGGATAGGCTGCAGTTGGTGATAAAGAACAGAGTCTCATTTATTACCTGGAAGTCAAGAATGCCCTTTTCAGCTTGCTGTCTGATTAGGTCGGCATCCAATACCTCAGATATTTGTTCTTTTAATTTTGTATGTTGTGGTAACAACAATGATATGAGGTTCTGTAAAAGAAATACATGTGTTATAAGTATTAATTATACATTATACTACTATAATATTATACTAGAGGCAGTGTTTTTATCATGTCCTGGAGCACCATAACTGTTGCAGAAGTATTACTGCATCTACTGGGAATATGAATTGTTAATTATTTAGCATAAATAATACCCAAACAGTGACACTGTAAACTTGTGATATGGGATTACATTAATTCCACATCACGAAAGGTTCCGAAATTGTGTGTGGCAACAAAGTGAGCAGATTTAAAATATGGGACATGGTGGCAACTGCTATATCAAATATGTGATGCATGGAGCAGCCACAAATAATTAGGGTTATTTGGATTTTTTTTGCCAATCCTGGTGGATATGCAGACTAAGGCATAGGTCTGTAGCAGCTCAATTGCTGGGAGCGCAGGTTCAATTCCCATCGAGAGCATGGATGTTCATCTGTTGTGTTTCTTGCATGGTGTGTAGGTAGCACGCACTGTGAAGAGCTGAATATTTCTTGTTTTTAAGCTTTTGCCGTGTTCTAAATGTAATTTGTTCCTTTTTGGGTAATTCCTTGGCGTCTGAGTTCTAACTGCCGACGTTTCAGAACTCACTGTCGGTATCTTCATACTTCATTCACCTGCCTATGAAGATGGAACCGACAGTGAGTTCTGAAACGTTGGCAATTAGAACTCAGACGCCGGGGAATTACCCAGAAAGGAAGAAATTACAGCTGAATACTTGTTCAGAGTAGTCCTACCGGGTGTGTGTGTCTGACCCTGTGTGATCTAGAACCTGTATTGATATTAATAGTGTATGTCAGTGCAAATGTATATGCTGACATACACTATTAATATCGTAATACATATCCAAGCACATCGTGATGCCTCCATTCAAGATCTAGAACCCTCAACAAGGAGATGGCCTATGCCTGAGTTAGGCTGTTTTGGTACAGCCGGGGTGGGGGTGGGGGGTGGGGGGGAATTGGCTGCCATAAGAATGCAAATCATAGCAAAAGCAAACTTTTGTGACACTTCAAACCTTGGAAACATATTTTAATGTTGTAACATAGTTCACACAGATAAAACAAAGAAACCATAACAGTGTAATGGAAAATAACATAAGCCAGGAAGCTGTGAATGTCAGATTTGCACAAACATACTGTACTGTGTATTACCTCTTTTACATCTCCCAGTAACACCATTGCCTGGGTGTAATTTGGTGTCTCTTCCTTCAGATCTGCATCTAGTACGTTCCAAAATGCTCTATGAATTGTCTCCTTAACTTGCTTATGAATGCTGCTGAGAACATTTACATTTCTAGAATTAATTAAGAGATTCTCCTTTGTTCACTTAGCTGTCTTTGAAACTTGCTATGATACTTGTAATACAACATGATGGCCACACAAAATCTACAGGTATATTTGACGTTCTGTACAAAAGTATTTTAACTATAACATAATGCAAATTATAAAATTTGTACAAATATTCATTCCAATGGGCACAAATGCTCATTCTGAAGGGTACTTGCAATATACGATAATGGCTGAAATGCATAACCTTCAAGTCCATCTCACATCTTCTAATTTCATACATCACAACACATCATTAAGTTTACAATAATTATGCAGGTATGGCAACATATTCTTTTTGGAAGGTTGTCATAGAATTATGAAAGTAACAAAAAGTAGTTCTTTAGAACTCAAAAGACTCAACACATAGTTGTGTGACAAGACCAGATTCCAACACTTATGGGTACCCTGAATACTTTCTACAATAAAATCTACCCCCTCCAACCCCCTAAAATATCTTACCTGTTATCTGGAGGATCAAAATTCTGCAATCTGAAATCCTTGTCAACTGCAATCTCATGAGCAAGTGCCATATTGTTCATGCCACTGGCTGCTGTCATAATTTCTTCCAAAGATACATACTTTGGTGGTGATGCAGCTACGCCTGGGATAATAAACCCCTGAGAAGTTTTCTGTCTGCAGGAAATAAATAAAATGTTTCTCAGTTTTTACTTGCAAAATATTCACTTAATTCCACTTTCTTAGCACTGAATTATTCTTGCAATGAAGTTGAATACAGAAACTAGAGTGTGGCATACCACCTAGAAAACCAGTTGAGTAATCAATGTGGAACAGTTGTAGTGTATAATCTACTTTTTAATTAGTAGCAAAGGTTCAAATAGACTGTATATCATCAGCAATATAATGGGGCAACTCCACTCAAAATGTAACACTTTGAAACCCCACACTCATCTAAACAATATTTGAAGATTAATTTCCTGCCTCACAGAAAATACACAGCCTCTCCATTTCAAAGACCAGCTGGTTAATGTTGTTTAGGGAAACAACCAGTTTGTTTAGAATATCATACAAAACCCATGAACAAGCTATGCAGATGAAATACAAAGTCTTTCATATTAAGATAGATGGTAGTATGGTACCCAATGTGTATTAATCTCCAACCACCACCCGACCTATATATAGGATTACCAACACCCAATGACCGTATTTAACATATGTATTTCATCAAGAAATATACCTAGTGGATTTTTTGAGACATGTTGCATAATATTCATTTTTTCTCCACAGAATGTCATATATTTCATAATCTTACCTATTTTGGTTCATAAAATATTCATATTTTACATAAAGGGTGTGCTAAAATTTAAATGTCCAGCTCCAGGGCCAAAGGGTTAAACTCAAACAATAATTTCATACGTCCATCACTGACCAACAAGCAACTTCACCTCTTCCCATGTTCAGATCCATCTTCGCTGAAGGCCGCACCCTCGCTATCACATCGCTGTCTTGAACCACCACCCCTAACATCAATGGCATCTTCTGAACCCTTGGGTGTTGTGCCTGGTTTTGGAGACTTATCCTTTGATAAGTCTCTTTCCCCTTTCCCCTTTCTGTCCATATCTGATGTATCAGCACTGCAATGTAATATGAATAGTATGAAAGGAATTATATCAAATGTATACGAACTAAGTTTGAAACAAAGGATGCTGGCAGTACCAGAAACCAGTGCTGTTGTGGAGTCAGCCAAGGGCACAGTTGTGAGAAAGATACTATGAAATTCATTAAAATTAACTGACACCACAGCAAAAAGCAACAGTAGGTTTTATCAGAAGCTTCTTAACCCTTTAACGCCGAACGACCACTAAAGTGGCCGCGTAGTGTGCCCTTTAAATAGCCGAACGGCCACTAAAGTGGCCGCGCAGTGAGTCCTTTAAATAGCTGAACGGCCACTAAATTCCGGCGTCAAAGGGTTAATAAAACTTGTTTATGCCTTACTGCTGTCAGAGTTACGTTCTTAGGGACATGGCAACAGTGAGGACTACACAAGGGCGGCAGAAGGAACTTACTGTCACTTCAGCATACTTTTTGTGAGTTGCAGACAAACCACCACCAATGAAGGACATGAGGAATGTTATAAATTACTGCACATGTGTGGTGTCGCAACTCACCCTTTTAGGTGATGCCAATGTACAGCACATTATAATGAACAGCACTGGCACTTATCTAAGAGGGAAAAGATTATTGGAATACTGAGTGAATTTGAACATGATTATTCTGTGAGCATAGACCTGAATATTCTCACTCAGGGTAAAAAGTTTTCTTCATTTCTGGCTATGGGAAGGAGGGTGACTTAACACTAGGGTTCGATGAGACGAAACCATGTGCACTATTGGCTTTGACATGCACCGACAGAAGTGACTGGAGTTACTTTCAAGGACCCCAAGAAAATGAACTGGGAATCTTACAATCATGAGCTATGGGTTGAGGCTGTACCACGAAAGAACTGCTCATTGCAAAAAGTAGAGATGGCTGTTGACCTGTTACAGTAAGACATCCTTCAATCCTATAATCAGAACCCTAGTCAAAATACCACAATCACAAACTGCTGGATGGACTGATAGCTGTAAGAAGAAGGTTGTTCAACAGGGCCAGAACATCAGGAAATTCTTTAAGAGGCCCTACCTGTTACAACAACGGAATTAGGAAAGCCACAGTTCATTGTGGAGACAGTACTGACAGGGCATCAAGGATATATCAAGCACAGCTGACTCATGACAAAGCAACTACAGAACAGAATATGCACTATAAAGTTACCTGATGATCAATATGTTTAACTGGAATGAAGATTCTGGAAGATTTATGCAGAGTCCACTGTCCAGTTTGTAATGAACAGCGGGAATGGACAGGGACACACGATATGCAAAGCGAACAGGGAGGAATGGACACTGCCCTGAAGAGAGATCAGTCAGTCTAACATTACATGGATTATGGACAGGTTTAGGCGAACTCAAATCAGTAGGGACCAATAATATTGTAACAGTTCCCACAACATGGGATTGTGAATTCAGCCTCATACTTTTTGCATAATTAGAATCTGCCTAGCATATGGGTATGGGCATTTTTATGCATCTTAGATAGAGGCAAGAGTTATGTTCATACAAAAGCCAGGCAAGTCTGACTATACTGTGGTTAAGGCATACCATCCAATTATTCTATGTCATTTCTATTCAGTATGATGGAGAAACTGGTGGGTAGACATACAAGGGACAATATACTGAAGGATCATTCCCTGCAGTGAAACCAACTGACCTATGAAATTTGTAAATCTGCTGGAACTGCATTTCAGAGCATGGTAACATACACGGGGAATGAAGCAGAACACAAGGAGATAACTGAAGCAGCTTTCCTTGACATGTGGCAACACTGACAAATCCTCATTAGAAATAACAGCAAAAGCTGTTGAAGGGCACAGAGTTCAAAGTACCACTCACATGTGGATTTGTTCTCTGCTGGGAGGCAGAAACATAATATCATCAGCAGAAAACCATGAGGAGGCCCACAACAAAAGGTATCTGCATGGAGGTGTCCCGTGACCTCTGCTGTGGATCTTGGTTGTTGATGAACTGCCCCAGGGACTCAATGAGGGTGATTACTAATATGCTGTGGATGTCAATGATGTGGTCATCTTAATAAATAGCATATTTTCTCAGACTGCTTTACAGGTGCTGTACTTGATCTCTAAATATACAACCTGCCGTTATGACACTAGTGTCTTTAAGCTATTCATCAACAATTCACAGTTAAAAATTCTGATCTTATACCTGTAAATCTTTCTTGCTTGACCAACTTGCATTAATCAAGCACAAAGAGTTACATTATGCATAACAGCCTTTCATGAAAACCAAACTTAGTCACAGGTAGGCCCATATATGAACATTGCACTTAAAAAGGTATTTATTTCTATGCAGTGCCAAAACAATGAATATTACAAGAACTTTGTATTGTATTTATAATAATAATAGTATATGAGTTATGTATTATGTTTAGTCATTTACCACTACAGCTTACCAATCTGGCATTTCTTTTAATTCAATAACAGCTGTAATACACGACTAATATTCTTGCACTATGTGAATATAATGCTGCCACAATGCTCTTTGTCAGTCTTGACGGTAACTAAATGCTCGAAGGATTGCATTCGGACTAGGCTACTGGAGGAAGAAGCAGATTGCCATGGGAATAAGGTCAAGCTAGCTGTTTCAAAAATAAAATTCAGCAAGTATGAGCAACTATAACACACACTTCTTGGCCACCTGCCAATTGAGGGGAAGGTTAAAATTCAACATAGCTTCGCGGCAAAACAATACAGGTACTGAAATTAAACCCTTGGATCCTAATATACATAATAAACGATAAAATTAGGGCATGGGCAGTATTAACAATTAAAATATATAATAATGTTATTCATATGCTGAATTAATGCAAACAAAGGGAAGTCTCTTAAATTCCTTTCAAATGCGGTTATTAATTGTCTCTTTTCGTTATTTGACACACATAAACGTTACTACTTACCACAGTTAATTTACTGTAAAGTGACTTCTCGAACAGTCTCTATTTTATTATTCAGACTACATTTACGTCATGTTAGCACACAGCATCAGCTGTGTGCAAGGATTGTTTGTTTATTTTGCTGACGTCATGACCTCTGCGTATAACTAATCACGGCCATCGTGATGTTGAAACAACGCACGTTGTGAAAAACATAAATATCTAACGTCGAGGTCATAAACAAAACTAATTTCCCTCAAGCACCCGCGTTTCTTCAACAGTAGTTACCCAACCTGTCCACATATTGTCACCACGGACCAGAGACAATCGCGTTAATACGAGCCCGCCAACCCTGAGCGAAGAGACTATCGCTATGATTCAATCTTACCTTCCCTCGTAAATTTAACACTCAGGTTTCATTAAGGCAGTTCATGCTTCTGTGACGAGATTACAGCTGAACGTTTTTGCCTGCGAAAATAGAAGGTACGTATGAACATCTCAAATGTTGCTATTACCAATGTTGTTTTCTTGTCAGTAAACTACTAACATCATGATTTGTTCGTACGTTTATTGCGAAGTTTATTTAGTCACTAAACAGTTACGGCTGAAGGGCTTGTGTCTGCAGAAGAAATGACATACTATTTAAAACATTATTCCATGAGTCTAACCCAGCTACATTCATTCGGTATGATTGTACAAAATATTACTAATGCAGTGGACCAGAGCCGTTCTTGAGAAGCTAATAGTTTCTCAGCTGGTTAAGAAATGCCCTGTATTTTATGATATATGAAGGTTTATTGCCGTGCTCGCAAAAACCTTCCACTCATCCCCTTCTGCACCAGATTAATATAGATCACTCCCATCATATTTCTTGATGATCAAGTTTAATATTATTCTGTCATCTATGCCTGGGTCTTACAATTGGTTCTTTCGTTCAGGTCTCCCTACAGAAACCCTTTTTGCATTTTTCTTCTCCCATACATGCCAAATGCCTCCCGTATGTTATCTTCCTTACACTTGCTCACCCTAACAATATGTGGTAATTGTACAAATCATGACTTTCCTTATTATGCACTTTTCACCAGTCTGCTATTATGTTTTTCCTCTTAAGTCCCGAACATTCTCCTCATCACCTAATTCTTGATCACCCTGAGCTTGTGTTCTTCCCTTAATATTGGAGCCCATATAATCATATGAAAACATATCCACCCAACATGTTGGAACATAACTGTGTCATGTTCAGGAATAGATGTAGATTAATGGAATGTTGTGTAGCTTTCAAATACATTGTTACTTACCATACACCAAACAATACTTGTGATTCATCATCAGCAACAGCAGCAGAAGACCATATGCAGCAGGCTTGTTCCATCCTCATGGGCATTGGTCTCCCCACCCCATCATTGGTTCATTTACATAATGTTTGTGATTAATACTTACTTACTTACTTACTTACTCCATGGAGCAGAGTCCTTCTTGAGAAGCTAAACGGTTTGCAGCTAGCCAAGAAATTCCCTGCATTTTGTGGAACCCGAAGGTTCATTACTGCATTCACAAGTGCCTGCCACCTGTCCCTATCCTAAGCCAGCTCGATCCAGTCCATAATCCAACATCCCACTTCCTGAAGATCCATCTTAATATTAATCCTCCCATCTGCGCCTGGGTCTCCCCAGTGGTATTTTTCCCTCAGGTTTCAACACCAAAACCCTCTACATGCCTCTCCCCGCCCTCGTACATGCTACATGCCCCGCCCATCTCATTCTTCTTGATTTTGTCACTCGCACAATATTGGGTGAGCAGTACAAATCATTATGTTCCTCATTATGTAGTCTCCTCCACTCCCCTGTTACCTCATCCCTCTTAGGCCTAAGTGTTCTCCTCAACACCCTATTTTCAAACACCCTCAGCCTACAATCCTCCCTCAATGTCAGCGACCAAGTTTCACACCCTTATAAAACAACTGGCAAAATTATAGTTCTGTATATCTTAATCTTTAAATTTTTGGATAGCAAACTGAAAGACAAAAGATTCTGCACCGAATGATAGCAAGCATTCCCTGACTTCATTCTGCTCTTAATTTTTTCTTGAATAGAATTTTGATTTGTCAAATTTGTTCCCAAATATTTGAACTCTTCCACCCTTTCAAAGGAACTATTATCAGTTTTAATACTGTGACTTTTTCCTGCATTTTGATATTGAGACATGGCCATGTACTTAGTTTTATCTGCATTTACTTCTAGTCCAATTTCCTTACTAGCCACTATCAAAGCTTCTGCATTTTCCTTTACAGTATCTACACTTCCTCCCAGTGTATTAACATTATCGGCATAAACCAGAAGCTGGTGTGTACCATTTAATTTCAAGCCATCCTGGTTTACCTGAACCCTCCTAATGGCGTACTCTAAAGCAAAGTTGAAAAGCAATTGCGATAAAGCATCGCCTTGTTTTAAACCATTCCTAATAGGAAACAATTCGGACAAATTCTTGCCCACCCAGACTCTGCTATATGTTTCAGTCAGACACAGTTTTATTAGCCTTACCAGTTTCATGGGAATGTCCAAGTCAATGACAATATTATATAAGACCTCCCTCCTAACTGAATCATAAGGTTTGTTGAAGTCTATAAAGAGCTGATGCACTGCTTCATTGTATTCCCATTTTTTCTCAAGTAGTTGACGAATGCAGAATATATGATCAGCAGTTGACCTGCTATGTCAAAATCCACATTGATGAGCCCCAATAATTTCCTCTGCATATGGAGTTAACTGTGACAGCAGGATCTTGGATAAAATTTTGTATGTAGCTGGCAAAAGTGATATGCCCCTATATTACTACAATCTGTTTTATCACCCTTCTTGTAGATAGGTACTATGATCGACTCCTTCCACTCCTCAGGCAATTCCTCCTTATTCCAAACAGAAATAATAAGTTTATGAATCTCACAGTGATTTGTCTTACCCTCTGCTTTAATCAGTTCTGCTGGTATTTGATCAATACTTGGTGATTTGTGACTTTCTAGCTTTTCAATAACCAACTCAACCTCAGGGGCACTTGGCTCAGGTACTACTGGTTCTGGTGTGTGCATTTCTGTCTGCTTAACATTATTAACCCCATGTACATTCAATATCTGGGAGAAATAGTTTCTTCACCTAGCCAAAATATGATGGGATTCTGCAACCAAATCACTTTTGTCATCCTTCACTTTATTAGTTCTAGGCTGGTAACCCTTCTTAAAGTCATTGATGCCCCTATACAAGTCCCTGATATATTTTATCTTACTGTTAGTTTCAAGTTCCTCAATTTTAGCTTTCAGATATGCCTTCTTTTTGATCCTGAAATGTCTGCTAACATCACGTCTCACATCGTTCAGTTTATCTACATTTCTTTGGCTTGGGTCATGTATCCACTGCATTTTAGCCTGCTTCTTTTGATCTAAAAACCTAAACATTCTTCATCAAACCATGGTTTATGTTGCTTCAATTCTTGCAGACCTAGACTCTCTTTAGCTGAAGTTTTGATGTTCTCTTTAATGCTCTCCCAAGCCCTTTTTATGTCCTTGTCTTCACTTAAGTTCTCCAAACCTGCAGATCGGTTAGTATTCTCAATCTGATACTGTTTCCTGACTTCAGCTCATTTAGCTTCCTCAGATTAAATCTTTCCCCATCAAACCTCTGTGCTGCTTCTTTACTTACTGCCATTCTTTCCCTAACTTGTGCAACCACCAGATAGTGATCAGTATCACAATCAGCTCCCCCTGAAACATCATACATCTAGTACACTCGAATGCCATCTCCTGTGTACATCTAGTACGCTCGAATGCCACCTCCATCTATCAATATGTGATCAATCTGGTTGTGAGTCTTCCCATCAGGAGAGCTCCAGGTGTACTTATGAATGTTTCGGTGTGGGAACATCGTGCTCTTAACAACTGAATTTTTAGATGTGGCAAAGTTTACTTGTGACTAATTATAATTATTATTTATAATGTTTACCTATTTATCCTAATTCCTTCCACTCATGTGAAAATATAAGACTGACATTTAAGTAGAACTTCCTTGCGTCGTGTTGAAAATTGATCTTGTTTCTCGACTTCGGTGAAGGAAATATCCCTGTAATTTCTGGTTGTGGCTCTGTTAGGCCTAAATGTTTTGTATATATATTGTACGATGGCCTGTGTTTGGTTTGAATGTTACTAGTGGCTGTGTTTACAGTGAGTGAAATTTGAGTGTATTAATTTCGGGTTGTTTTCACCATGCATCTTTATTATGATTTTTATCTAAAAATTGTTATGACAATATGTACTATGTAATGATTTTAAAAGTTCTTATAAAATGAAACTATATTCCAACATGTTTTGTTGGCAGCCACTACCATCATGAGATAAGTTCACTTTATAAGCTAAAACACCACATTATTAAAAAAACTGTCCCATTATGCACACACATTCCGATTTTATCAGAACTTTTCAAATCTTATAAAATCCATATTGCTGGAAAAATTTTTAGCTATATAACAGATATTATCAGAACTTTTCAAATCTTTATAAAATCCATATTGCTGGAAAAATTTTTAGATACATAACAGACAGTTATTTATTTTATGGTTTACACGTGAGGCCATATGTTGGGTATCCTTATTAGATAAAAGGTAAATTTGCCCCGATGCTTAATTAAGCATTACAAGATGAAATCATGTAGGAAAGCAGGGCAACAGCTCCATGCAGTCTTTAACTCAACACTGGAGGGATGTGAGCTTCATGTCCCAGCCCCTTTAACTGGGGAATGAGAATGCCAGGTACCAATGGAAATTGGTGCTAGGTATTATTAAAGTTAGCAATAAGTGTTTATTGTTATTACAATACGTGCACAGATAAGCAATATGCATAAGTAAGAAGGATGTATTAACTTACTTTCTTTCCTTAAGAGGTGAGAGCAGCCACATGGGATCAACTCACTCTGTCTGTGTGTTGTGTATCCCCCTTTTGAACTTCTGAACTATTGGACCAATTTTTACAAAACTTTGTATGGACATTATGCTATTGGAGCCACCTTGATGATCTAATTTTTAATTTCCTATAATCAGTAATAACAACATGGAGGGAGAACTTATGAGCTGAGAATGACAGTAGTGACTCTGTTAAATCACGAGTAGCCTCGGTAATAAGCAATAGGATAATGTGAATATTTTGTAGAACCTAAAGTCATAATATGGAGATTGTGTAAAGTTTTCCTTTGGCTGTAGTTTTTGATGGTATAAATTTATGACATATTCACAATTGGCACTTGAAATTTAGAGTGAAAATAGAACATGTGCATACCTACACATCAGGTTTGTATAGGCACGCAACTGGAATTTGTCACTGCGTGGGGGTGGTGGGTGTTGAGGGGGGGGTGGGGTGGTGGTGGTGGTGGTTGATCCTTGGAGATGATGACAGAAATAATTCAGTTTGTTTCATTTCGATTCACTGGGTATTTATTAAGGTGCAGGCTTAACAGCACAAGTGTTTATAATAAAGCTAGCACAAAAGCACAAATGCAGCACAAGAACAATACACACATACAAAAACAAAACCAATAAACACATGAAACATAAACAGTATGACAGGAAAAAAGCAATATAAAAGGAGTACTAAGGAAAAACCCTTAACCCTGAAAAAACTTTGAAAATTGGATTTAAGAACTAGATTGGAGTTTGTATACCTGTCTAACACAACTATATGGTGGTATAGATATGTATAATTTATTACATAAAGAACAACTACATATTTTGGCCCTTTTCATTGGCCATCTTCAGGTTGATAAATGAGAAACATTGGTAAGCAGCTACACTCGACTTGTGTGGGTTGTGTACAGTGGGGAGGTCAGGGGTGGAGTGGGTACGAGATCTCGCATGTGTTGTGTAGGAAGGGTGGTGTGGGTACCCACAGTGTTTCTCATTTATCAACCTGAAGATGGCCAATGAAAAGGGCCGAAACATGTAGTTGTTCTTTATGTAGTAAATTATACATATCTATACCACCATATAGTTGTGTTAGACAGGTATACAAACTCCAATCTAGTTTATTATAAACACAACGGGGATGACGAACCTTATGATTGGATTTAAGAATGTCACAGATCAGCGCAGAATTTGTTTTAAAGAAGTAATGTGTTTCCTAAAGCTACAGACGTCTTTGCACACAAGTTTAGCAGCTGAAACACATCCAGCAGATGAAGAGTTATTGGAAGTAGCAGCAATCAAGGAGGAGTTTCTGAAATTATGTGGCAGACCTCAAATACCATTAACATCCAAAAGAGAGGGGAAACAATTTAAAACTGAATAAAATGAAACAAAAAATACTGCATCAAGATGAAGTCTTCTGCTGTGCAGTGTATGAAAGCTGTAGAAACTGAAGAAAATCCTAGCAAGTAACATGGTCACGGGTGAAGAAACAATTTTGACATAGGACTACAAACTTCCGCTGCATGCGTTCCAGCTTTTTGATGGCAGTAGGCCTTATGGAGTTCCAAGCATTTGAGGCATACTCACTGAGGTTTGGGTCTAGCTAGAGTTAAGTACAATATTAATGAACTGCCAAGTGTAGAAAAGGAATAGGTTATAGTTTGTACTAAGCCCAGCATCCTTCCGGATTGGGAGAAAATTTAGTCTCCACGTGCGTGGATATACTGTTTTGAATAAGTAATAATAGTAATGTAAATATTAAGTGTCCCGAGGCCTTCGCTCTTCTGGGATGTTAGGCGGCGTAAGTTGATTCGTGGTTATCGACGTTTCGGAACACCATGTCGGTCCCATCTTCGAGGGTCTGGGACAGATAGTCCTGAAAAGTCTCTAACCGACCACCAGACTACGCTGCATAACATCATAAAAAGCGAAGGCCCCAATTACGCAGAGGCGGAAGTATCACACCTTACATCGAGTACCCCTTCATATGGTGTATTGCAAAACTGCGTTTACATCACCGGTAGTGAATGTGCCAAATTGTCACCAGGCAGGTTTCGAATTTTTATGTTGAGTGGAGTGTCAATGAGTAGATCTGTGGTATCAGCTGGAAGTAATCCACGTGCTGCACTTTAGAAAACGGCGAGTTTAGGCGCCTAGCTGAAGGGGGCGTCAAATTGACTTCATTACTTAACGAAATGATTGTTAACACTCGTATTTTGTACACGAACACACCGTCGTCATCATCCGTCACGAGTCACCCCTTGATAGACCCGTTTCGGCCTAGTCTAATAGTCTCTTCAAAGGTCTTCCAAGTCGTCTTCGTCCATTTGGTCTATAATTTAGCATTATTTTTGGCAACCTGGTGTTCATTCTTGTTGCCTGTCGTAGCCAATTTGATTTAAATCTTCCTAGTTTCTCATCAAATGGTTCTACTTCCAGTTCTTCCAAAATTTCTTCATTTCTTTTATTTACGAACAAGACCAATTAAAATGTGAATAGCACGGTGATGTGTATGTTTTATTTTTAGGGCCGTTTTTGCGCGTTACGTTTCTGGTGACTGACACCTGGGCCGTCTGTAGGCTTACATAAATAATGACGTGTGAAGCGCAAATCTTTCATTTGGTCATCGAAACATTTGGAATTTCCACGTTACTTTTTTTCCGAACTAATTCTGGACTGTATGATGTCGAATGTCGCAACTGAACTGCAATCAGTAGGTTGTTTCATGCTGTTTACACACGTAACACTACCTGGTTGCAGTGATTAATGAAATACAATACTTTAACAACACGATCTTCAATTAACACGGTGATTACATTAATGATATAGTTCATATACGCATGTGGTAAGTATTAAAAATGAGTTTATAAAATTGTATCTAGGCCTACCCTTGTGCCAGAATTAAATGAAATCCGAATACTTGAATGTAGAAGGTACACGTGCTTTTCTACTCGAAAATTAAACAGTCTTTGTCAGAGGGATAAATGTTTCGCGCGAAATTCTGAGAGAAGCATGGATTACGTCTGCGATGTTCGGATTTTGACACAAAAGAAAGCGTAACTACTTGTGTCAACCCGAAATATAGGTAAGCTTGTCGTGCTCTATTTAGGGAACTTAATATTCTCCCCTTTAAATCGCAATACATTTTATCATTGATAATGTATGTATCCAAAAACCTAAATGATTTCACCTTTAACTCAGATAGACATCCAA
>Ga0123355_10010200_pt1 | contig 14365 bp, 8 predicted proteins | sample TergutEmb28metaG_3_FD_89872 | JGI IMG/M metagenome (GOLD analysis project Ga0123355, IMG submission 89872) | Embiratermes neotenicus P1 segment gut microbial communities from Petit-Saut dam, French Guiana - Emb289 P1 | ecosystem: Host-associated > Arthropoda: Insects > Digestive system > Gut ...
TGAGCTTGGCGCCGCCAGCCGCCTGTCCAAGGACGTATGCGGGAAGCTGCTGCGTCTCGGTATGGGCCAGCAGCCCGAAGCGAGCAGCAAGAAGTGCTCTGACCCTTTGCAAGATTTCCGACGGAATGGAGGTCGGAGGGAATGTCAGGCTGGACGACAGCGTCGCCTGCCCCTTGATGTCGTAGAGCGGCTGGTCAAGCCACTCTGGTCCCCCCAGAATTTGCTGCCCGTTCACGCCGTAGGCCGAGGCGATCACAAACCGGAGCGGCTGATGGGTCGCAGTGAACGTCCAATTCCGGCCGGCGGAAACGATCTGTCCCCCGTCGTAGGTCAAGGAGGGCGTGCCTCCCTCCTTCGCCGCGAAGACGCTCGCCGAGTCAAAAGCGTGTAGTTCGGCTGCGGTTGCCGCCTGGGCGACCGCTGCTGGAGCCGTCGCCAGGCCAAGGCAGATCGGCGCGACGACCGTGGCCGCAGTCGCAGTCGCAAGCAGCAGCGTCTTGGTCACGTTCAAACGCTCAATGGCGCGATTACTCATGATGACCTCTATGCGCTGTTTCAGACTTGGGCCCGTCACACCGGACATGCAGGCAAACTCGGACTCGATGTAGAGCTGGCAGACCTTGAGAATGCCTTCGGCATAGGCTTTCCCGTCATTGCCGAGCTGCAGCACAGTCTCATCGCAGGCGCGCTCGCGTTCTTCCACTAGTCGTACCCCGATCCACCAGATCAGCGGGTGAAACCAGATAGCGGCTTGAATCACCATGTGGACGGCGGCGGTCAGATTGTCGCAGCGCCTGACGTGGCAGAGCTCATGCGCAACGATTGCTTGCAGTTGTTCAGCCGTCAGGCGCTCCGTGATTCCTGCTGGCAGTACCAGGACGGGACGTACAACTCCGAGGACCCCCGGCTCCAGCGGCGCCTGCGTGAATCGCACCGGAATCGGTGCCAAGATGTTGGCCGGGAGCGCGGCGCGCACGATGCGGTGTAGCCGCATCCAGCTTGCGAGCCATCGCGCCAGCACCACGGTGAACCCGAGTGCCCAGACAGACAGTAGGATTGCCGAGATGTGAGTGCTCGCGACCGTCGATGCTCTGTATGCGAGCTCGGGCGCGACGAACGCTACGCCGACCTGCCTCACGGCCTCACCGGAGGTTGCGGTGCCCAGCACTGTTGTGGCCGCAGCATGCCACTGGAGCTGGCTTCCCAGTAGCATCAGGAAGTGGAAGGGAATCAGGAACTTCAGGGAGGCCCCGAACCACACCCAGTAGCGGATGTGCGCTGAGTTGTTGCGCAGCGCGAGGGTCATGAGCCAGGCGACGAGTGCGAACAGCGTCGATTGCCACAGGTGATCGAGAACGCCGTGGGCGATCATGACTGCGACTTCCGGTTCGTGAGCTCTCGCAAGGTCTTCTCCGCCTCCTTGATATCCTCCAGGGTGAGTTTCCCGGACTCAATCAGGTGCGACATCACCGGCTGCGCTCGACCGCCGAAGAAACCGAGCAACTCATCGATCAACCTCCGCTGCGTCGCGTCACGGGAGATCGTGGCCTCGAAGATGTGCGCGTTGCCGATCTTGCGGACGCGGCGAACCACCTTCTTGGCTTCGAGGCGGTAGACCATCGTCTGGACCGTCGTATAGCCGGGGCGCTTTCTTTCCGGGAAGGTTTCCTGGATCTGGCGTACCGAACATGCGCCGTGGTTCCAGAACGCATCCATGATCTTGAGCTCGAAGCGACTGAGGGGCGGAGAAGGCATTGTCAGTCTCTACTACATCTGTCATAGATACTACGAATACCTTCTGACCTCGTCAAGAGATACCGTACCCCATCACCCCGCGTTCCGACCGCTGTACCCCGTCCCAATGCGGTCGCTCGTGGCAGACCGCATAGGGGTCGGGCCCTAAACCAATGTCCTGCCGCCGGCACTAGCGGCCACCCTGCCAGTGGGGACGAGCTTTCCTCTGAGACCCTCGAACCGGGCGCGAAGAAGGAGCCCGACGACAGTGCGTGAGGCATCGACGCGCCGACGCTGGGAAACAGCCTGCGTGCTCATGCACAGCAGCACCTGGACTAGAATACATCCGTCGAGCGACGGCCTACCGCGGCGAACGGTGAGAGGTCCTTCGCGACGCTTGCACATCGCCCAGTAAGGAGACGCGATGAGAGCACCTTCCAGACGCGTGGTTAGGGAGCCTGTCGAAATACCGAGGCCCCCGATGCCTCGGGCCGGCAAGTTGCTTCTCGTGGGAATCGCTGCCGCAGTACTCTGCGCTATCGTGTATCCGCCCGTCGGGGTTGCGCTTGTGATCCTCGGGGCGATCGCAATGCTTGTGCGGGCGACTTGTCTTATTGTTGCGCTGCCATCCTTGATCGGAAGTGCGATCGGGCGTCGGCGGAAGGTGCAGCATCTGCGGCAGCGGTCAGCGTCACGCGCCGGCGAGTCGATCTGCCAGTTTGCCCGCTCGTTCGATGTCCGCCGGACCGACACCTGGGTGCTGCGGGCCGTATACGTGGCGCTCCAGGAAGAGCTGCGCTGGGTCAATCCGGCCTTTCCGATCCATGCGGGCGACGCCATTTGCGATGACCTTCTGATCGATCCAGAAGACCTGGGCGATGACATTGTCTGGAGCATCGCAGCGCGCGCGACGCAGGCTCGACCACTTCGAGCGCAACCCGTTCTACCCCAGCATCGTCACGGTGCGTGATCTGGTATGCTTCTTCATGCATCAGCCGCGCATCGAGGCAGAGGATTGATTGGCAACTTCTGCCCAGGGCAAAGCCGTGTCCCGATAGTCAGTGTCGGTCTTGCTCGCCGCCCAGGAGTGGACGGTCACTGAGGGGCAATCGTCGTAACTTCTTCGCGCCGGCAGTTCACGGTTAGCGTACATTCCGAGCTGGTTCACAGTTAAGGAACAGAAGCGGCTCGCGCAATGGATTGATTCCGTGGAGCCACATGCCGCGGCCAGTTCGCGCATTGAGGAACACCGCCGCCATACGCGCAGGGCCGGTACGAAATGCCCACGGGCCGTGCTCGCAGCCCCGGTCGCGTGCGCTGCCGGCCGCTTCGCCGCTCATTGCGGTGCTGCTAGCATAGGCCGCGTTGTCCCTGCACGGGAGGCGCTCGACCTGGGAGTCCTGGCCGGGAACAGTTCGAAACTGCCCGGCTTGTCTTTCAATGCCCGGCTTGATCCAACGCTTGCAGTCGCTGCTGCGCGACCTGATACCCCTGCTTGGCTGACAGCCGATACCACTTCAGCGCTGCCGTGACGCTCTGCGGGACACCACGACCACGCTCATACATGGTCCCGAGATTGAACTGTCCGACGGAATCTCCTTGGTCTGCCGCCAGGCGGTACCACTTCAGCGCCTCCGTGTCGCTCTGCGGGACGCCATGACCACGCTCATACATGGTCCCGACGTCTACCTGTCCGCCGGAATATCCTTGGTCTGCCGCGAGGCGGTACCACTTCAGCGCTTCCAAGTCGCTTTGCACGACGCCACGACCGCCGTCATACATGAACCCGAGAGCGGTCTGTCCGCGGGCATCTCCCTGGTCCGCCGCGAGGCGGTACCACCGTAGCGCCTCTGTGTAGTTTTGCGGGACGCCATGGCCTTGTTCATACATGGACCCAATGGCTATCTGTCCGCCGGTATCCCCCTGGCCCGCCGCGAGGCGGTACCACTTCAGGGCTTCCGTGTCGCTTTGTGCGACGCCGCGACCGCCGTCATACATGTACCCGAGAGCGGCCTGTCCGCGGGCATCTCCCTGGTCCGCCGCGAGGCGGTACCACTTCAGCGCCTCTGTATAGTCTTGCGGGACGCCACGGCCTTGCTCATACATGGACCCGACGGCTACCTGTCCGCCGGAATCTCCTTGGCCCGCCGCGAGGCGGTACCACTTCAGCGCCTCGGTGTCGCTTTGCGGTACGCCGCGACCACGCTCATACATATTCCCGAGATTGGACTGGCCAACGGCATCTCCCTGGTCCGCTGCGAGGCGGTACCACTTCAGGGCTTCCGTGTCGCTTTGCGTGACGCCGCGACCGCCGTCATACATGAGCCCGAGAGCGCTCTGTCCACGGGCGTCTCCCTGGTCCGCCGCGAGGCGGTACCACTTCAGCGCCAGAGTGTAGTTTCGTGGGACGCCATGGCCTTGTTCATACATGGACCCGACGGCTACCTGTCCGCCGGCATCTCCCTGGCCCGCCGCGAGGAGGTACCACTTCAGCGCCTCTGTATAGTCTTGCGATACGCCGCGACCACGCTCATACATGCTCCCGAGATAGGACTGTCCGTCCGCAAATCCTTGGCCCGCCGCGAGGCGGTACCACTTCAGCGCCTCGGTGTCGCTTTGCGGTACGCCGCGACCACGTTCGTACATACTCCCGAGACTGGACTGTCCGAGGGCAGATCCCTGGTCCGTCGCGAGGTGGTACCACTTCAGCGCCTCCGTGTCGCTTTGCGGTACGCCGCGACCACGCTCATACATACTCCCGAGATTGGACTGCCCGAGGGCAGATCCCTGGTCCGCCGCGAGGCGGTACCACTTCAGCGCCTCCGTGTCGCTTTGCGGCACGCCGTGACCAAGCTCATAACTGAGCCCGAGGTCTGACTGCCCGACCGGATTTCCTTGCTCCGCAGCCTCGCGATACAGCGCAGCCGCCCTGTCAAACCTGTTCAAGCGGTCAAACGCACGACCCAGATACGCGGTGAATCGCGCCTCGCCGGGAAATTGCCGCCGCGCCCGCTCACAAGCCTGCTGCGCAGCCTTCCCATCGATTTTCCCGAAGTCAACACCGGTCACGGCCGGAAAGCGCGGCCCTATGTTGGGCGGCTGGGCAAGCCGATCACAATCCTGCACCGGTACAGATGCTGTCATCGAAGCCGATGAGCTCCCGCCTCCCAGCGTCGGCGGACCTAGCTTGGCGATCGCCAGCTTGGCGAGCCCGCTGAACTGTCCATCGGGATATTTCCCCAGATATTCGCGGTAGGCCTCCACCGTTCCAAGACCCTGCGCGCTCTGCCACATGACGAGCTCGGCCGCACGTGAGTCGTACATCGGAGGCGGCGGCAACGATGGATTACGGCTCGCAGTCGGAACTGGCGGGCTCAGGTACAGCGCCTCGGCGCCGAGTGCCCCATACGTGAACGGTTCCTGGGCACGACGGGTAGCCGCCAGCACGCGGTCGTGGACTCTGCCCCAGAACAGCCGCACCTCGAGGCCCGGCACCTTCAATGCTTCGAGAATCGCAGTTGTGTAGGGGCTATTGTGGCCGGTGCCGTCAGCCGCGACACGCCCGTCTTTGGTCGCATAAGCAACGAGCAGATTGCCGCCGACCGGCTCCACACTCGCCAGGCCGCGCGTTATGCCCCTGGTGCCTCCAGCGCGCTCCATGTCGTTGGCCAGTGGGTTGTCCCGGCAGGCATCGAGCACCACGAGCCCCAGCCGCCGTGCGCGCGCCGCAATTCCCATGACCGTGGGAAGTGAAACCGCTTCCAGCGGCACGGTTGTCTCCGAGGCAATGCGCGCCTCCACCGGCAGCAGATAGTTGACCCCGCCGACCTCGACCCCGTGCCCAGAGTAATAAACCAGTGCCTGGTCGGCGCCGACGGCAGCAGCAGCGAACTTCGCCAGTGCCGCCTCCATCCCAGGCCTTTTCGCATCCGTCACCAGCTCCACCGAGTACCCCAGACCGCCCAAAGCGGCCGCAATGTCGCGCGCATCCTGCACGGGGTTGCGCAAGACCGGGGCGTGCTCATACGCGCCGTTGCCGATCACCAGCGCAATGCGCGCAGGCTCGGCGGCGAGCGTGCTAGTTGTGACTGCAAGCAAGAGCAGCGCTAGGTATCTCATAGTTCTGTGCGCTCCTTCGGCCCGTTGTCGCTTGATGCTACGGCTGCCTGTGCGACAGGTACAAGCAGCCGGCTGTCTTGCGCCCATCCCACAGATCCACAGACGGGAGGCCCGCTGACCGACTTTGCGCGCCCTGGACCAAAGTCCAGAGCACTCGAGGCGGCAACCCCAAGCCCCGGAGCGAAGCAGATCGCGGCTCGGACGTGCGGCTGGCTGCGCCCGCTGATCACCTGGCACGATCGTGCACCCTATCCGTGGGAGCACCGTGCAGAGTTCAAATGCAGTCGGGTTCAACAGCAACTCGCGCGCGTGACGTGGGCGAACAAAAGGCAAGTATCAGCGCCTCTGCGCGCAGTACGCGATCAAGCGTAAGGCCGTCAAGAGAGCGCGTCTGAGATGGCGCATGTCTGGTGGAGTCCGGTGTTCCCTGAGTGCCGGCAATTCTGTCAGCCGCGCCGGCCCATGACGGGCACAGTTCCGGCGTGATGACAGCTACCGTTCCGAGCCGATCGGACGGAACGCTATCGAGCTGCGCCGCAGTGATTGTGGGTGCGGGTGTCTGTCGCCAGGCCTTTTGAGGACAGCGCGCTCAAGGATTTGCTCGGCTGCTGGCGAGTGTATGCGGACCTGGAATCCGGGCCACCTTCTTTGTAGAAGCTTGGCTACGGATCAAGAGCACGGTCAAACCGATCGTATGCGGTTGACGCCGGCCTCTTGGCCGGCGCCCGGTGAAGCTTGGCTCAACGTGTCTGCGTGAGCCGCGGCGTTGGATCGCCCAAGGGATGCAAGGCATTGACCAGCACGGCGACGTCCTCGTCCGAGGTCTCGCCATGGGTGACGCAGATCCGGATCACGTCCCGCTCCTCGAACCGGGCGGTCGATACCCACGCCGCCCCGGACTCAAGAATGCGCCGAACGATGGCACGCGGGGTGCCGAGCTCGGGCGGCGGTGCGACCACGAGCACGGCGACGGGCGAATCGTTCAACACCGACCACCCTAGAGCCACGAGCCGTCGTTTGATCTCTGCCGCGTGCGACACAGCCCGCTCCACGTGCGCGGCGTACCCGTGCCACCCGGCGGAGGCGAGCGACAGGAAAAGGCGCAGCCCAAGAAAGCGACGCGACCACTGCACGGAGCTCACATAGGGGTCAACCGATGTGTCGTGCGATGGCATGTAGGTCGCATCGGCATGAAACACGCGGGACAGCAGCTCGGTCTTGCGGATGAGGAACATTCCGCAGCCCATGGTGGTGGCGAACCACTTGTGCGCATCGACCGTGCACGAGTCGGCCCTCTCGATGCCGGTGAGCACGTGGCGGAGCCGCTCGGATGCGATCGCTGCCCCGCCCCACGCGGCGTCGACGTGAAGCCAGAGTCCGTGGCGACGGGCGAGCTCGCTGCATGCCTCGAGCGGATCGATCATTCCGGCATTGGTCGTTCCCGCGGTGGCGACGATCATGACCGGAACGTGTCCTGCGGCGAGGTCAGCTTCGAGGACGCGGCCGAGTGCCACGGCACTCATCCGTCCGCGACCGTCCGTCGCGACGAGCCGCACAGCCTCGCGGCCGACCCCACTCTGGTGCGCGATCTTTTCCCAGCTGCGGTGGGATTCCTTCGAGACATAGAAGACGGGCGCGCCGCAGAAAGCTCGCGCGCCACGAGTGGCGTAGCCCGGCTCCCGATGAGTGAGCGCACACAGCAGAGCGGTGAAGTTGGCCTCGGAGCCACCCGATGTGAAGTGCCCCCCCGAGCCATCCGGCAGACCCGCCTGCCTTGCGACGCAGCGAATCACATGATTCTCGAGCGCCACGGCTGCAGGCGATGTGGTTGCGCTTGCCAGCTGCGGATTGAAGGTGCCGACGATGCGCTCGGCGCATTGCGCCGGAAAATTCGGCTTCGGGTTGTAGAGCCCGAAGTAGCGCGGGTGTGTGGGGTGCACCACGCCTGACTCGAGCACCCGGATCGACCACTTGAGCAGCTCCGCGAGCGGTCGCGGTGTTCGAAAGTCGAATGCCGCCAGCTCGCGCGCGAGCTCTTGCATGTCGAGCGTCGGCGTCGCGGAGCCGGCCGCGACACGTGCGTCCGCGAGCGCGAGCTCGCGGGTCAGCTCATCGTCGATCTGCTGGCGCGTGGGTCCCGGCGGAAAGAGCTCCGTGCCCGCACCGCTCATGACTCGGCCGCCGCGAGCGCGCCCTCCACGGCGTCGCAGAGCAGATCGATCTGCTCCCGCTCGATCGTGAGCGCAGGCGAAATGATGATGTTAGCCCCGGTCAAGCGGACCATCGCACCGCGACGGTAGGTCTCGCGGTGTACTTGCGCCAGGATCGGCGCGCCCCGCTCGATCGGCGTGCGGGTGCGCCTGTCTGCAACGAGCTCGACCGCCGCCATCAATCCCACGCCGCGCACATTGCCCACCAGCTGGAAGCGCTTCTCGAGCGCCTCGAGGCGCTCGAGCAGATAGGCCCCCTCGCGAGCTGCGCGGGCCGGAATGTCTTCCCGCTCAAGGATATCGAGCGTCGCGAGCGCCGCCGCCGCGGCGACCGGATGGGCGCCGAAGGTGTAGCCGTGGTTGATCGAGCCGTGCACGGCGTCAGCTTCCTTGAACGCGGTGACGACCCGCTCCGAGACCGCCGTGGCGCCGAGAGGCACATAACCCGAGGAGATGCCCTTGGCGAGACACCAGAGGTCTGCCTTCACGCCCCACAGCCGGGTGCCGAACATGTGGCCGGTGCGCCCGAAGCCGGTGACGACCTCGTCGGCGATCAACAGCACGCCGTGCCGAGCACAGACCTCGCGGATGAGCGGCCAGTAATTGGCCGGTGGGACGATGACGCCGCCCACTCCCTGGACCGGCTCGGCAATGAACGCTGCGACCGTATCCGGTCCCTGGAAGACGATCTCGCGCTCGAGCATCTCGGCGCAGATCTCACCCAGGCGCTCGGGGTCCTGCGTGTACGGGTTGTGGTACAACCACGGTGTGTCGACATGGAAGCAACCCGGCAGCAGCGGCTCGTAGGGGCGCCGGAATGCCGGCGTGCCGTTGACGCTCGTCCCGCCGAAATGCACTCCGTGGTAGCCCTGCCGCAGGGAGATGAACTTGGTCCGGTCGCCCTGTCCGCGTGCCTTCCAGTACTGTCGAGCGAGCTTGAGCGCGGTCTCCACGGCATCGGATCCGCCGCTGCCGAAATGCACGGCAGCGACGCCGTCGATCTTCATCAGCTCGACCAGTCGCGCCGCGAGCTCGATGGCGCGTGGGTGCGTGACGGGGCGCCACGTATTGAAGAAAGCGAGCTCATCGAGCTGCGCCACGATGGCCTCGCGGACCTCCTTGCGGCCGAAGCCGAGGTTTGCGCACCACAGTCCGCCTACTCCATCGACAAGGCGGTGACCATCGACGTCCCAGATCCAGCTCCCCTCGCCGCGTACGATGATGTCAGGCGGCGAGTCGAGGATCTGCTGGGGATGAGTGAGCGGATGCAGCAGATGCCGCGCGTTGGCCGCCTTGAGCTCCGAGACACCCCATCTCTTTATTGTCATCTTGTATTCCGGCCATGCAGCATGGATTTTCCGAGTTTAACGTAGCCGCTCCTCGTGCGTTAAGGGCGTCGCCGCGCCACGAAAGATCTAGCCCTTCTGTGGCCGGAGCGCTGCGCGGATACCCGGACTGATTGTCTGCTACTTGCGATCCCGGGAGTGTGGCCGATGTCGTGCTTCTCACGCGCGCTTGCATCAGCGGTCCTCTGGCGCTGCGCGTGGGGGCGTCTCGCTTGGGTTCGGCTGCTGCCTCAAGAGCCAAGCGGATTGCGGCTGATGTGGTAGATCTAAATAGAGAGGCGGCCATGGCCGCGGGGCCTGCCCGGCGGCCATGGCCGCGGGGCCTGCCGTGCTGCCCACGCAAGCGCGGTCAGCCCGAGTAGCCGCCCCCGAGCGCGCGGATTAGATCGGTGCTGAAGGTGAGCCGGCGCGCCTGCAGCGCCGCGCCCAGCGCCTGGGATACGAGCACCTGATTCTCGCTCGAGAGCACGGTCAGATAGTTATCAAGGCCTGCGCCGTAGCGCTGGCGTGTCAGGTCGTAGGAGCGCTGCGCAGCCTCGAGCGCCGTCTGCTGCTCCGTGGTCTCCCTTTCCAGCGCCTGCCAGTTGGCCACCACATCGGCAACCTGGTGCATCGAGTCGATGAGGGTCTGGTTGTACTCTCCGACCGCGAGGTCATACTGCGCTTGCTGACCCTGCAGCGCGCCGCGGAGCGCCCCGCGGTTGAAGATCGGGAGGCTGAGCGCTGGGCCGAGCCCGAAGATGCGGTCCGACCCCTCGATCAGCTTGTCCAGCCCGATGCTCTGCACGCCTGCGAAGGCGGTCAGGTTCACGTTCGGGTAGAAGGCTGCCTTGCCGGCGGCGACACCCCGTGCGGCCGCCTCGACCCGCCAGCGTGACGCCACGATGTCAGGGCGGCGGCCGAGCAGATCGACGGGGAGTCTCGAGGGGAGCGCGAGGCTCGCCGGAGCCGTGAGATGTGGTCGCTTGAGATCCAGGCCGCGGTCGGGGCCTGCGCCGACGAGCGCCCCGAGCTGGTTCTGGGCCAGCGCGATGCTTCCTTGCGCGGCATCGAGCCCCGCGCGCGTCAGGGCGAGCAGGCTCTCTGACTGCTTGACGCGAGCGGTGTTCTCCAGGCCGGCGTTGACACGCTGCTGCGTGAGGTCGCGGATGGCGGTCTGCTGGTCGAGGTTTGACTGCGCGACGTCCGCGAGGTTGTACCAGAGGTCCAGCTGGATGTAGGCATTCGTGACAGCGACCGCGAGAGCGAGCCGTGCCGCGGCCCGATCGGCCTCGGCCGCACGCACCCCCGCCCCGGCTGCCTGGAACTGCGCACGCTGCAGTCCCCAGAAGTCGATGTCGTAGCTGAAGTCGAGCGCCAGGCGCCCGTCGGTGTAGGAGTTGCCCGCGTAGGGCGGCGGGTACAGCCCGTTCTGCGGATATCTCTGCCGCGTCACCTCGCCATCGACCGTCGTGAACGGCAGGCGAGCGGCACGCGCGGTGGTGGCCTGGGCCCGAGCCGCGTGCAGGCGCGCCTCGGCGATCTCGAGCGAGGGGCTGCCGGCGAGCGCCTGCTCGATCAGTGCATCGAGCTGGGGGTCGCCGTAGGCGCGCCACCAGGTGTCAGCAGGCCAGGAGGCGGGATCGACCTGAACGCCCGAGAGCGTGCGGCTCGCCGGGAGGTCCGCGGGCGCGCGCGGGCGCTCCTTCCCCCAGTCTGAGCCCGAGACGCAGGCCGAGACCAGCACAGCGCTGAACGCCGCCAGAAGCGCTCCATGAACTGCATTGCGCATGAGATTACTGCCTGCACTGATACTGCCTGGGCAGATATTTAGCCAGCGCACCCACGGCTTGTCAAGCCTGGCGGCACAACCCGCGAAAGGTCAGGGGGCGGACCGAATCGGCGTTTGCCGATTGCCTCGCAGCGAAGCAGTCCGATAATCCACCCCTGTCCTCCTGTGTCTCGGACGGTCTTCCGGAGAGTCCTCATGCGCATTGACATCGAACAGCTCATCGACGAAGCGCCCTTGGGTGCCTTGCACGGGCGGGTGCTGCTGCTGTGTGCGCTGGCGGCCTTTCTCGATGGCCTCGATATCTCCGCGATGGCCTCGGCTACACCGAGTGTCGCCGCCGAATGGCATGTGGCTCCCGGCGCACTGACCTGGATCGCGACGGCGGCGTTGATCGGGATCGCCCTGTCGGCACTGTTCGTCTCCCCGCTCGGGGACTACTTCGGCCGCCGCGCCGTCCTGCTGGGCTCCTTCGCCCTGGTGGGTGTCTCCACGCTCATGGCCGCCACCACCTCGGCAAGCCACCCCTCAGCGGCATGGAGCGCACTCAGCTTCTCGAGCCTGCTCGGGCCCCACCTGGTGAGCCAGGGTGGCAATCAGCTCCTCGTGTGGAGATTGCTCACCGGTCTCGGGCTCGGGGCCAGCCTGCCGAATGCGCTGGCGCTTGGAGCCGAATACTCCCCGAAGCGCAGTCGCACTGCGCTGGTGGCGCTGCTGGCCTGCGCGATCTCCCTGGGCTCGGCCACCTCAGGTCAGCTCGCGCCAACCCTCATCCACTGGGGCGGGTGGCGTGCGATCTTTGTCGCCGGCGGCAGCATCGCCCTGCTGGCCTGGGTACCGCTGCTCGCGCTGCCCGAGTCGCCGCGGTTTCTCATCCTGCGCGGGGTCGAACCGAAGAAGATCGGCAGCCTGCTGCAGAAGCTGGGAGGTGGCTATCGCTACAGCGCAGAGGATCGCTTCACGCTCACCGATCCTGTCTCCCGCCGCGTGCCTGTCGGGCAGCTGCTGACGGGACGCCTCCTACCTGCCACCCTGCTGCTATGGGTGGTGTTTTTCGTCAACCTGAGTCTGCTCTACGTGTTCTCGCAATGGCTCCCCACGCTGCTGAATCAGGCCGGGTTGCCGCTCGCGCGCGCGCTGCGCACTGCGACTCTGTTCCAGCTGGGCGGCGTGGCGGGCGGATTCGTCCTGGCGGCGCTCATGAAGCGCTGGGGTCCCTTTGTTCTGCTCATCGTCAGCTACACCCTGGCATGCATTGCCTTGCTTGCCCTGAGCCTGCACCTGACAGGCCTGCTGCTCGTGTCACTGGCCGTTCTCATCACCGGCAATGGCATCAACGGCGCACAGGTGGGACTCAACGCAGTGTCGGCGACCCTGTATCCGACAGCCGCTCGTGCCAGCGGGGTGGGCTGGGCACTGGGCATTGGACGCTTCGGCGCCATTGTTGCGACCTTCCTGGCCGGCACGCTCTTGTACAAAGGCTCGAGCTCCGAGCACGTCTTCTGGTTGACCGCCCTGCCGACCTTCGGCTGTGCGCTCTGTGTCGCGCTGCTGCGAGCGGCCGTGGCCCGCTCGGCGCCGACCCCGGTCGCCTCAGCTACCACGAGCCCGTGAACACATCCCGGCCGAAGCTCGTGAGCTGCGGCTCCGCGGAATAGCCCAGGTGGCTCAGTGTGAAGATGTCCTCGACTGAACGCAGCAAGGAATAGTGATTGTAGGGAACGTCCGAGACCGTGCCGGGCTTGATGAACGGCGAGAGCAGCACCGCGCCGATGCGTCCACCGCCCGGGCCCCGGAAGCCCGGGGCGTAGCGCGCGCCCGCCAGCGGCTGCTCGCCGCAGCATGCGGCCGAGCCCTCCTGACCTGCGCCATCGGATTCATCGAAGGTGATGATGAGGAGGCCGTCCTTGCGGAAGGCCGGTGAGGCGGTGATCAGCGGCACCCACTTGCGCAGGAATAGGTCCACGGCTTCAAGGCCTCCCGGCGCGCCGTCGATGCAGCGGGACTCATGGCCGTCGTTGCAGAGATTGGGCGTGATGAATGTGTAGCCGGGGGTGCGGGAGAGGCTCTGCAGATCCTGCGGCAGTACCTTAAGGTTGACCACGTGAGCGCTGCAGCGCGCAGGGTCATCGATGATCGTGTGGAAGTAGACAAACGGGTCGTGCTTGGCCGCGTACTTGTCGCGCGGCGTGGGCTCGTGCGTCGGGTCCAGCGCGCCGACCGGGACGTGCCCGCACGTGGCGCTCTCGCGCTGCGGGTCATTCCCCATGTCCTCCATGTAACCCTTCCAGCCAAGGCCTGCGGCCTCGAGCTCATCGGGCAGGGTCTTCACCAGCTGCGGATAGATGCAGCCGCTGCCCACGGCCTGCCCATGGGCATCGAGCGCCGGCTGCTCGAGGCAGAATTCCCGGTAGATCGCGCAGTCGAGCTGCGTCTTGTCGTTGGGCGCCTGGCCGCTGATCAGCGCGATATAGTTATCCAGGCTCGCATGTCCGATGGCGTAGTACTGTCTCAGAAGCGCCCCCTGTGCGGGCAAGGTCCTCGCGAGGTAGGGCGAGGGGGAGCTCTTGCCGAAGGTCACCGGGAAGGCCTCGTTCTCCAGCAGGATCAAGAAGACGTGCCCGACGGGCGGGAGCTGCGCCGCCGCGGCAGGCGCGGCGGCGGCGAGGAGCGCAACGAGGACCGTGGCGAGCGCCGCTGCCCCGTCCCGCACGGGCGCCACGCTCAGCTCCCTTGCCTGAGCAGGGCGGCCGCCTGGTCCACCCTGTCGGCATAGCTCGTGAGCGCGGCTGCCGTGATGGTCGCGTACTGGGCGGCCTCATCAAAGTGATCCTCCTCGATCGCCTCGCGCACCCCCGGCAGGGTCTTGACGCCGTAGCCGGTGAGCGCGCCCGGCGCATAGATGAGGTGCTTGTACCAGTCGCGGCGTGGCAGCCCGCGGGCATCCGTCAGTGTCTGCTCCAGGTTCTTCAGCAGCCCGTTGAGCTGCGTGCGCTGGGCATCGCTTAGCTTGAGGCCACCGGCGAGGAAGCGGGCGTAGAGCTCATCGTACGCCCGGGTGACATGCTTCAAGCGCGCCACAGCGTTATCGAGCGGCGCCAGGTTGAGATAGGGGACCTCCGGCTCGCGCTCGGGCGGCAACAGCTTGCGGGTGGGATCGGCGGCGAGCCCGAAGGCGTTCTGATCAA
>Ga0123355_10010201_pt1 | contig 14364 bp, 13 predicted proteins | sample TergutEmb28metaG_3_FD_89872 | JGI IMG/M metagenome (GOLD analysis project Ga0123355, IMG submission 89872) | Embiratermes neotenicus P1 segment gut microbial communities from Petit-Saut dam, French Guiana - Emb289 P1 | ecosystem: Host-associated > Arthropoda: Insects > Digestive system > Gut ...
AACCCAGACCAGCCCCTGTGAAATGGGTGTGTTTGTGCTACGAGGGAAACAAGGCACAAAGAAGTGCTAATTATGAATCAGCAACATTAAAAACAACCTAAAATGATGGAAATTACTACGGGAAAAAAAAAAAAAAATAAATAAATAAAAAAAAAAAAACAGAACATGCTATTTGTTACCTCCCAAGATCTCCATGAAATGTGCATTTGCATGGAATATACAACAGTAACGACAACAACAACAATAACAATAATAATATTTCAGTAGTTCATTACAGTGATACCTTGGCTAACGAGTGACCCAGCTAACGAATTTTTCGGCTAACGAAGATTTTTTTCGCTGTTTTTCGGACTCGGCTAATGAATATGGATTCGGCTAACGAATGTTTTAGTGGATGCGCGCGCTAACATAAAGCAGCAAACATGAACAGTAGGGCCATTACAGGAGCTTATCTTTTCCATCTGTATGTGTGTGACAAAGAAGTGACCTGACCACAAGAGGCCAGCTACTGAAGAAGCGGAGACTTACCTTGAATAAACTTTGAAAATTTGGGAGAAGAATAGTAAGAACGTTGTGTACATATTTTCAGTTTAATAGTATAAAGTGTACTGTATAATATATTTTCGGTATAATAGTGTAAAAATTGTCAGTTTTTCATTCTTCTTTCCATTCTCCTTCATCCAAGTGGGTAGCTGTTCATCTCAGCCTTTGGAGTTTTTGCACTTTTATAGTGTGCTTTTTACTATTTTATAAAACTTATCTGTAAATAGTTGGCAGTATTCAGAACGAATTAAACGATTTTCTATAGAAACCTACAGGAAATCACGTTTCGGCTAACGAATGTGATTCTGGAATGAATTATCTTCGTTAGCCGAGTTATCACTGTATATGAAAACCCAGGTGGAGCATCTAATTATATAGTGGTTAGATAACATGAACAGGTTAAATGAAGTGGTCATGAACAGGACCAATACACAATGAACCAGATCTCGGTATAGACCCATTTAGCCCACCTCAGATTCTTTGTATTAATTCTGTGTACAGTTGAATGGAAATGAGATCAATTTATATGTTAGTATGTAGTATGAGAAATTAATTACACTCTTCATAGCACATTTTCTGCTGTTACATTTTTTGCTTTATTTCATGATACCTCACTTTTCAGAATCAGATATGGACATGACCAGTTGATGACTTGAATGATATCCATTGTATCTAGACCATTTCTGATTCACTGTAGCCAGATACCCTAAGAAAGATTATTCTAAATATGTGGTGTGTGTGTGTGTGTGTATGAACTAGAAGGAGAACTTTCTATGATGCAGTTCCGTCCAGCTTTCCAGTGACACTGGTTTCACTGCATACTTTTCTCTTATATTCTATTTTGTGTTTAGACACCTGTCAAATTCCAGATGCAGATGTTTTTGTCCTCATCTTCTTTATGCTTGTCTTCTTGACAGCCAAAAAACATCCATATTGTGAAGCAGGATCAGTAGCAGCTGTGTTTGGCTGTTTGGCAAGTGCCTGGGGTTCTGCAAGTTGATGAAAATGTGGGCTAATGAAACCAAGTTCTTGAGCTTGTTGTGATTTGCTAGGAACATTATTGATTCTCTTTGATGTGAATGGTCTGTTAAAATGTTATTAATGGATGGACACTCCTGTGGATTTCGTCTGCAGAGTTGCAGAACCAGATTACAAAGATAAGTGCTATGGCATGAAGGAAACTGAGGACTGGAGCCTGGAATATTCTTCACAGAAAATTCTTCATACTTCCTGCCAGATACTCATCATCCAATGCAGCCATCTCACAAAGTATGCATCCTAATGCCGATAGACTACTTGGGAGATCCAGGCACAGATGGGAGGATAATATTAAGAAGGATCTTCAGGAAGTAGGATGTGTGGGTATGGACTGGATCGAGCTGGCTCAGGATAGGGACAGGTGGCTTGTGAATGCGGTCAAGGACCTTCGGTTTCTTTAAAATACGGGGAATTCGACTAGCTGAAAACCAGTTAGCTTCTCAAGAAGGATTGCTCCATGGGGTAAGTAAGTACAATGTAAGGCAGCAGATTCAACTCCCGAAACGTACAACGTTCAACGTCTGGCAGGGTTTAACACTGCTGAGCTCCGAAGATTTTGAGGCAGCTCTACAAACTTGCTTCGTTACTAATTTACCTTCCGCATCTAGCAGATGAATTCTGTAGCCGATAAGGAATTTTACTGTTCTGAATAACAAATTTGGGGCCTAATCTGTAAGCTGTTTTATGAAATACATTTGTAATGGGCGTTATGCTGTCATGTGTCTGATCTAGCAGTCGTACCAACGTAACTGTATAAAAAGCTAAAGAAATACGAATATAAAAGATACATTTGTGCCTGGTCACGCCATGAAGGCCTTGGGAGGAACAGTTGTACAGCACCACTCTTTCTTAACCTGGCTTCTAGTTGGAGGTAAGCAATCAGCTTCACACCCCGGCCGCCTCGTACCCTGGACAGAACCACGGTTCCCATCTAGTAGGAGGCTGGATGGGCAAATGCGTTTGACAGATGTCAAACAGACGCTAAAATATTTCGGCTTGATCAGTTATTCCTCATGCACCCCCCTTGAAATTTACGCTTCTTCCAGAGGTTACCGACAGTTTGAGGTGTCTGTCTTGCAATTTTGCGACTCGCTGAAAACACCCAGTGCAGAGGGTTTTGTAGGCTTAAACTGTCTTGTTGGCTGCACTGTAAAGGCGGAAGAAGTGGTTGGTACAAGTTATATATGTTCTGTGGTACAAGTAGTAATCTGTGTGGTGAGTCAAAGTATTCTCTTTCAAACCGAAATTACCAACGTTTTCAAAGTGTGCAGTACAGCCTGTGAGGCGTGTGCTTGAAGTTTATTGTATTTTGTATGTATTTTATGACTTTTTACTTGTGAGTGCATGTTAAATTTGGCTGGTTCCGTTTCAGCTTGGTAAGTAGGTATTCTTAATTTAATGTTTTGGTCTAACCTGAGATACTATGGTGCAGTCGTTTCTGACACCATTGTCTTTTGACATAACTAAGGAAATATGAGATTTCACCGTATGTAATCCATTCACACTTGTACCAAAATCTTCTCTTAATAAGTGTTTGTTATTGAAATTCTCAACACGACTGTCATCTGATGGGCCATGGTGATACATTTTCTTGAATACTGGATTCTGGGATATCCCGCCGTTAAACGGAAATTTATCCACGTTTCCTAGGAACGCGCTGCTTTAATTTTATGCTGGACGATACGGGCATTGGTGCCTCCAGAATGTGCTCAGATTAAAAATCATCCCAATGATTCGTATGCAGTTCTGCCAAGAAGGCGTGACAAGTAGACGTGCCATCAGGACGTGAGTACTGAAGATTTTATTTTTTAAGGATTTACGCTATGTGCAGTCTACATGAGCCGTAATAATTGTGTGTATGAACTTGTATGCCTTCACGACGATGGTTAAATAATTAAACGGAACATGTCGTAGTTGTGAAGAAACAAGTGTTGTATACTTTATAAGTGTGCTTTGATGGTGTTTATTTAAATATTACTTACCAAAAACATGGTACTATAAATCAGTTAAAATTATTTAAAGTAGATTCCACAGATGCTAGGTTGTACATGTACTACCCATTCCATTCCATCTGTGGTGCTACAGCCCCTTTTGGACCTTTGCCTCCCTCAGAAGATGCCTCCATTATTCTTTTCTTCTGGTCATCTCCTCCATCTTCTTATTCCTAGGATCTGTGATGTGTCCCTCTGGAAGACATCCATTTGTCTTGTTCTTGGTTTTCCCACTAGTCTTGTAATTATGTAATTTCCCTTTAAAATCCTTTTTTTTTTGGGATCCTTTCATCTTCCATTCTTATAATATGACCCACCCATCCTAGTCTTCTAATTTTAATATCAACCTTGATATTTAGATATCTGTAAGTTATAAATTTCACTATTCCATCTGTCTCGTGATCACGATAATGATGGCTTATCTTTCTATGGTTGTGGACTGGTATTGTAGTTCATTTCTCTCGGATACAGATATGAATGTTTCTTTATTACAACACTACTGTAGTTACATATAATTCACATACACACACATAACGCAGGACGGTGCTGCAGTACTTGTAATGCGATAATTACTCTCATCACCACGCGTTATTCGTGCCGCATGACTGCGGGATCACCCACCCTCTCACACTGGTGAAAAATGCCTCCGGCCTGCAGAGGGCAGGCTAGTCACTCTGCATGGCGTGCCAATCAATTCAATTCAATACTGCACACCATCTAGGACATGAGCGTTATTATCTTGTATAGGGCCATAAATTCTTCTTAATATTTTACTTTCAAATGTGCACTGCATTTGTTCTGTCATTTGTGTTAGGGTCCAAACAATACAATAATGTCTTAATTAATGTTTCATATAATCTTACATGTGGTAGCCACCAGAATTATTTGTGTGTAATACAAGGACACATCTCCTGGAGAGTGTAATCATGTTTATCAACACATTCTTTACTGCAACGAATTTAGTGGTCTGTTACATTTTTTGTTGATATAAAAATACACATTTGATTACAGTGTTTGTGAGTAATTGAATATGCAGTAAATTCCCATTGTCTTGTTCTGTCTTAAACTTTTCCTGATAGTGTTTTGTGCTTTTGTAAAAGTGTATAAAATATATTCAATCTGGGGAGGGCACATAAAGCCATATATATATATATATATATGTATGTCTGCATGTATGTATGTATGCATGTATGTAAGTATGTATGTATCGAAAGCAACTAAGAAGAGCCATGCAAATTATCCTCACTATCTAGAAGATGGACCATACAAATTTCAAGTAGTTCATAATTTCACTTACTTAGGGTCAGATGTCAGCCGTTTATTTATTTATTTTTCACATTCCATAGATCCAAATTAGGTTACAATAACCTTAAGGATATAGAAATTGTCATATTGTTAAATACATCTAATATAAAACAGCTCCTTATCATATATATTAGTAATCATTCTTGGTTGTGCTTAACATAATTTTGCATCAAAATGTATTTCAAGTATGCGACACTTATTATATAATATACAATTTTAAATTATGAGAGATGAGTTAAATACAGTTTCATTGACCCCTATCCAGAAACCAAGATTCTTAATCATAACTGAATTCAAAATACTCTTCCACTGTGTAAAATGAATGTAAGTTAAGAAACCTTTTTAAAGCTGGTTTAAATATTTTTATCACATTTGTGAGACTTTTTATATTTAGTGGTAGGTGGTTGAATAACTTTATACCAAAGTAATAAGCTCCCTTTTGGAACACAGTAAATCAAGTTACACACTGTAGGATGTAAATTTATATTCGTTCGTTTGGTGATGTTATGGATTTCTTGGTTGGTTGTATATAAATCTTTATTATTTACCACAAATAGCAATAAAGAAAATATATATTGGGACTGTAAAGGCGAAATTTCTAGTCTTCTAAACAACTGTCTGCTAGAATCCCTATTTCTTGATTTTGTCATGATCTGAATTATCCATTTTTGAATCTTAAAAATATCAATACTATATGATGAGTTCCCCAGAAAACTGTACCCTATGTTATTATCGAATGTACATATGAATAAATCATTTTTAAAGTATCCTCTGACATGAGAGGTGTAATGAACTTGATTGCATAGTATGCTGAACTCAGCCGTGATAATGTTTGATTGATGTGATATTTCCATGTAACGTCTCTTCAATAGTTAGGCTGAGAAATTTTGTGTTTGTGCTGTTAGTAATTTGGTTATTCTGCAATGTAATGTTTCAATCAAGTTTTTGACTGTTCCTTGTTTGAAATGGCAAGTATGTAATTTTGTTAAAGTTTAGTATTCCCAAACCATTCATTAACATTAGCAAAAACTATATTTAATTTATTAGCAAATTCTATAGGACTAGGATCGGTAATTATGAGATTAGTATCATTAGCATATAACATTAATTTAGCATTTTTAGCTGTTATTACTGTAGGCAAATTGTTTATGTATAATAAAAAAAAGTAAAGGGTTAAGAATTGAACCTTGTGGTACTCCATGTTTAACAGGTTCCCAGTTTGAGCAGTTAACAGTATTAGTTATTAATGCAACTCTTTGATATCTCTCCGTGAGGTAAGATTTAATTAAGGCTCCAAATTTTCCTTATTCCATAGTGCTCTAATTTTGATAATAGGATTCTGTGGTTCACACAGTCAAAGGCCTTACTTAAATCACAAAAAATTCCTCTAACAGTTTGTTTATTATTCATTGCAGACAAGACCTTCTGTATTAATGTATAAGAGGCATTGTCAGTAGAAAGGCCACTTCTGAATCCGTATTGTTCATTTACCAGTATCTTATGTAGGACTATATGTGCATAAATTCTTGTATAAATAATCTTCTCAAAAGTCTTGGAAAAGGATATTAATAAAGATTTTGGTCTGAAGAATGAAGATATTGGTCTGAAGTTGGACATATTAAGTTTATCTCCAGTTTTGAAAATTGGAATCACTGTTGAGTATTTTAATCTAGACGTGAAAGAATCTAATTCAAGAGATTTATTGAAAATGCATGTTGGTGGGGAACTAATAAAAGGAGCACTCCATTTAAGAATTTTGATTGAAATTTCATCGTATCCATGTGCATTTTTTGTCTTTAATGATTTTATAATCTTTTCTATCTCTTCAGTTGATGTGTAGCTTGATTTAATACTGGGATAGGGATACCTACAGTTTTGAAGTATATAATGTACAGCCGCTCTATGTTTTAATTGACTCAGTTTATCAATTTGGTTTGCTCCCGTTAATTTCTCTGCTATTGTTAAAAGTAGTCATGAAAAGAATTTGCAATTGTTTGCTGATTTCGTATTAACTTGCCATTAATATTCAGTAATGATATTTCTTCTTTCCCTCTTTTTTTCCGTTTTGGATTTAACAATATTCCAAGTAGTCGGTGTTTTATTATAAGAGGTTAAAAATTTTTTTTTTTGCATTATAATATTTTTGCTTCTTTAATTACTTTCGATAATAATTTACAATATAATTTATAATGTTCCTTAAGTTTTGGGTTCTTACTGTTTCTGTTACTCAGATATGATTCCTTTTTGTGGCTTATGGATATCTTTATACCTCTTGACATCCAAGTACTGTCTTTTTTTTAATCTGTGTTTTTTTTAGGAAAGCTTGAGTAGAAAATCCTTAAAAAATATAATGGAAGTTATTTAATATTTTATTAACATCATTGTCACCAAAAATTGTGTCCCAAATCTCATAGCTCAGATTTGTCTTAGTCATTTCAATAGTGCTTGCTAAAGTTTCGTACAATTCCAAATTCACTTGGCTGTTTTTGCATGCTTGTATTTTCTAGCTGTATTATCTGTCCGTCGTGGTCAGACAAACCATTTATAAGAGGGTATAAGGTATATTTACCTTTGTGAGATATGTCAATAAATATATTATCCATTGCTGAGATTCATCCGCTTAGACTCCTGGTTGGAAATCGCACAGTACTGTAGTGTCCCGTAGAGAAAATTTCATTTTATTCTATTCCATTTCATTTTATATATTTCATATATGCTGCTAGCATTTTAAGGGACGGCAGGGTACATCTCCCAGTCGAACAAACAGGAAGGCCAGATCACCTATCACTCACATAGCAACAGCAAACCAGTTGAAACTGCAGAAAACTGTTGCTAGGTGAATATAGGAAATGCTGACTTTAGCTGAGAAGCGTGGTGTAGCGTGGTAAAGCGACGGTACAGAGTCTTTGTTGAACCTTCGGTAGCAGCAGACGTATGGGGAGTGGAGAAAGAGTGAAATTTATAAGATGTAGGCCCTACTGTTAATTATCTTGCCAAGTAAGCGTGATTAAGTTGATTGGTACCAAATTGAAGCGTGGAAATGATTTGGGTTATATTTCGTTTTATTTTGGGTGCTTTATAAGTTCGTATTCCAAATTGATTGGTTGGGTAATGGAAGGAAGGAAATATGCGGCAGCGGGAGGTGATCAGGCTCTCCTTATGGTAATTCCTTGGTAGGAAGTTGTAATCCTTGTGTTAGGGAAGTACCTTGTATTATACCTTAAACTTTGATTGGGTTGTTGTATTTTGTTTAGATGTTATGTGGTAGTGTTGTAGAATATATTATACAATAGAAATATGTCATGGTGTTGTCGGATACCCTTTTGAGGTAATGGTGTGGTGGTTAGGACGGCCGCCACACCCCATTACAAAATGGTTGGCAGCGGTCAGGCATGGACGGAGACCATTTTGCTTGTAGAAGTTCACGCCAAAAATTCCGCATTTTGAGGAAATGAAGTTGAATTGTGCGTAGTTAGGGAGGCGTAGAAGGTAGGATATTGCACTAATATTCGCGTTAGAAGATGTGGTAACATGGTTTACATTAATTGCGAATTTTTAATCGTTTTGTGTTGTATTTGCTTATTGTGTGTATACAGCTCTAATTTACCATGTTGTGGAGTTAAGTTACGAATTGACTTGAAATTCTGGAACATATGCGCATGCAGGATGAGACCATTCCATAATCGGCAATATTATGTCGCAATTTTTGTTCAAGATAGAATAAAAAATTAAAAAAGGCCATATAAGTAGATGGCTTTTATAATTTTTAATTAAAAAATTAAAATTTCCCTGTGTTACTACATTGTATGAAACTTTATTACCTTCGGCCTGGCCGCCAAAATTAGAGCTGTTATTATGCTGACCTTGGTTCCGCTGCTTCTCTCGCTGCTCGTGCCGCTGGTCGATATACATTTTTTTTTAAATTATTTATTAGCCATCAGATCCTTTGGGTTTACACAATCTTTAATCTAATTTGCTATCCTATTTTATAGTCTTGGTAGGATGACCATCCAGCGATGTCACCTTAGTCTTGAGGGTCGGAAGTTCAACGTCTTTTTATCCTTCTATTTCTCATTGGTTGTGTTAGTGTCTCCACTAGTGGGTTGGAGTCAGATTCTAGCTTGTCGAGGTTTTCGTCAATTATTTAATTGATGACCTCACTTACATAGGGGATGTTGAGGTCTGTATGGAGTGTGTGATTTGATACATTCCAGGTAGCATTTGCTATGGTTCTGATATTTGATTGTGATCTCTGTGTGACTGCTACATTGGATATACTGGCGCATCCCCACAATTCTATTCCGTATGTGCAAATGTGTTTGATCACTGCTTTCTAGACTAGCAATTTGTTTTCTAATGATAGGTTTGAGTATCTCCCTATTAGCCAGTTAATTTCCTTTGTTTTTACGTGTTTGTTTCCTTTTCTTGGCAGTGTGCTCTTTCCAGTTTAGTTTTCAATAGAAATGTAGTTTTAGGTACTTTACAGATTCTACTTGTGGTAGTACGGTGTGATTGATGCTTATTGCTGGGCAGTTGGCATTCCTAAGGGTAAAGGTTATGTGTGCAGACTAGGTTTCATTTACTTTTATTTTCCATTTATTTAGCCAGTTCTCTACGGTGTTGAGGTGTTCCTGGAGGTTGCGTGAGGCTGTCGTGGGATTTGCATGGGTCGCGAATATAGCTGTATCGTCCGCGAATGTGTCCATCGTTGTGTCCTTGGATATCGGCAGGTCGGATATATATAGTATGTATAGTAGCGGTCCCAGGATGCTTCCTTGGGGTACTCCTGAGTGGATTTGGAAGCTGCGTTACGTTTCGTTATTGTATTTAGTTACGAAGTGGCGTCCCTGCAGGTATGATTTCAGTTGAAATATCTTGTGGGGAGAATTGTTTTAATTTTATAGAGTAGTCCTGGGTGCCAGACTTTGTCAAATGCCTGGCTGACATCTAGAAAGGCCGCTGTGCAGAATTGACGGTTTTCCAGGGCTTTGTTAATGGTGTCTGCCACGCGATGGCATTGTTGAATTGTGGAGTGAGCCTGTCTGAAGCCAAATTGATGATTTGGAATCCAGTCTTGTGGGTTCATCTCTTTGTTGATCCTTTTAAGTATAAGTTTTTCTACTACTTTTGAGATCGTGGGCAGTAGGCTGATGGGTCGATAGGAAGTGACATCTATTGGGGTTTTCCCCGGTTTAGGTAGCATTACAATTTGTGCCTGCTTTAGTGACTCAGACCAGTATTCAAGGCTTACTGTGACATTGAGTATGTACATGAGGTTCAGCAGTCCTTTCTGTGGTAATTCTTTCAGCATTGTGGCAGTGATGAGGTCAAATCCTGGTGCCTTTTTGTGATTTAACTTTTTAATTTCGTTTTTGATTTCTTTTAGGGTGAATGTTTTGAGGCGTTCTTGTTGGTGTATGGGAGTTTTTAGTTCTTGTTCCACTTCCTGATTTTGATCGTTGTTGTGTGGGGTGAACACTTCTGAGAGATGTACCGCAAATAGGTCAGCTTTTTCCTTGTCGCTTTTTGCCCAAGGTCCCGGGGGTGTTGTGTTTTTGCGTATTGGTGGTTGCGATTCCGTAGGTTTTCTCCTGTTTTTTATTGGCTTCGAGATAGAACTATCATCTCTTTTGAGGCTGGAGACCTATGCTGTGAATGATTCTTTCCGCAGTTCGTGCAGTTTGGATTTTAATTTGTTGCTTATTTGGTTGTATTTTCTCTTGCTGTCAGGGGTGTGGGTTATTTGCAAGGTAGCCATGGTTTTTCTCTTTTCGGCTATTATCCTCTTTGTTTCGGAAGGTACGTTGTTAGTTGCCCTTTGGGGTTCGGTAGAGGGGGTGGCTTTCTTGGCAGCGTATTGTAGCATATTGATTAGATTGTTGGTTTCCATTTCCATATGTTCGTGTTCTTTGAGTTTTATTGATAATTTTACGTTTTCTTGTATTGTTTGGCGATAGGTTTCCCAGTTTGTTTTGAGTTATGTAATCGTGGTGTAGGTTTGCGTGTTATTGTTGTAGTGCTGATGGTTGCTATTTTTGGAGAATGGTGCGAGGTAAGGTCGTAGCTGGGGCGAATGTCTGTGTATCCTGAAGAAATTCCTTTGGTCACAAAGAAGTCAAGCAGATCGGGGGTTTTATTACCGTCTGTAGGCCAGTAATTTGGTGTCCCTGTTGATAGGTATAAGTAGTTTTGTTCCTGTATGGACTTTAGTAATTCTCTGCCTTTTTAAAAAGAGGATATTAAGCCATAATATTACACACGAAAACGAAACTCAGAGCTTAAGTATATTTTTAAAAAAGAGATCAAATTTAAACTTGAAAACGTGCTCCATTACAGACCAAAATTACGTGGTTTGCTTTTCTTATAATAAAGTATATAATTGTTTAGAGAAGAGCGATTTTAAACTTAATAATTGAATAATCTATCTATTGGCTGTTGTTCATTCATATTAATACTTATTAAATAAGGTAGTTAACAATGTATGTCGTCGAAACTACATTAATCGTCCAGTTTGCTTGGGTTAGTGTCTTTAGTTCTAGTAATCTATCACTATAAGATGTTCATATGAACTTCCTGAAAGTGAGCATTGCATGTTGAGTATCCGGTATGTACGAAAAGAGCCATTGTATAATCGATTGCAGTTTATTGAAATCTACCGATTTGATAGATCTTTATAGCAGTTGGTGTGGTCTGTATGATTAGCGGTAACACAAAATTCCGTAGTTCGTAAAAAAATGTATAACTAGGATCATTAGTGATAAAAAATCAAATAATATCTCAATGTTGCCTTGGAGGATGCGACACAGTGTTGTGTGTGTCAGTCTAAACCACGTAGTTTCTCGCCCTACACCTGCTAGCGCAATCAACAATTAACCTGACCGCAGGGAAGAGCGGGTGCTACTGACGTGTGCACCGGTATCCCCAGATCACTTCATCTAGTAAGTCACTGATGACTGTGCCCCCTCTTCGCAGGGGCACATTGGATTGTCTATTAATTTCAACCTGTGGAAATATAATTTTGTTTTCCCATGGCCAGAGGCAATAGCTGTGAACTCCGATGTTATTGGTATTTTCAATTTTAATCTCTGTTTTGCTGTCGGGAAAAGCAATCTGCATAGTGCTCCTTTGTCGGTGTTTTTCCATTGTTTCGGCCATTTTGTCATGCCTTACTTCTTTAGTTCATTGGCATTTGTTATCGGTATCCTATTGTATACCATATTTAGTTCACCGCCATCCTCGACTGTTTCTTTGGCCAGTTTGTCTGCTAGCACTTTCCCCTTGATTCCATTATGTGCCTTCACCCATCCGAAGTGGATCGACCAATTTTGTGTCATGAGTTATCGAACCTTGTTTCGTATGTCTTCAATTAAAAGGCTTTATATAAAATTGTTTGTGAGGAATGCTAAGGTCACCTTGCTGTCGGTGTAGATGGCTACTGTTCTGGTGTTGTGGTTTGAAAGGGATATTCGTTCTTCCAATGTCTTCAAAATTGCTTTTGTTTTCGGCTTGATTGTTTGAACAGCAGTTTTGTAGCTTATATTTGCACTGTTTTTTAAGCATTTTGTCCACTTATATCACCACTCCTGCGCCGAATTTGCCTCTAATTTTGCTTCCGTCTGTATAGATATCTGTGCACTACGGTGTTGAGTCACATATTTCCATTATGTCCAGTCGCCGTGCAGAATGAGACCATTCCGTAATCCGCAAGTTTTGCAAATTCGGCGCAGGAGCTGTGATATAAGTGGACAAAATGCTTAAAAACCAGTGCAAATATAAGCTACAAAAGTGCTGTTCAAACAATCAAGCCGAATACAATAGCAATTTTGAAGTCACTGGAAGAACGAATATCCCTTTCAAACCACAACACCGGAACAGTAGCCATCTACACCGACAGCAAAGTGACCTTAGCCTTCCTGACAAACAATTTTATACACAGCCCTTTAATAGAAGACATACGAAACAAGGTTCGACAACTCATGGCACAGAATTGGTCGGTCCACTTTGGATGGGTGAAGGCACACACTGGAATCAAGGGGAATGTGCTGGCAGACAAAGCCACCAAAGAAGCAGCCGAGGATGACGGTGAACTAAATATGGTATACAATAGGATAGGTATAAAATAACCACTGAAATAAGAATAAGGGATCACAAAGTGGCAGAGGCAATGGGAAAACACCGACAAAAAAGCACTATGCAGATCGTTCTTCCCGACAGCAAAACAGAGACTAAAATTGAAAATACCAATAACATCGGAGTTCACAGCTATTGCCTCTGGCCATGGGAAAACAAAATCATATTTCCACAGGTTGAAATTAATAGACAATCCCATGTGTCCCTGCGATGAGGGGGCACAGTCATCATTGACTTACTAGATGAAGTGATCTGGGGATACCGGTGCACACGTCAGTAGCACCCGCTCTTCCCTGCGGGCAGGTTAGTTGTTGATTGTGCTAGCAGCTGTACGGCGAGTAACTAAGTGGTTTAGACTGACACACATAACAGTGTGTCGCATCCTTCAAAACCACATTGAGGTATTATTTGATATTTTATCACTAATGTTTCTAGTTTCACATAAATAAGTTACAGAGAAATGTTTTACTAAAGGTGTTAAAATTTACGTTCTTGCCTCTCTGTATAATGAAAAAGAAATGTGATTTGGAATTTCAAAATAGAATTTGGACTCGACCAAATTTAGTAATAAAATCAAAGTTAGTTACAACGCAACTGTTGAAACTTACCTGTAAATAGCGGGAAGCTGCAGTACATTCTCAGCGTCTCTTAGTTATTATAACAATCGTTTGTGTAACAAGCCGTGTACTAATAAATCTTCACGTCGTCATAGGCACTTGTTTCGCCGGTACAGTGTCGAGTATCGTGCTGAACGTATATCGTTCCAAAAGAGTATCAACGAAAGAATCTCTTGTACTTTAACTATCAAAGATTTTATAGAGAGGAAAGTTGGTTTGTCAGCGTTTTAGTTCCTCCTACCTGACCATATACGGTCATATTCCAAAACACTTACAAAATATGAAGTAACTCAATAAGTGAGTCAGCTTGCAGTGCTCCACATATGGCAAGTGGGGGCATTGCAAGTGACGTGTGCTGATTCTGCATAGCTAGCTTGGCTAATGTTTCCTCATTGCAACACCTGAAAGACTCCTCCAAGTCTTCCTGGTTTGTTCATGTTTTAAAAAAGTTCTTTCAAAATCCAGATTCGGTCCCATTCATGACAGCTGCCCCTCCTTAGCGTGAGATTTGGGATGAAACAGTTTTTCAGAGTAAATCTCTTAGGGCGTAAAGAACTCAATAAAATGTCATGAATGTTGCGTTAAATACAGCTTAACTTGACCTTATCTAACCATAGACAACAGTAAAGTAACGGGTTAAGTACATTGTAACAACAACTATCTCTAAGGTATAACAAAGAATAAGATTACATGGTGAATTTAGTTGGTCCACTTATTTTACAATAAGTATTCATATAATG
>Ga0123355_10010202_pt1 | contig 14363 bp, 8 predicted proteins | sample TergutEmb28metaG_3_FD_89872 | JGI IMG/M metagenome (GOLD analysis project Ga0123355, IMG submission 89872) | Embiratermes neotenicus P1 segment gut microbial communities from Petit-Saut dam, French Guiana - Emb289 P1 | ecosystem: Host-associated > Arthropoda: Insects > Digestive system > Gut ...
ACCCATACGCGCCACATGCCCAGCCCATCTCATTCTTCTCGATTTTATCACCCGCACAATATTGGGTGAGGAGTACAAATCATTTAGCTCCTCGTTATGCAATCTCCTCCATTCCCCCATTACTTCGTCCCTCCTAGGTCCAAATATTGTCCTCAACACAATGCTATCAGGGTTACAGAGAAAAATTAATAATTGTTCTCAGTGAAATTCTTATGTTATTTTCTCTAAAGGCAATGTTACCGAACACTTGATATTACCTATTCTTATTTCCATAATAACTCATTGCTTTAAGTTACCTACGCCTCCCCCCCCCCCAACAAAAAAAACACCTGCCGAGTGTTTAACCTTAGCCCGAAGTGATGAATCCACCATCTGCCGTGCCAGTCCTCGTCCGAAACTTACAGTACCGTACAGCAGATATTTTACCTGAAATAATGCACTTTCCGTACATCAAATACACGTCATTTAATCGCAGATCATCGATTAAATTATAAGCGTGTTTTGGAGTGAGCCAAAACTGTGTAATGCAGCGTAAACTGCGAAAAACGATCCGAATACGAGCAGATAAAGTGGGAGATACTATGCAGCATCAGTGTGTGTGCGATTAGTCCAGATGGTATCACTAGTACGGACTCTTAACCTCAGTCTCACTTGGTCTGGACAAAACCTTCTTGCCACTATGCCCGTTAATCACTCTAAGATCCTCGCGGAGAATCCCTTGACGTGTCTAACGCAAAGAAAATATTGGCTGAACCCACGGACGGAATCTTCATGCCGAAGCCTACGGTAACTTTCTTATAGGCATTCTGCTCTTTAACGGGAGGTAATGCAAGCGAGACAAAACCTCTTAGAACTAGAGCGAATTATCAAGTCAGGAAGACGGTTACAGATTGAACACGTGCTACTGCAACAAATGAACCCAGACCACGCCAATACATTATAGCACCAACTGTCTCTATCTTAACGATGGAACTTCAAAAAAAAAAAAAGTTAAAGCACGACTAAGTCGTGCCTGCAGCCCGGACACTACTCCAGCCTACCCGCACCTAACCTCCGACATACAGCAAACCAAGTACGAAACGACCAATGTGGTAATCAACATCATAGTCGCAAGCTCCTGATGATGGGCATAGTAGTGCCCGAAACAGGTTGAGTCCATAAGAAGTACAATAAAATAATTAGTGGCATCTAGTTGGTTTTTATTCTTCAGTTATCAGAATGATGCACGGTCCAATAAACATCAGATTCAAAGTATGTAATGTTGCAGCTATCCTGTGTTTACAATTTATGACACCTGTAATGTTACTTGCCTTTGGAAACGTCAGTATGTGTGCAGTGCCCAGTATGGTTGTTTTCTCTGTTTTCTTGATGTCGTGCTTTCCAAGTTTGTTGTTCAGATATTTTCTGAATGATTCTGGGATGGCTCTACTTGTCCGTATTATTATAGGCATCACTTATAAAAGAATTTATAAACTTACAAAATTATTAAAAATTGTTAAACGTACAGCCGTCTACCAATAAGAATGTTCGTGCTCCCGCCAACACATGCTACATATTTCGGTCATTACGTGCCGTCATCAGGCACTGAATACATGATATTTAAAACTCAAAATAAAATGCACACATATATATATGTGCATTTTATTTTGATTACATATATATATATACACGTGTGTGTGTGTGTGTGTGTGTGTGTGTCTAGACTCTGTGAGATCTCAAGAATTGTACGAGTCGTGTAAGTTACATGTAACACTTAAATGAAGGTAATCATATGTTCCCCTTTGTGGTTGTTTGTTTTCTTGATTATGTAAAACCTATTAAATTATTTTTAAACCCATTATATAGGTACGGCGAGTACTTCGTTGCCAGATTTATATTGTGGGCATTTGTAAACGATAAAAATGACAAAAGGCTGTGTCGTGCGTCCTTGTTCATTAGGTTCCATGCCTACTTTTTACGAATTTCTTTTTAGGTGAAGTTTTATCCTTGCTATTTACATTAGGTGCTTTGTTACTTATTATTTTAATAGTGCCCTCTTAAAATCAGTTTACGATTACTTCTGTTTTCCTCTGTGTTTTCTTGTTCGTGAGTTTGGCAGCTGGTATCATTTATGTTCCTATATTCCACATATGCTGTACGTCTATTGCAGGGTAATCATATTTTTCAAAAAATTTGCTTCTTTCTTGATCATATGTATGTCTCCCGAAAATGCAACATCTATTAACATACATTTTCCTTTTTCATTATCAGGGATTAAGATGCCCGTCTATTGTTAGGGCTCGGTCTGTCAGTTTTAAATTGTTGATTCCACAATATGATGACTTTTACTTTTACGACTTGTTTCTATGATTTTGGCACATGCTCATACCAGTGTTTCGTGTCTAATTTTAGCCACATTTCCTTGCACACACTCTTGTCACGTAGCTTTGCATCGTTCTTTTGCCAGTAGTGGTCCACCTGATATAATGTGAGCCATTGTTTCTACAACTTTGTTAGTATTTCAGTTGTTGAATTCCTACTCGGTTAACTGCTTTTGTTGCTTTTAACAATATTTAGAAACAGTTCTTGTTTATATTTTGTTTTAAAATATTTTGCAATATTGATCACCTCTGCTTTGTACGTGGCTTCAATTTGTAACAAAGCTCTTCCTCCCCCTTTCCGTTCTACATATAATATCCCTGTGTCAGTTTTCGGGTGGTGAATTTACACATTGTTAGTTTATTAACATTAATATTAGTAATTGAAGCTGGCGGATATATATCGACTCGTTTCAAAATCATTCTTATGTGGAAGTTATCAGAGTTGATATAGATTACGAACGCCAGCTAAACCAGGATGATAATAATGATAACAAGAACCAGAAGAAAGAGAAACTGATCCTCAAGTTTCGCCCAAACATTGTCGCACTGTTACATAACAGACCAAAGCACAAAGTCATGAGCTCCCAGGTAGCTAGCCACAAGGGCAGCGTCACTAACTGCCGAGCAGAGGCCCGCACAATTCAGCCCTCGGTCCTTTGAGCCGCCGAAACTCGAATAACCGGGTCTTGTGGGGAATGATTAGTTCAACAGGAACACAATACAGTTTAACACAGTAATAACAATTGTATTGGTAAACTTAACCAGGCATAATGGAAAACAAGTGCAACAATAGTAAAAATAGAAAAACAGAAAACATGCTCTTACTAACACACTCTCGGCCGATCGTGTTTCACGTAATACAGTGATCAAGCCCATCGGCTTACGTAAGTTTACCACGTACATTTATCAGTACACAACGGCCGATACACAGCAACCAAAACACAATGTTTTAAACATCGGGCCCTCGTAAACTTACAATAACATAACATGAAATCATAACCGATACCAAATACGTATTACAATAAGCCAAGTAATCGGCCAAACACAACGACTGCCGTGCGTAAACAGAACAAAAACGGAGAGTAATACAGTAACTAAACATGGGTATTTGACTCTTATACAAAATGATATATATGACCCACGGGAAGGCACACCTGTACCAGCCCCTATTCGAGGCCACGCTAGGCAGACGTCGGGGGACATGTTCAAAGAGAGACCAAAATGTCAATTTACAAATACAAAAGACCAAAATTAAACTTTTACCTTCCAGACATGCCCCGACGTCTGCGTAGGTCTCTCTTGAAACAACAGCTGGAGAAGGAGCTCTTCGCTCCTGCCGCGAGCAGAAGTAGAGTCGGAGAGTTGAACCCAAGACGAAAAGATCAAAACAGGAGTTGAAACAAGAGTGATCGAGAAAAAAAGTGTTTCCCCAGAGGAAACCTCGGAAATCTATGCCTATGCCTTTCACTTCTCCACGACGGCCAATCAACAGACTATAGCCCTATAAGGAAAGATAAGGGGAGGAAATGAAGCCTCGAACCAGGCCCTCCAAGGCGGACGGCTCAGTCAAATTAAAAAAAGTCCCAAATTAAAAAGGCACCAAATATAAATTAATAAATGGTTACAGCGAAAAACAATTTACCTCAGTGACGATACTAACGAACCAGAACTATGTACGTGTATGTCCTTATAAAATATTTCAAAGCCCAACGGAGTGCAATATTACAGTGGTTCCACCCTGGAAGCCAGGGGGCACGTTCTGTTACATTTACCAACACATTACCCGTCATTCAATTCCACTGAATCTATATGGGCTATACCGATGGGGTGGGTTGCATCAGAAAAGTTTTCATGGAAGATACAGTATATTATATTGTAACACGACGGAAAGTTTACTAGTTTGAAGAAGGATAAATAACAACCAGTACGCAAACAGGCACAGCAGATAGGTAGTCACAAGAAAGGACTCTCGAATCGTGAATTAGTCACTAGTGTAGGTGTTGAAAGTGACAGTAGCAGCAAGCGAAGTGACAGCAGAGAGGGTGAATAATCGCGCGTCAGAAGAAGACGTACCTCAAGTGAGGAGTCAGCGTTTCTGACCTGAACTGCTAATATTTCTCTACGAACTTCATGTTTTCTGTGACGTTGCTCACGCTCAGACATACACTACGTTATTAGGCTGCAGTTTACGATAGAGAGCGGACAGCACACACTTGTCTACTATTTTGGAGGTCGTGGGTTCGATTGGAGCCGGGAAACCGATTGTGCTTCCATATATATCAAGTTAATTCAGTTTTTTTTTCTAACTTTGGAATATTCCCTGTGAAAGCGGGTGTCTACTTCCACTGACATATTTATTTAAAACAAGAAACTTTCCTTCGTTTGATGCTGTGTACAGGGACATATTGCAATTGAGATATTGTCGATAAATACAAGGAGGTGTTGATAAGTCCTTAACCCGACCAGGACGGAAAAAAGCTACAGCGAACAAACTCGGGATTTATTCAACATACTCCCCACGAAGCTCAGTACACTTCTTAGCCCGTTGTTCTAACTTTTGTAAGCCACTCAAAAAATTCAGAAGTTTGTCCGTCCAACCAAGGCTCCGCGGCAGCAATGACCTCCGCGTCGGACGAAAAATGGCGACCTTACAATTGCTTTTTCAGTCCAGGGAACAGGTGGTAGTCCAACGGGGCCAGATCCGGAAATAGGGTGGGTGATCAAGACGCTGGAAGGCCATGTATGCCAGTTTCTTCTGGGTTGCAATTGCCTGGTGAGCCGGGAAATTGTCGTGCAAGAACAAGACTCCCTTGGTGAACTTCCCGCGGTGTTTTTCCCTCAAAATGTCCTTCAATTGTACCAGCAGAGATGAGTAACACTCCGCGTTGATAGTTTGGCCCTTTGGAAGGTAATCAATGGGGAGGACGCCATCGTGATCCCAAAAAATCGAGGCGAGAACTTTTCCAGCGGATTGTTGTACTCGGAATTTTGGGGGTGGGGTGAGCCGCTATGCCGCCACTCCATTGATTGTTGCTTTGTCTCCGGGTCATAGTGATATAAACAGGTTTCGTCCATGGTCACCAATTGCGACAGGAAATCATTTGGATCGCGCCGAAAAAATTCCAAAACTTGCTCAGACGACTGGCACCGTTGACGTTATTGATCCGCGTTCAGGCATTTTGGGATCCACTTTGCGGAGAGCTTCCACATGTCCAAATCTTCATAAACGATGAACCCAACCCGGTCACGTGAGATGCTTAGTTCCTCAGCTGTTGATTTAGCCTAAATCTGGCGGTCTTCCAAGATTAACTCGTGAATTTGATCAATAATCTCCGGGGTGGTCAATGTTTTGTGTCGTCCAGGACGAGGCGCACCACAGGTGGAAAAATCACCACGTTTAAACTGAACCACCCAGTTTTTGACGATGGTATCCAATGGTGCATATTCCCCTAATGTTTGTGTCAGAATGACGTGAATTTCCTTCTGCGCCTTGTCTTGCAGGAAAAAAAAACTTGTTGACAGCTCACTTCTCCATGTTGTTGAAATGGCGCGCGTCGCCTGACATGCTTCCTTTCAGCCTCTGTAACAAGAAAAGATTTGCATTTCGGCACATTAACAGACCCCTCTTTCTAAAGACACTATTGATTCCGTCCTACGATATCGGAAAGTAAGTCGGGATAAGAACTTATCAGCACCCTCTTATTTTAGTGGGACATAAAAGAGATGTGTCCACAGCGATCTCGAAACATATTCTATGCCTGTTTTCAAGAACTAACTAAACAGGCAATGCACGTTTAACGCAAAATTTAAGCGCGTTCATGTAACCATTCTTGTAGTGGAAAAGTATTAACTATTTCATATTCTGAGTGGGTGTTTGTAGCCTTATGAATCCAGCACGCATTGCCCATGCGCCGTGTTACATTGTCATCTGTGTTCTGTCCGCGTCTACAAATGTTTTCCACATTATCTCACAAACGGCATGATTTTCGAAAAAGAGTTTCTGAATAAAATATGTGTTTTGATTTTGTCCACAAATTTTATGTGAAACACTGCTATTCTAAGAAGAACCGTGTGAGATAGATAAAAAACGTATATCAGTCTTTACGTAAAGTACCCGCTATTCTTGTCAGACTTTAATGAAACTTTAATTCTCTTCGTAGACTTTCCAAAAATGCGAAAATACCACATTTCAATAAATTCCAACCAGTGGGAGCCGAGTATTCCCAAGCGGACGGACGGAACAGACAGGTATGGCAAAACATTAGTCGCTTTTCACAATTGAGCGAAAAAGCCTAAAAACGGATAATTAATACTTATTATTGGTTTATCTAAAAAGTGACGCTCTCAAAAGCTCGTACCTTACAGGCCAAAACGAAAGTACGATTAGAAAACAACGAATTTTGAAGAGATGTGGAGGATGCGGTCGTGGTGGTTGTCAAATTTGACATTCTATGTCTGTAAGCTCCTAAAATGACTGGCGAAAACCACAGACACTTGCAGTCATGAGAGCCGATCTCTGGTAAGGTCTCCCTAACATGAATGAGCCCGCCTAGCCTCTCGGACAGGATGCTCAGTCTTAGAACTTCGTTGAGCAAAACTTTTTTACGAAGATACTCGTTATCTCTTTTCTGGACGATAAATTGATTTTAAACGACAGGCCTTTCAATTTCCTACCCACACGCATGAAAATCTGCCCAAAGTGTTACGATAGAGAATTATGGGGACACTTCCGCAAAGTCAGTCCGTATTTGAATGATCTCATTATAGCCACATCGCAAAGGGATGCGGTCTAAAAACACATAGTTCTTTTTCTATGTGTATTGTACCGTGCATCATCTTGATAAGTGAAGAATAAAACCCAGTGAGATGCCACTTATTACTTTATTATGCTTATGTTAGGCTCAACATGTTTCGGGCACCATTATGCCCATCATCAGCAGCTCACGACGATAGCGTTGGTTACCACATAGCCCGTCTGGTTCTCGAGTTGCTGCTGATTGGAAGTTAAGTGCAGATAGGATGGATGAGTGTCCGGATCGAAGGCTGTTACAGCCAGTATGGACGTTTTGAAGAAGATAGATAAAAACAGGTTCCTGCTGTGATTCTAACTTTGATCGTCCAGTCCCTAGCCTGGCGAATATGCCGATTACGATACCCCGGCAACTCCTGGATTCACTACATTACGACTGCCTTTTACAAGTGGTTCTGCATGAAAAATGCAACTGAGAAGAGCAGAGTTTACTTCCTCTTTTGCCGGTAAACCAGGCTTTGATTACTGCTACAAGTAAAAGATTCGGATTGCGATATCTGGAGATATGTGTAACCAGTCCTTTGGATGACTATGGCAGACACTTCGTACAGGAAAGCAATGATCGAAATCCATTTCCACGTAATGTCACTACGTGTACTTAGGCTACTGTTGTTATTTTAGACGTCTACATTCAATTCAACAACACATAGTATATATAAAACATAATCGTTTTCTCTGATATTAATCCTAAATTAATGAAAATTCCGTAATCCTTGAACAAAGCGCCTACACATACAAGATATTTGTAACTGGAAATGACTGCAGTAATTTAGGACAATAAGTAATGACTTATTTCGCCAGTGTTTTGTGACTGAAGATGACGAACGCGAACAAAAGTACGGGATACCTAACGCATATTTTCTATTATGTATCGCCGTGGCGACGGTTTATGAAGTAAATGGTTGCCAGGTAATGAAACAAGGGTTAGCACGCACATTATACCTGATTTGGTCACATGTATTTAAGGTAATAGAATGAACTGAAAAGTGCGCCAAAGAAATGTATTTGGAGACAGATACACTATATCTCCTTGGCAGATATGAAACTTTTAAGGCAATGGAAACGTCTTCAGAAAACATTCCAATTAGAGAAATTAATGAAATGGTTCTGTTTGAAAAACAACTCTGCATACAAAACAAACGATGGCCTTGCTCTCTGAATTAGGCCCTATAAACCGAATATCAAATTATATCCAACATCATCTACAATAGAAGGATACGGCCTACAACAAAAGGTTCTAACTTTAAAGATGGTATTACTCACATTAAATTTTAATTAGCGTGCTCATTGATGCCTACCTTAGAAAATTTCAAATGCTGAAGCAAATTAATAAAGCTTTCATTTCTCACAGACGTAGCCAACATTGCGTATCAGCCAACACCCTTGTTTCCTCTACTCAAGACAGACTTCTTCACTTTTAGAGCTCTTGGAGTTTATTTCTTATGATAGACTGAATAACATGTCGAGTTCTACTCTAAATTGAATTCTCTTGTTTGTCATGTAACTCTAATTTACTTATAGTCTTGTGAAGTAGCTGTAACACCATTCTGATTAACAGTCCTCTCCATGTCTCCTTTCTAGTATGGGTTTCTGACGAAAACGACCCAATTCGTTCTTAGAATAAAGACTAATCTATTACGGAATTAATCTTTGTCAACACAGTGGTATCTGTGTATACTACCTGGTTTAACGTCAAATAAATTCTAGGTTTTGCCCAAATAATTTATTTATGGGGTTTGCATGATTTTCAGAATAAATTGTTAGTTCAGTTAACAACACTAGTCGCTTGATCTTCGAAATAAATGTGCAATGAGCTGAAGAAAATTCTTGATCGTAAACAATTTGTTCCGCTAAATAACGCATTAAAATGTATGTGGAATGTCAGGTTTCACATAATCTTAAGTCTGAAAATTTTCAAAATTGTAACCAACAAGAAATTTTAAACCCTTCATTGATACCAAAGTTCATAAATTCAGTAAAATCCTTGGTAGTAGAGCAAATATTGAGGGGGAGGATTTATTTCAAATTGATCTCATGACATTTAAATGTTAAATCGTAAGCTATGATTAAGAAAACAATGAGAATGAAAGAGGTAGAGACTTCTACGAAAGAAGAACTTCAGACACACATGCTATGTTGTCAAGCGCTTTCGTTGTTAGCCACTGCTTGACTTTCCGGTCTCCGGTCTCTGAATCTACGAGCGACGCAAACAAACAGTGCGATAATTACTTTTATATGAAATATAACATTCAGGTTTAAAGGGCTAATGATTTAGAGGTACTGTCAGTATTACTACAAAAGATAGTAAAAGTATACAACACTTCATAAATATATCCTGTTGAAGAAGCAGAATACAATATCTCGAGCGTCAATTCACACAGAGAAAAGGAAAGACAAAGGAAATTCAATAGATGCTCCTGGCTGTTTGGAGAAAGCCTGAAATACAAATTTGAACATTATATTATATAAGTTGGCGATATGAATATGTTGATCTCCTTCAATACAGCCGTTAGTAACCAACACAAAGAGCTTCAATGTATTTAGTCCAAAACCGAGGGTACGAACCGGATACCTTTTGATTTGTTTACTTTTAACTGTTATATTTTGATTCCGAGTGGAATATCCTTCATTTTACCGTACCAATACTAGATTTTTAAACTGTGCTGATGTGTCAGCCAGAGAAGGCTGATAAAAAACGATAAAAAACACAAGACACAGTAAAAATATTCACGTAGGATATGAAAAGTACAGAATTTGACATTTTTGTATCCTAAATGTCACGCTAGCGGGGTCGAATACTAGGAAGGGTAGATGTTCTGGCTATCATAGGCGGTTTCTGGCTGCTTGCTTGTCTGTCTATTCGAATAAGAGTCTCTAGAGACTAATGCATTTCTGGTTTGGAGCTGTCTACCCTTTTTTCACTTTTTGCCTTCTCTCTTTCTCAGACCTTTGTTAGGTTTTCTCTTCTTTTCTCTTTTATTCTCTTGTTGGATCGTCATTTTTGCGTCTAATGTATTTCCTGCAGTCTGATATGTCTAACTCTCACAAACACAAAACTCAGTAACTCCGCTAGGGTTCGGAATTCATCTTGACATTGAACACGATATCCTCCCCTTTACACGATACACACACTCGCATTGTTTCCTTTCATTTTAACTTCAATTAATCTGTTATATTAAACTGGATTAGGCATGATCCTTTGAACCAGTTATGCAGTTATACTAAAAGACTTGAGTAGAGTAATTGTTCAAAGCACATAAAAATTGGCATAAAATTACTTTCAGATCAACTGCCTAAAAAAATTTAATATCAGCGTCGAATGTTAAGCAGAACAATCTGTTTTTTTGAAAATTAAAATCTATTTTGGTCAATGAAAATTTCGTACTTATCTTCCACAACACCCTCCCAATTCTTCGTCCACCAATCAGAAAGCATTTTTGAATATGAAATTATTCACTGTTGCAACTGCACACAGATACTTCAGGAGCCAGCAATTATATCCTTCATATTATCAACCCTTAAAGCCTCTTTAACACAGTTTCAGCCTCTGTCTGATTTGTTAACAGACAGACTCATTTCGTCCCATTTCCAAAACTTACGATCTGTTTGAAAAAGTTAGTTGCCACTCTTCCAAACAAACTTATTTCAGTATCTCAAGTGTTTTTCCTTTAACATTAGCTACTCGTAAACTTCCAAAATAATTTATTCAGTAATACGTTAATTTATTTTCAATACTTTCTTTTATAGCATTTGCTAACTGACGTTCATATTGCTTAAGTACATACCCAGTTCCGACTTCACAGAAAACATAAACATTTATTAGTGTTCAGAAACACAAACGGGAAGAGAAGAAGTAGTATGAAGTAAATAGTTCGTGTTAACAAGAACGTTAACAAGAATGTGCCCCACACGAAAGTACCGAATTCCAAAAATGTAAACCAGATTAAAATATTTGGCCAAATTATTTAAATTATGTACAAATAAGAAAACGTAGTAAGAAGACAAAGCCCTTGTCGGAGGTTATGTTGTGACACAGTGAGAAACTAGTATTGTAGTTTAGTGTAGTGTAGTGTAGTGTTGTGTTGTAGCAGTGTAGCAGTAACATGTCTGAACAGACCAACGCAAACAGGTACGCATTTAAGGATTCTGTGCTCCGCCATAACCTGGTTTTACATGGTCACGAACTCACGAAGAAAAGGAGCCACAATTCAATAGAATCACTTTGCATTTCACACACATTTAACATCTTTTGCTTGTAAGTTCACAGAAAACACTCTTATCTCCATTACGTAAAACTAAAAGCTAATTTCTATTTAGGACATTTAATGTTTGACATTTTCCGTGCAACTACATTATACACGTAAATTTTAACAACTTGTTACAAAAAGTTTTTTATTTGTCAATTAACACTCTGACATATTGCGGCCTTAGCTGTTGGCCATCTTCAGGGAACTCAGTTTAGGACAAGAATTTCTGTTTTTTGTGATGATCACATAAAACTCACGAATGTACGTTGTGAGTAAAATGCACTTTCGTAAAAGTTAAAGAAGATGGTGCATCTAATAATCACTGTATTTTAAAAGAGTTTAAGAATTATTTATGAGAGTTTTATCCGTAAGTATAGAAGTAGAAGAATTACGAGGTACAGCTATGTAAATTAAACATCTCAAGCTACTTAAGGATTATGAGTTCTGGGCACTTCTTTATCCAAACGCAAGTACTGAAGCAAAAAGAGATACAAATCTCTTCACTAAAGAGCACAAGCTGCAATTTTAGAAGCGAGGGTCCGTTCTTACTGCCGTGAAGAGAAACTACTCCTCTCGGGAAATGAATATTTGAAGCCTCTGTAGAGACTGCCACAGTTAAGTGCCAACACGCAGAATCCAGCAACCGAAACACCCACTTCATACGCCCACTACTGTAAATCTATGTTCTGCTTGATCCAGGTAGCTGTGAAAGCAGCACAATCTGACATGTTTGCCTCCCCAGCAACAGTAATCTACATATGTGATGTGTATTGGACCGTGCCTCATCTTCATACATGAAGAATAAAATCCAAATAGGTGCCACTTTTTACTTTATCATGCTTATGCTAGGCTCAACATGTTTCGGGCACCATTATGCCCATCGTCAGGAGCTCACAACTATAGCGTTGGTTACCACATAGGCCGTCTGGTTCGCGAGTTGCTGCTTGTTGGAAGTTAAGTGCAGGCAGGATGGATGAGTGTCCGGACCGAAGGTTGTTACAGTCTTCGGTCCGGACACTCATCCATCCTGTCTGCACTTAACTTCCAACCAGCAGCAACTCGAGAACCAGAGGGCACATGTGGTAACCAATGCTATCGTCGTGAGCTCCTGACGATGGTGCACGAAACATGTTGAACCTAACATAAGCATCATAAAGTAATAAGTGGCATCTAGTTGGATTTTATTCTTAATTTATCAGTAATCTAAATACTTCATAGCCTCAAACACGTAATTTTCTCGAAGAAGGCAAAGAAAAAAAAAGTTAATAGAAAAAAAAGTTAATATAAAACAATAGGGCCTAGTCATAACATACGATTCTCCTTAAAAACACAAAGATTATTCAGGTTTTGCAGAAAATCTGTAGAAAGTGATTTCCCAAATCAGCCTTATACCCCCAGTTGAACATATTACGAGCCATTAAAATCCGAGGCAAATGGTTAAATCCCACTCCTGTAAGACCTATTTTAAACACAGCCTGTAGGAAAAATACCAAAATTAAACCTTATCAGTATCCTGTACAATAAACTTGTATCTTTCTTCGATGCCGATCCTCATACTGAACAGGGTTTAAGCAACGATGCCGCCATCAACCTTCTTCGCTTCACAGTTTCATACAGGCAAGGTGAATGGTTCTTAACCGAAGACAGAAAATCGCGAGGTTTGAAGTCGCACATTCGCGTATAGCGGTCCAGCTTAGTCTCTGTCAACAGCCTAATTCCCACTAGAGTGACAGGTGGACACTGGTGCGATTTAACCCGCCATTCTTTTTGTGAAATGTGGCGTACTCCTTAGTGTTTCACCTACCCTGCGCGAACACCGATGTTATGACGATGAAAGACAACTTCCATGTTGACGTCATTTTATTAAAATCTTGGAGAGGTCGTCAGCTTGTATTCAGAGTTATGAACCGCTCCTCTTTTGTTTCCTGAGTTCATATGTCAACGTCATAAAAAATCTACATTTTATTTTGTTCTCAGTAGTTTAGTTTTAGTGGGCCGGGAGAGATCAGTTGGCACAGCGACTCGTTACGACTGGGTTATACAGGGATCTCATCCCTGTAGGGGGAGAAATTTTCCTCAGCCGTCCAGACCGGCCTTGGGGCCCACCCAGCCTCCTAAATAATGGGCACCGGGTTTACACGGTGGTAAAGCGGCAGAGGTGTGACGTCAAACCAGCAATTCACACCTAGCGTCGAGGTTAAAGAAAGAGTAGAACTATAACTCTACTCTCCCTCTGCGCCTTCGTAGCCTGATCCATTGTAAAGTTTACTTTAATTTAGTCTTAAGCAGACAGAGCTGAGGTATTTCTGCTTTTTAAAATTATACTTTTATAATCTATTAGTAATGTGGGGGACCGCGGTAGTGCAGTGGTTAAGGTGCTGTGCTAGAAATCGGAAGATCGCTGGTTCGATCCCAGCTGGTGTCTTCCGATCGCACTATGACCCTGAGGTCGAATCAGCCTCTAATAGAAATGAGTACCAGGAGCATTTCCTGGGGTAAAGGCGGCCGGTGAGTAAGGCTGACAACCTTACCACCATCCTGTGCCGTTGTCATGAAATCTGGAAACCTTAACTTCCTGGAACCCTCTGGGCCTGTCCAGGCCTGTAACGGGACTGCTTTAATTTTATTAGTAATCTAAGTCTGGAGCCACGAGTAAATCAGTTAAAATTAAGGTACATAAAACAAACGTGTATTGATTCAGGAGGAGGATATTTTGAGCAACCGTTTTGAAATGTGATTCGACAAAAAATAAGAACGCAAGAGTTATTAAACTGGTAATGCGTGTTGTAGATGTATTACGTCAGATGTAAGTAAAATATTACATACTTACTTACTTACTCCATGGTGCAGAGTCCTTCTTGAGAAGCTAACTGGTTTGCAGCTAGTCAAGAAATTCCACGCATTTCACGGAACCCGAAGGTTCATTACCGCACTCACAAGCGTCCG
>Ga0123355_10010203_pt1 | contig 14362 bp, 12 predicted proteins | sample TergutEmb28metaG_3_FD_89872 | JGI IMG/M metagenome (GOLD analysis project Ga0123355, IMG submission 89872) | Embiratermes neotenicus P1 segment gut microbial communities from Petit-Saut dam, French Guiana - Emb289 P1 | ecosystem: Host-associated > Arthropoda: Insects > Digestive system > Gut ...
CGCGCCGCGGTGTGGTTGTGCGGGGGGGTTGGTGTTGGAGAAAAAAAAAAAGGGAAAACTGGGTCTTTTTTTTTTTTTTTTAAATAAATTTAAACAAGACAGGCAGTCATTCTCACACTATTCATTCCGTGAATTGCGAATTCAAGACAGGTTGTGTACTTATAATGTGACGCTGAGGTGTGTCCGTGCACCCATTATTTCAGTGGAAAAATCAGCAATCTCAGTGTGAATTTGTAGAATTAGGTATGCAGCATGCAAAACGCATGTGCCATATTGTCACTGTAGCCTGCTCGGCTCTACAGTATTTTCCCTCATTATCTCATAAACGGCACGATTTTTGAAAAAAAAAGTCATTGAACATAAGAAGTTTGTTTTGATGTTCTCTAATTTTGCCTAAAATATTTCTCAGTCTAAGAACAAATGAGCGAAATATGATGAAAAATGTATTTTAGTCTTTATGTAAAGTACCCATTATTCTTGTCCGATATTAATGAAACTAGAATTTTCTCGACAGAGTTTCGAAAACTGCTCAAGTATAACATTTCAAGAAAATCCATCCAGTGGGAGCCGAATTGTTCCAGCGGATAGACAGACATGACGAAGCTAAGAGTCGCTTCTCGCAATTCTGCAAAAGCGCCTAAGGAGCTAGTTCTTATATCTATCTTAAAAGCTTCTTAGTTTCACTATAGCTTTCCCTGACCTGGCTGGGTAAAAACATATAGTGAAATGTGAACAAAATAATAGGTATACAAGTTGTGCTGCACGCATTTCTGCAGCCTTCCTCTGTTGTCCATTTCAGACAACCGCGTCTGTTGCTACTTTAAACAGTGGTGCATCATTGCTTTTCTTTATATTTTAATTCGATGTTTTGAAACTTTGAAGCATAAGACTCATTTAATAAAAGAAACACAAACTTCGGGGTTCAGCTCACAGAAAAAGCGGGACATCACTAGAGAAAGACCAATTGCCTAATTTGAACGAAGTCTTCCCGTTGTGTATTGATTCTATATATTCACTTTATTGATATATATTCCAGTCAACACAACTATATAATAAAGCATAAGTTAACGCGACATGTTTCGACTTAAAAAGTCATCGTCAGGCTAATCTAAGAACCATGAAGTTCTTTAAAATGTGGCTGCGCGCATTTGGGATCACAGATGGCTCACAACTTTTGCCGTGATTCGTACCATGTACATAACATGACTTATATATATATTATACTATTATATTAGGGTCAAGTATGTGATGTGTGCTATTTCCTGGGGCCGTTGTTCACTGATTGGGCTTCTGGTTGTTATGTCTGTTGTGGTTGTATTGTTTCTCTTGCTTTTCAGTTTTCCGTGGAAGGGGTAGGGCGTGCCTGTCAACTTGTTCTTTGTAGTCTGTTACTGCTTTCTGTTTTGGATCGGTTGCGTCTTGTCTAATTAGTTTCTTTGCGAGACGGTTGCCGGCTTCTTCGTGCAGTAGTGGGCGGGCTTCTGTCCCGATGTAGCTTTCCCTTCCTGCGGGGGTGAATGGCTTCCCACAGCTGAGTTATTTCTGAGTTTTTTTTTTGCCGCGATTTTTCGAACCCAGCACCTCACGGCAGTGTGGAAACACCCGACGTGTTTTCATTCTTGAAACCCGGGAAGAATCCGGCGCTGCCCTCGTCTTGTCGACCCGTAAGTCTACTAGACACGATTGGCAAGCTGTTTGAAAGTATCCCACTCGCCAGGATTCTCTGCGAAGTAGACGGGTTTGGGCGACCCCGCAATGAGCAGTTTGAATTCAGATCCAAACACAGCACTACGCTACTACCCACCTGCCTCGTAGAAAGAGTGTCGAGGAACTTTGGCGAGAAGCTAACAGACGCGGTTTTCCTCGATGTGGCTAAGGCCTTCGATACTGTATGGGTCGACGGCCTCCTCTACAAACTAACAGTTTTTAATTTTCCCTTAATCTTCCTACCTGAATAGTAGGACGTTCGAAGCGTCCTGTCAAAAGCCACATTCACTTGTAGTCACATGCGAGCTGGCGTAGCTTAGGGTGAATTAAATTCCCCCATCATATTAAAGCTGTATGTTAAGGACATGCCTTCGCCTTCCCACCACGTCGAGTTGGCTCTCTACGCGGACGAGTCACGTCCCGTCTGTTGGTCAAATACCAGGAGACATATCTCAGTGACCTAGAGCGGTGGCTGAAAAAATGGAGGTCGCCACCAATGTTTCGAAGAACTCCGCCATGCTCTTCACTAAGGCCGGTAGAAGCATCCCGAAACCCCGACCAGCCAATCCAACGGGTCGATAGCGCCCGTTATCTTTGGGTGATCCTTGATACTGGGGCCATCTGTTCGACTCATATCAATCATTTGAGAAAGAAAGCGGCACAGAGACCAGGAGTGCTGGGATCTCTCTAGAACAGAAGTGGACTCTCCATAAACGAATGGAGTTCTGCTGTACAAGCATTTCCTCCGTCCTGTGATGGAAGACGCTTTCCCGCCTGAAGGTCCGCCGCTAGCTCCCATATCAGGAAACTGGAAGTGCTTCAATATAGGTGTCTTCGCATTGCTACCAATGCATCTTGGTATATTGGTAACAGGCAATTTCACCATGATTTGGGAGTCTCCTTCTTTACTGACCACATCAGGTCTCTGAGAGTTTCAACTCAAAGTTAGCTGGTGTTGAGAACACCTTTGTTACGCAGCATGGCAGGCATATACGCTGACCGAAGGTTGACCCGCGTCCTCTAAAGAAGGGAAATCGAGATCGACAGATTGTCCTGGCTACCCTCAAAAGGCGGCCATGTCGACACAATGAATCGGTACCAACTGGCACTTTCGGACTATCCTGACTGAGGTTTTTTTCCCGTGCCTTTTCCCTCATTAGTAAGACAAATGCTAGGAATCAACACGTAAAGACGGGGCACGGTCTGTACTCTACCCACGTAAGGCGGCTAGATTTTCCGCGATTAGTCTAACGTTGACTTTAAACATGATCATTCTGGGTTCGAATCTCAGGTTTAAGGTGTCTGTTATTGAGACCAGCGATGCGGTAACGCAGGAATGGCTAAACAGATCGAAGGACGTCGACTTGTGCTTTCGCGACAGAGTCCGTCTACAAGCTCTTTGGTTGGTTGTCTTCTAACAGCATTCACCGTTCATCGAAAGGAGTAATAGCATTCACTGGTAAACAAAAGGAATTCAGCTTCTGTCAGTACAACCACGCTGCTTACCAAAAGGAGTACATCTTCCGGCAGTAATATATTCACTACCCGCCACCAAAAGGAATAGCGACGTAGTACTATACCGGGCATTCCTTACTCAGCCATACGACTAGCAGCTAATAGCATCCAACCCCGACTGAGCTAGTACAGAATCTTTGGCTAGCACCGTGCCGTGTTCCTGACCTACAAGTAGTAACCGTAACCCCAGCAAACCGATGATCTGTGCAGGTAAATAATTGCATTCCCTCAGCTGCTGCTGTGCGGAACATGTGAAGTTGCTGAGACTGGCAACTGATTGAATAAAATCACGGCTGCTTGCCGCAACATGCAGACGTAGATAACGACTGCTGTATGGCTAAGGCGTTTGATAAATTCGTTTATGTGTTTACTGCAGCTGTTAATTCTTAACAAAAACCTATCCTGCAGTAATCGACATGCCCTTCTATCTCATCCTCACTGATTTGACTGCCTGAATAATATATGGACAGGGGTATATATCATAAAACTCCTCAACATGCGGATATCTCCAGCCTCCCATTACTTCCTTCCCCTTAGGTGTAAATTACTTCCTCAGCACTCTACTCTCGAAATCCCTCCGTCCATATTCTTCGCTGAATGTCAGAGACCAAGCTTCATACCCATATGCAACAAAAGGGAAAATTATACTTGTGTATTTTAATTTTGTGTTTTTAAATATCAGCAGGAAGGCAGAAGATTACCGAGATTTAATTTGTGATTACATTTTTTGATTGCTCAGTACCATTTCAAACCAACTGAACTTTGCCACATTTTTAAAAGATGCATTAGACATTTTTAAGTTGTGACTTGATCACCTTGGTAATAGGTGGTGAATAACATAAATTATGCAACCCTTTACTCTGTGCTACTTTTTCTTGCTTAGATCCAAGTATCCTCCTCAGCACCCTTTTCACAAACACTCTCAATGTATGTTTTCCTTTTAGTGTCAAGCACCATGTTCCCTGCCCGTACAATACTACAAATAAAATCATGTTTTTTACATTAAATTTTTGCGTTTTTAAACACAAGGCTAGAAGACAAAGTAATGCATTTAATGTGATTTAATTTATTATGCATATCTATTTTTACATATGTAATGTTGGACTTGTACAACTCCATATTACAATACATTATGTTGATATACAAAGTCTTGAACTGTACCGATCATGGAGTAATCATCTACATGGTGGGGTAAAACAATGATTACGATAACAATCCAACACAATACTATGGTGTGATATAATGTAAATCTGATGAAGCTGATAAAAATACTTTACAAACCAATTTTACTTGTCAACTGAATAAAAGGAATGGCTCAATAGTAAGGATTTTAACTCCTCCTTAAAGAGTTTAAAGTTATCAAATATTTTAATACTCTCTGGCACTTGGTTATATAGTTAGATCACCACATTAACTACACTTTTCTGAAGTAAAAACTGTATTGCAGAATTCCACATCAAAGGTCAGTTTACTTCTTGTTTTGTGACCATGAAGAGGTAAGTTTTGTTTCATACTCCCTGTATAACTTTTTTATACAACAAAACACTTCTAAAATATACAAAGAAGTCACTGTAAGGATTCTATAATCCTTAAACATATGGCTGCAGGAATAACAGTTATTTGCACCACTGATTATTCTGCACCGAATGGCAGCAATCACTCCCAGAATTTAATTTATTCTTCAGTTATACCCATAACAAGAAAAGAGGAAATTTCCCACCTATCAGATATAAGAAAATGGACATATCACCAGAAAAGGAGGTTTAAAAAAGAGGACATATTAGTAGCTAAAATTCTGTAACATAAAATTAGCACAGGTATTTCAAATAGACATAAAAATTTAACAACAAAAATTATTCAAATCTGTTTACAACATAACCCTATAATTCTAGATGACAAAATCATGTTACTGTATCTGTTATATCTCAAATTATTAATTATGACGTGATAATGACCTAGTATCATAAAGGAAAGGATGTAGTTAGAGGGTGGTTGAAAACAGGGATTTAACAGTATTTGGATCTAGGTGGCAGTAATTAACCAAAGGACGGGGACACATGCATAATGTAAAGTTTAACAGCTTGTGTTATTCACCACATATGTATCACTGTGTTCTGGGTTTCATTGACACCTTAAATTTATGTGTTACAAGGAGGAACTGCAACAGAAGACGAACTCTATTTATTGTATGTATTTATGCATCAAAGTGGGATGACAAGCATCAGCATATTAATCATTCAGGAATTTCACTGTTATCGACAATGGAGTTTAATTTGGAGCTTTTAAAACCTATGTGGTGTTTTATAAAAACACCAGGATATCAGGATCTATAGGACAAGTCAATGACAAAAATTATAAGTTTCCTCAATCTTAACAAGGACAAAAACTCAGTGTTTCTTATACTAGAGCATTGTTTCCCAAACTTTTTTGCTTGCAGATCCCCTTTGGCTTCGAAAAGTAACCACAGAACCTCACATCCTTTCTCACATAAATACAGTGTGGCTAGATGACAGGCACCCAAAATTAAAAATTTACATCCCATGTCTGACGTTAGAGAGATACTAATATATATCAGTAATGTAATTAACAATTTATTGCATGATTGGACCTTAACTAAAATAATTTTCTCTCACTTTGTGGGTACAGGGGGTGTCTTAGGTATTTTAATAGTCATACAAAATAAACACAAGGCCCATTAAAGAAGGTCAGAATTATTTTTGACAAAACTTCTGAGATACAGGTGACATTAGCACCACTTGGTTTAGAGCTCTGAAATATGCAAACAAATAAACTTTTATTAAGGTAACATTTTTGTGGAGTATAAAATATTAATATGGTAGCCATGAAACTGTTTTAGTTTTCAGACTGATATTGATCACTCTCAAACCACTGGAGGCAGGCATCCGAAATTTGGTATGGAGACAGATCATAAACATTTTCAACAGATTATATTTGAAACACTGCCCGGAAGTTAATAGTCAATAAATACAGTGATGATGATGAACTTTGAGTCACATCCAACAAATATAGCATATAACAAATCTGTAGATAAGTAATGCATTATTTACATAAATTAAAACAAAACAACAATACTACAAATAAACGTGTATATATGACTTGAATCCCATGTAATAGGAAAGCAGTCTTCAGAGGTCTACTCAGAACACCTTGTTATTTCTTTAAATAAAAACAACAAAATAACCAGAGAAACAATAAATATATAAACATTACATTCAGATGTGTTCATGTAACCACTGTTGCAGTGGAAAAGCAATAAATATTACATACACTGCATGTATGTAGCCTTGGTTATCGTGTATATAATGTGCATGTGCCATGTTATACTGTCATCTGTGGCCTGTCTGGCTCTACCATACTATCTCATAAACAGCACGCTTTTTAGGGAAACATTACTGAACAAAAGATGTGTGTTTTGATATTCTTTACAACTTTTGTCTAATACATTTCTCATTCTAAGAAGAATTTGGCATGATATCATAAATATACTTAGGTCTTCATGTAAAGTACCTGTTCTCCTTGTAAGATTTTAATGAAAGCTGAATTCCTTGACAGAGTTTTGAAAAATACACAAACATCAAATTTCATGAAAATCTGTCCAGTCAGATGAACAGGCAGACAGACATGATAAAGGTAATAGTCACTCTTTGCAATTTTATGAATGCACCTAAAAACCAACAACTGTTGGTAAATAATATAGGTACAGAACCTGTACTTGGCAGTCAAGACATCATGCGAAGTGTTGGAAAGGCTTACAGACAGTTGTTATGGTAATTTTGTTACACTGGAGGAATTTACAAGAGCAGTCAGGTGGTCATGGATTTGCAGGTTGTGCCTTTGCAAAGGACAGGAATACTTGTTCCAGTGTTGTTTCACTGATAGTGTAATCTTCCACAAGTGTGAAGTTTTGTTTCACCTGCTCCATCGTGAGGAAGAGGTATTTCCAAGGTGTGTTGGGGTTAGTCACATGGTAATGCAGCAATCCCTGTACAAAACACAATGATCATAGTGTTGTTAAGAAAGGTAATAAACTTGTTCTGTTGCAAAATAATAAATGATTGTAGCTAGGTGATAAGGAATTAAACAAACCTAAACAATATTAAAATACATTGTATGTCTGCAGTGGCATAGATAGACCTATTGTGCCTGAGGAAAGTAATCACAGTTGCCACTCCTAACAGAAATTATGAACTTTAACAAATGACACAACCATTTATTAAATTTCCTCTAATATGGCTCAATAAATTAAACATTTTTTAGTGCAGCAAATTAAATTTTTAAATTTAAAATATTATTCTGATGCCCCTTTGATCCTGCTGCCTGGAATGGCTGTGCCAAAACCCCACTCCCCTCCACCAGCTACACTGCTGTAGGTGTGCAATTCTAAAATTTTCATATGTGTATGTATGTATGTATGTATGTATGTTGGCTTCAAAACATTGTCTGAAACCTAGACTTCACTGCTTCCCATCTTCCCACTGACCTTAATTTAGGTTTCTTTCGTTCATGGCCTTCCTTTTACCTTCCATCCAGTTTTTCTTCGGTCTTCCTCGTGCTCTCTTTTGTTTCGGCATCCACTTCAATGCTATTTTAGGTAATCTTCCTTCTGCCATTCTTTGGACACGGCCGTACCATGTAAGTTGGTTCTGTTCAATTTCTTTTATAATTGGCTCCTCTAATCCAATTTGTTGTCTTATAGTTACATTTCTAATTCTTTCTTTTCTTGATATTCTAGAGGATCTCCTCAGGGCATCCATCTCTGTAGCTTCGACCTGTCTTTTATTATTTTCTGTGAGTCTCCATGTTTTGAAACCATACAATAAACTGCTTTTAATCAATGCATTATAAATGTTCAATTTTCTCTCCTTTCTTATGTCTTTATTCCATAGTATCCCGTTTAAACACACTATACATTTCCTTGCTTGTATTACTCTTGATCTTATTTCTTTGTCGTCTGTTCCACTAGTGTCAAAAATAACTCCTAAATATTTATATTCTTGACAAAATTCAATCTCGCTGTATTTAATTTCAAATTCCTGTGCATTTCCCCAATACATAAGTATTTTGTTTTATTCAAATTCATGTCCAGGCCCCATTTCTCATAAGTTTCTTTTAATTTACATGTCATATATTCCAAATCTTCTTTGTCACCTGCTAAAACTACTTGAGTGTCTGCAAACTGTGGTGTATACAATGTTGTATTTTCTAGAGGAATACCCATTCTGGAGCATTTACATTTCCATTCTTCTAAAGCTTTTCGTATGTAAATCTTAAAAAGTGTAGGGGAAATGCAACATCCCTGGCGTAGTCGTTTAGTAATGTTCAAAGGGTGGGATAGTATGTTTCCAATTTTCACTTGTGCTGTATTGCCATAATGATTTTGCAGTGCTTTAATTAAAGTATTATTAATATTTGATTCTCCCAAAACTTCCCAAAGTTTTAATACTGGTATACTATCATACGCTTTTGTCAAATCCACAAATAATAAATGGGTTTCTTGGTTTGTTGCATTCCTATTTCAATAACTTGTTTCATACAAAAATGTTGTCTGTACATGATCGTCCTGCTCGAAATCCACTTTGTTCTTCTTCATCATTATTCTCTTCTTCTATGATGTCTCTCAGTACTTACCATATAATCTACTCATCACGCTCATCACAGAAATGCCCCTATAGTTATAGCAATCTTTTTTGCTTCCTTTTTTGTGTATTGATGAAATGTAAGCAACTTTCCATTGTTGCAGAGTTTCTTCTCCATTTAGACATCTATTTATTACCCATGTCAGCATTTTTATCCCATTTTTTAGTTCTCTCACTGCCTTCCTTACCCTTTCTTCACTTACTTCTACTGTTTCTCCGTCCATCTGTGTAGGTGAGATATTTTTTTTCCCTTTCGTAATCTAGTCGATTTTCTGTAAGTAGGTCATGGTAATATTGCACCCATCTATCGGTTGGTATCATTTGTAAGTGCAGACTTTCTTTTCCTGATGTTCTAACTCTTTTAATAAATTTCCATGCTTCAGTACACTTCCTACCCCCCTATGTACATATTAATTTCTTGGCATTTTCTGTCCCACACTTCATTCTTTTCAGCTCTAATTATTCTTCTCGTCTGTCTGTTAATTTCAAGGTATGCATGTATATCTTCATATCTTTTTGTGCTTAACCATTTCTAATATAGTTTTTTCTTTTTTGCTACAAGACCTTCAATTTCTTCTGTCCACCACATTTTACAGCTTTGTTTTTTGTGCTTTTCCCCTAGTACCTACCTCTTTTGCTGTTTCATGAAGACTTTGTATTATGCTTCCATAAATTTCTCGAAAGACCAAATTCCTCTTTTGCTGTCAGTTTTTTGTCTAGTTGTCTTTTATATAAATACTGTGTACTCTCATGTTGAAAGCTGTCCAAGTTGTACTTTAGATATGCAAACTTTTCATAGTTTACATCATGCTTATCTGTATAACTTGTTCTTCCTCGTATTGGTAGGTTCATCTTAGCTCTTACCACATAGTGATCTGACCCACAGTTTATGCCCCTTTATACTCTCACATCACGTATCTGAAATTTTGATTTTTGTTTAACAATAATGTAGTCTATAATTGATTTCAATTTTTGTGTATGTTGTTCCCACACATATTTATGCATCATTTTATATTTGAAATACCCATTCGTAATTCTCAAATTGTAACTTTCGCATAAATCAATGAGGTGTTCTCCATTGCCATTTATTCTTGTTTCCCCATATGGTCCTACTACTTCATTATTCACTTTTGTAATTGGATGCCTCCCATACTTCGCAAAACTAAATTTTGTAACACGTTTCTACGGTGTTGTCAACATACTAAAGCAAATTTTTTTTGTTATGAATATCACCAATGTCTTAATCCTGATCCTGCCAGGTCTTCTCCCATGTGTTGTGTTACAGTTTCCTTACACCTCCTTGGTGGTCTTCCCAGACTTTTCTTCTTCCTAGGTTTGTATGCTGTAAACTATTCTAGTATTATTTTCCATTCTTATAAGTTGCTTTCAATTGGCCCATTAATTTTGTTTAAATCTGATGATCGATGGCCACTTGGAGCTATATTTAGTTATCTTGTGGGCAGGTCTTGAGGTAATACTTCACCTAGCTGTGATGGAATACTACATATATGGGGTAGTGTTTACCTCCATGTAACATATAAATAAATAAGTGGGATAAAGACCTTCTTAATCTTGCTAGTTCATATTGTTGTGGCTCCTGTGGCTCTTGAACATTTCCACAGTCCTGTAGTATGTTCAGCAATGTCCGTTTATGTCCGGGGCACTTCAGATGGAAACTTCTTGACTCGCAAGCACATGGCAAGCATGGGGAACTGACGGGTGAGTCTGGGACTAGCCACCATGTAATGGAGTGAGATGTGAGTGGGGATGTAATTAGTGATCGTGCGAATGTAATGGCGGTATTAAATAGAGGTGCTGTGAGAAATACAGAAGCACAACAGTGGCGTTGAACTTGTAGTGTACCATAGAGACTTAACACGTATGAACGACCTTGACTTGACTCAGGTTTTTGAAGAAGATTGAGAGACTCTAAACATCCACAGGGAATTCAAAATTTGGAAGGAAGCTTGTTTTAGATCAGTTGTTATTTTAAACAAATGTTTGAGGGAAATTTATGTATACATTACGCAAATAACAGCACTTATGAACTGTGATGGTGACATGGTTTCTCACAAAGAATCATTGTTTATTTATTTAGTGTAACTGCTGAAAGTGATTTATTTCTTAGTCCACAGATTCCATGTAAATGAAAGCGAAAAAAAAAAATGTATTCCTAAATATTCAAGTCTTTATGACTGAGCTCTAAACTGAAACTAATTATGGGAACCTTTACAAGCTGTCTGATACAAGGCACTGTGACGTTGCTGTGCTTTATGCCGTTGAGCTGTGTGGGGAAGGAGGTATAACATCACACATTCTTAATCACAGTATGAGCTGAAGGTGAGCGGTCAATTTCCATTTCAGCTCCTTTATCCTTGGTAACAGATCCCCTATTTCTCACTGGATAGCAGGCTGGGTGGGCCTGACTGTTTATGGTGAGGCAGCACATAGCATGACTAGGCTACTCTACCTTATGGGTTAAAAACATAAAACTAAATTTCTTTGTCACAGTAATTCATTTACCTGATGTTCATCCTTAAGAACACAATCAGTGTTAAAGTTATTCTCGATCTCATACTTTAGTGATTCCACAGTCCCTTCACTGGTTCCACCCCCTCTTAGTTTCACCATGACTGTGAAGCCCTGTCCATATTTCTGCTTCAGATATTGGATGCCTCCCATACACATGAACTGACCACCCACCATGATGGCCAACCTGTTACACAGTGCTTCACACTCCTCCATGCTGCAACATGCAGGAAAGAAAGACAGAAAATAAAACTACTTTTGAGAATAAGAACATGGTACAAGATCTGGAAATTACTGCTTAACATGACATACCTATGTGAAGTAAGCACTACAGACTGGCCAGACTTCTGGATAGATGTCAGTACAGTCCACAGGTTTCGTCTGGCCACAGGATCAACTCCACTTGTTGGTTCATCCAGGAAAACAATAGGAGGGTCTCCTATTAGGGCCATGGCAGTGCTCAGCTTACGTTTGTTACCACCACTGTATGTTCCACACTGCCGGTTCTTATACTCCTCCAGGCCTGTCAAGAAATATTATTAATTCCTAAATAAATACAGTACCATGTCAGATAAGGCAATTACTAACCCTCACATAGCAGTACCCTGAAGTTCAACACCAGAGACACTAGTCTGCCACCCACTTTTTGAAGATTCATCTTAATATTATCTTCAAATTTCCTTCTAGTTATTCCATCTTCAGAAAGATTCCACACTGAATCTGTGTACACATTATTTTTCTCCAGCATCCTAGATAAATGCCCTGTCCACTTTCTCCTACGTTTTACTATTATAATGCAACTACGTGACCTGCATGTATCACAGATTTCCTCCAACAATCTTCTAAACTGTCCACTTATTTCATCCTTTCTTGATCTACATACTTTCCTGAGCACCTTATTTTACATATGATAGTAATTTACTTTTTTCTTTATAACAGGTCATATATTACAACCAGTACAAGCCAACAGTCAAAAATCTTAAGTATTTTGGAAAGTAGGTGGGCTAATAAGCATTTTTTTTATCTGAATATTGACCAGAATTATTAGAATTTATTTTCCATGAACCTCATTTACATTTATAAGTGTTATTTTCAGATGTTCAAATTCTGACATACTCTTAAAAGGTGAATTGTGTATAGACAGTTATGCCTGACTTTGCTACCAATTTTAGTTGCTGCCATGCTCATATGTTTAGTTTTATCTATACATTTCTTTATTGACCCGTAAGGATATGAAAGACCCAATAAGTAAAACTGTACACTGAAAAAATAGGCAGGACTTTCCTGCCGGGTTAGGTAATGTCTAAAATTGTTTGAATACTGACTTAGCTGACATATAAGTCAAAGTATTAGTTTTATTTAATCCTTCTATGAATTTGCTGACACTATTGTTACATGCAGGCTGTCAGAAAGGGTACACTATTTCAATTCAATTTTTAAAATTCAATGTTCTATCACAAGTTGACATTCACAAACAGTAATGTGACAGTGTGATGAAAGTGTTATTTATTGTCTGTATCATATGAAATAGTTAACAGCTTCTTTTAACTTCTAATGGTTCTACAATTCTGAATTCTTAAGGAAAACTCTGTTTGTGGAATATTCCATTTCAAAGAGTAATTTCCAATGCAAAACTATTTACATCAGATTGTTAAACTGAAAGACACACAGTTCACAAAACGTGTTTAAATTATAAAATAATTTCTTTAATTTAAATATTAATGGAAAGGTGTTCTCCAGTAGTTTACCTTTTGACTATGGTACCATTTAAATTTTCCATCTGTACCAGGAAATGCAAACCAATGTACTATTCATTTTCATGAATGTTCAAGTTCCATTATAACATGTGACAAGGAAAAGTAGACGTACTTCTAAACCACACCAATTTCCAAATATGTTTTTTGCTATTATTCACGGATCCACTGATCCACCTTGAAGGGTTACGCAGGCTGCTTGACCCTTGAAGATAGGCCAAAAGGCTATGTTGGTAAGTTGGCACCTAAATACCAATCAGTGCTGCATAACACCGCAGAAGAGAAAAGACCCCTAACACACTGTGGCAGAAGCCTGATATCAGGCTGGTCTGTATGCTTTGGAAAGAGAAAAATCTCTTACCGTAGCCAGGAACCAAACCACGATTGTTTAGTCATCCACCCTGTAGCCTAGTTACTATACTATACTATACCATACGATACTACACTAGACTATGCTATACTATATGACTTCAAGTGAACTGACAATTTAGTACTGCATGTAAATAGGGAGGTAACTTAAATGGTGTTGTTCTAGGTTTAGTTGAAGGGGTTGTTCTTTATTTTGGATCATCTTGAATGAAATCCTCCACAAAAACTTCAAATCTTATAGGGTGTATCTTCATTCAGAAATGTGAATGCATTTATTATTAGAAAGGAGCAGTGCATAAACTCTGGGCAAGCACACACATGAACAAGTGAAAATCTAGATCTATAGGTTAACGAGGTATGCAGAAATGGATGAAACTCTTAGTGAAATTAACTCAGATGACGTGAATGAAACAACGCCGAAAAGACTTAGGAGACTGCCAGTAACCAGAAATAATGATTATGGACCAGTATCAATAAGAATATAACAGTGTAGAAAAGGAAAAAAAGAAATAAAATGCTACTGAAGAACCAATTCTATTAGATCATCATAATGTGCAAAGTATAAATAACAAACTAGCTGAATTAGACCTTTTATTAAATTCTAATCTAAAGCATATAGATGTGTTGTGTTTTACAGAACACTGGCTAAAGGAGGACTATTTAAAAGTTACAAAGATAGACCAGTATAAATTAGTTATTTTAGCAGAAAGGATTATGATCATTGTGGAACCTGTATATATGTAAAAAAAAAAAAAAAAAAAAAAAAAAAAATATAAACAAAAAAAAAAACATTATAATGATTTTTGAAAAAAAAAAAATATTTTTGTTCAA
>Ga0123355_10010204_pt1 | contig 14362 bp, 5 predicted proteins | sample TergutEmb28metaG_3_FD_89872 | JGI IMG/M metagenome (GOLD analysis project Ga0123355, IMG submission 89872) | Embiratermes neotenicus P1 segment gut microbial communities from Petit-Saut dam, French Guiana - Emb289 P1 | ecosystem: Host-associated > Arthropoda: Insects > Digestive system > Gut ...
CAGCAGAAACATGGTGTTTAAAAGCAAAAACGGTAACAAAACTGAATTCCACAGAAATGGACTTTTGGCGACGCTCGGCTCGAATTTCCAGGAAGGACAAAATTAGGAACACTATTATTAAACAAAAAATGAATGTAACAAGGTCTCTTTTGGACGATATTATGACTCAACAACTGAAATGGTATGGACATGTTCAGAGAATGGAAGAGGGGAGATTACCAAAGAAAGTTATGGAATGGAACCCACCAGGAAGAAGAAAACGAGGTAGACCTAAAGCTACATGGGCGGAAGGGATTAGAGGACTGATGGGAGGAAAGGGATTAATAAAAGAAGACTGGAAGGACAGAGACAAATGGAAGAAAAAGATAAGATAATTGTCAAATGGGCGCAGGAAGATGTGAAAACTTCGAACAGCCTTCTAAATAATAATAAAAAAATAAATAAATAAATAATGATAACGATAAAATGTGACTAAAAGAATGGGTTCGTTTGGGAAGAAATTTTGGGGAAGATATTTTTTTATTACAAGCGCGTTTTCTGGTGCAAATTATTTTATTTGTGCACTGTCATACCGAATTCCTATCACGGTCAGCAGAACTCCAGCTCTCGATATCAACCCAAACTAGCGCTGTTACTAGGGTAAGGAGCAAACTTAAATTATTCTGTACAGATTTGTCTGCAGATCATGCTTATATTCTTGATTATGTTATAAACTGCGAAGAGTATAGGAGACAAAGTGACCTTGAAAGTGATACTACGGTGTAAAGAATGTTGAAAATTGTCTGGTGACAATACTAGATATTGCTGTGACTGGTGGATGAACAATTTGGGCCATAAGAGAAAACCATTTTAGTACTTGAAGTGTAAGATTTCTGAACTAGTATCAAGAGGTACACTAACAGGTACAAGAATGGCGTCGATAGTTAGAGAAATTAACAAGATAGAAACTGTACGCATACTGTAACACTGAGGCGCGCTGGCGTAACATTATTTCCTGGGAAAAAAAAAGAAGTATTAAATATTAATATTCTCAGTGTGTGTTTGTAGCCCTATTGCCCAGCATGCAAAGCGCATATGCCGTATTATATTGTCATCTGTGGTCTGTCTGGCTGTGGCACATTTCGCACATTATCTCATAAACAGCACGATTTTCGGAAGAAAAAGTCATTGAACACAAAATGTGTCTTTCGATTACCTCTAAAAAGTTTGTCTGAAATATTTCTCATTCTAAGAAGAATTCATCGAAATGCTATCATAAATGTATGTAGGTCTTCAGTCAAAGTTCCTGTTATTCTTGTCAGATAATATGGGAACTTCAATTTTTTTTTCAACGGACTTTCTAAAAAAACTCAAATATCAAATTTCGTGAAAATCCGTCGAGTTGAAGTCGAGTTGTTCCCATGCGGACGAACAGACTATTTTTTAACTGAGTGTATTGAAACACCCCTACCTGTCACATAACACAGACGAGAGGGTAATTGCGTGCACAGACGATGTGCAATTAGATTTACTGTGTAAGGAATGTCTGTTCAGAACACTGACAGCTTTCCTTCGTAACACCACGTACACGAGGACAACAAACTCGGAAATAATTCTGTGGATTTCACGAGAAGAGAATGTTTCGGAACTTTAAACTTCCCAAACTTTGTCCTACATTCTTACGAATTCTTTCTTGGTCACGTCCGTTTGTTGCATTCGCGTTCAGTAACAGATGGTAAGGAGTCGCGTCTCCTTGTACAGGGTCCGACAGAAAAACCTGAAGATTTTAAAGTTACAATAAAATGAAAAGTATACTATCTTTTTACGTGAATTTATTACTAAAATTATCTTTATCTCAAAGCATTTTAATTACAATATTCACTTCCTGAATATAGTGTCTGTGAGATGGCGTACTTGTTGTCAGCACATTCCCGCAAGCGGAGTACTTCTGACAAAAGCCTGATACACTCGTTCGATATTCTCAGGAGTTCTAAGTGAAGGCTCTCTTCCTGGAGGTTTTCTTTTTGCGGCAGACGCTGTTTCTCTGCAGTTTCTCACCCACAACAGTACAGTATTGCCACTATGGATACTGTCGTTCCGTTGAATATTGAAGTGCCAACGAAATATCCGCTGAGTCACAAAGGCAGAATAGTTGTTTTAGAAATACGGCTCCAAAACGAAAGCCCGCTCCTCTACAGACCAGCGCTCCATGGCAAATGAAATGCTTTGAGTCTCGCTAGAAGGGCTCTCAAGGACAAATTCCCCACGCCAACGATTCCACTCACAGCTGTGTTGCCAAATCGTCAGTTATTTCTGCTGGACCCTGCGTATGGCGCTGTGTCTATTGGCAAGTAGTTCATGACAGCCAAGAAGAATAACTCTTCTAACTGTCCTGAAGATGGTGGCAGAAATCTCCTCCGAAATGTCGGTGACTATTTACCTATTGACACAGCGTCATATTCACGAAGATTTCACTCTTCATCAGCATAGTTGCAGACACTTAAGGTAACAGAAGGAAGGAAGGATTAATTTTTGACCAGCTAAGCGACTGTAATCTCAAAATCTTCGCTCAATGATCTTCATTAACGTGTTCAACAACTCTCTTTATAAGACCCTGCCCTATGTCAGTTGCATACACTATCCACCATTACATCGTGTAAGTCTTCAAGATCCATTTCAATATTATCCTCCTACCTATATCGGGTGTTCCAAAATGATCCCTTCAGTCGAAGTTTATTCGTCCTAGCATATTCAGTGGACGAGAAAATTAATTTAGACAGTAGTTCTTCTCATTTGTGTTCAGGAATTGGCCCGATTATTTCTTGACGTGGACTCTGTCTGTCCTGACTACAATGTATCGTAGTTTTCCTCAGTTCCTGCATGCAGCTCCCGGGATAATGACAATCGAGGTCACAGCTGCATCACTCCAACTACTAGTTCGACATTCACCAGTCATCGTGAAGTATTACGTTATACAGAGTGACCCAAGAACACTTGAAACTAGAGACAACGTGCTACAAGTCTACTGTCTAGTGATTTGCGCGACACTCTGTATGATCTGGTATATTCGTAGCGTCATGCAGTAAGCTGTAAACAAATACCGTATTTTATAGACTGGTTCTTGTCCTTAGCTGACCCATTCTACTGCCTACTACCAACCGGAAATGTGTGTGGAAATGCACGGCATTAGATCTAATGTCTATGGTGTAACAGTCTAACATGGGATGTCACTTAGAATCTATCATTACTCTGCCCATTGGGCACAATCTATTGTATCATTTCAGATCCCTGAGTTACATTACTAATCACTCAATTCCTGAACGCAGAACCCGATGGCACAATTAGTTAAGGCACTGCACTACAGGCTTTCAGGTCGCAGGATCGATTCCCGGTGGGGTCATGTGGATTTCTCTTTGACTTAATCCTTCTGGTCGCACTATAGCCGTGGGGTCGAGTTAGCCCCTAAGAGAAATGAGTACCAGGGATGTCTCCTGACAGTTAAAGGTGGCCGGTGCGTAGGCCTGACAACCAAGTCTCATTCGTGCGTCGATTTTATAGAAATTCTGGGAGCCTCAACTCCCTGCAACCCAAAGGGACTGTCCACCAGACCTGTAGAGAGATAGCTGTACCTGAAGATGGAATATGCAGCATGCCGTGTTCAAAAATTTATTCCTCTAAATATTTATCTCTTCACTGTCAGCCTCTGTCCGCTGTACATATAATTCTTCTCAAGCTACCTCGCGCCATTAAGTGCATTTCAGAGCGCTGTTAATGTGAAACCCATCCGTTCTGGACAGTAGTTGGAATTTAGACGCCAGCGACATTGAAAGTTTTAAAGCAGTTAGTGCCTCACAATGAACATAATTTCATCTAGATTTTAGAGAACCTCAATCATCCATCTATGACGCTACAGCTCCTTCTAGACCCTGACCTTCCTCAGAAAACGCCCCATTCTTCTCTGTCTTCTGTTCATCTCCTCCATCCTCTTATTCCCAGCATCTGTGTTGTGTCCTTCCAGACGACGTCCTCCCATCTTTTTCTTGGTTTTCCACTGGTATTTTGTTAAATGTCAGGCCGAAAATGACTGTTTATTCTGAATATTTTTGACCCAGCTGCCCCCAGTGGGCCAGGGCCTCCTCGTTCACGAGGTTTTTGGATCACACAAAAGACGCACCATAGTCGGTAGGACTCCTCTGGACGAGTGATCAGCTCGTCGCAGAGACCTCTACCGAACAACACACGGCACTCAAAACAGACATCCATGCCTCTGGTGGGATTCGAACCCACAGTCTCAACAGGCGAGCCTTCGCAGACCTACGCCTTAGACCGCGCCGCCACTGGGACCGGCTGTCTATTCTGATATCCATGCGAAATACTTAAATAAATTTGAATTAAAAATGTAGATTTTTTTTTAATATTAAATTCGCAGGTAAAGGTAAAGGTAATGTTGGCCCTGTCCATGACGTGAAGGTTCATAATGTGCGTACAGGTATACCTCCACTTTTCTGAATCTCACCACTAGATGGACTTGAGTAAGATGAAAATGTTGTAACCGTAAGTTAAAGGTAAATTTCACCCTAGAACAGGTCACGAAGGCCCAGATGGGGAGCAGATGTCTAGCTCTACTCTTCCTTCAACCGCTAGATGGGGTGGGTGGTCAACGCCACGCCACGTCCGCTTTACCCCTGGGAAAGACCTGGTACCCATTGTATAGGAGGCTGGGTGGGCCCTAGGTTCGGTCTGAACAGGTGCGGAAAATCTCGCCCTCACCGGAATTCGAAACCCATACCGTCCAGCCCGTAGCGAGCCGCTGTACCGACTGAGCTATCCCGGTCATGTGGCAAACATCAGAGAGCAAATTCTTAACAGTCTATATCCCAGTGGCACACTACACTTCCATAAACAGATTTAAAATTCCACAAACTCCAGATTTTATCTACAGAATGTATTTATTTGCTACATCATATTCTCAGAATTAAGTTCTGTTATTTACCTAAACTTTGTGAAGCTAGTAGGTGTATTTTTATGTAGGTAGAAGCGAAATGTATAAACATTATTTACATGAACCTCGCACTTCAAGGGGGTTAGAAGCTTTGAGGTGGGAAACTAAGCCACAGCAATATACACTGGGACTGAAGAACTCAACGAAGATAGAAGGTCTACATATCAACATGGCATCAGACACACTCTTTAGAGCTCTGGTGTTATAATGAGGTACTCTGTGGATGTATTCAAGAGCACTGCATGTATGAGGACTGGGGGGTCAGTTGTGATAAGGTGTGTCAAATATTGGTCACCTAACACAGAGTTCACCGGCTACTGTGCTTCGAAATCTCACGTAATTTAACGATTATGTTATTATGTGTAATTCATGTAGCATAAATACATATAGTGTAAGTCGGGACAAGGCATATGTTTATAAACTGGGCAGTAGATTGGGCTGAGGGTCCGGTTTCACCGTCCAATCATCTTGAGTTTTGGGAAGAGAACCGGGTGTCTACCGGATATGACACTAAATTGCATGTGGCGGCAAGCACAAAATTCAGTGCTTTTGCATTGTGGCTATTTCATTTGGGTGCATCTTGTACTGTGGTTGTTTTAACTTGTTTTGTAATGTGTGGGTGTTTTGGTAATATGTTTACTTGTATTTACTAATTTTTATATTGTTTTGTACTGTGTTTTTATATCCTTTCGTTTATATACATTTGTGTGTATATATATATATATATATATATTCTTATTTGTTATGTCTGTACTAGTGTGAGGCCTGCTGCCACCGAGTGACAACTCAATTGCAGTTATTAGTAGTAGTGATGATGATGATTATGATGATGATCATCATCATAAACATCAAGGATTGGACCCTTTGATCCGTTCCGTCTGCAGAGTTACAGCTGCTCGCGCCAACGTTTCTTCGGTCTTCCAATTGTTCTCCTTCCTTGTGGTCTGTAGTGGTATGATTTCAAAGGGATTCGGTTTTGTGGCATTCTTTGGAAGCGTGAAAGCCAGTTCCGTCTGTATTCATCTATCTTGTCTAGTATGCCTGTAATCTGTAGTTCGGGGCATATGTAGTCATTTGTTTTGTGGTCATAAAGGGTGTAGCCTGCCGGAGGTCTCAGTAACTTCAGTTCTGCCGCTTCAATTTTTCATCTTTTTAAGGCTGTTAGAGTCCAGTTTTCTGACCCATATAAAAATGTATGTAAAACTAGTGTTTTGTATATTTTCAAAATAGTTTACGTAATGATGATGATGATGATGATAATAATAATAATAATAGTAATTCTCAAAACTCCTACTCAGTTAAATAAATTATATAGTTATTTCATTTAAAACAAATGTTTATCAATTTTTGTATATTGAGTGTCGCAAACGTCGTTTAATACAGGTTGTTTAACGTGTTGCCTTCAGTGGCGAGAGACTTCCGCGCCACCCTGTATTAACCACATTACCCCTAAGCTTTATTGATTACCAAAATGAACTACTCCTGTTAGAGAACTGCGCTCTTCTCGACTATTAAGCACCGAGTACTGGTAAATCCGTACCGAAATTTCGGGTCCCGAAACGTCGGTATGGAATTACCGTTACTGTCTGCGTAATAGCCCAAAAGAGCCCAGTTCTCATCTGCTTCGCGGCGGAACCTTGAAGCAACGCAAACTCGATTCGTTTTGTCGATGACTAGGATTATGCATAATTTTTTATGTCGGGCCTTCGCCTGTTTGGCAAGGGTGAATGTGCAGACATCCAACCAGTAGATCGAAGCACTCACAGAGCAATATGTTCCTGTGACCGTGCATCGTGAGCAAAGCGTGAAGAAAAAATACCAACAAGATGCAACAATATAGATGTTTATTGTCAATTCCAGATGTTGATTACTGACTACAGTCTCAACATGTTTCGGACATCTTTATGCCCATCATCAGGAGAAAAAGACCACGTATTACTGCATATGGTGTTTGTGCTGGTAGTGTTGGATGTGGCTGGTTGCGGTTCTGTGGTGTTAACATACGTTGTAGGGTGTGAGCACTGTGAAGGTTGCTGCTCGAGCAGCAACCTTCATGTTTCGGACATCTTTATGCCCATCATCAGGAGAAAAAGACCACGTATTACTGCATATGGTGTTTGTGCTGGTAGTGTTGGATGTGGCTGGTTGCGGTTCTGTGGTGTTACGTTGTAGGGTGTGAGCACTGTGAAGGTTGCTGCTCGAGCAGCAACCTTCACAGTGCTCACACCCTACAACGTAACACCACAGAACCGCAACCAGCCACATCCAACACTACCAGCACAAACACCATATGCAGTAATACGTGGTCTTTTTCTCCTGATGATGGGCATAAAGATGTCCGAAACATGAAGGTTGCTGCTCGAGCAGCAACCTTCACAGTGCTCACACCCTACAACGTATGTTAACACCACAGAACCGCAACCAGCCACATCCAACACTACCAGCACAAACACCATATGCAGTAATACGTGGTCTTTTTCTCCTGATGATGGGCATAAAGATGTCCGAAACATGTTGAGACTGTAGTCAGTAATCAACATCTGGAATTGACAATAAACATCTATATTGTTGCATCTTGTTGGTATTTTTTCTTCACGCTTTGCTCACGATGCACGGTCACAGGAACATATTGCTCTGTGAGTGCTTCGATCTACTGGTTGGATGTCTGCACATTCACCCTTGCCAAACAGGCGAAGGCCCGACATAAAAAATTATGCATAATCCTAGTCATCGACAAAACGAATCGAGTTTGCGTTGCTTCAAGGTTCCGCCGCGAAGCAGATGAGAACTGGGCTCTTTTGGGCTATTACGCAGACAGTAACGGTAATTCCATACCGACGTTTCGGGACCCGAAATTTCGGTACGGATTTACCAGTACTCGGTGCTTAATAGTCGAGAAGAGCGCAGTTCTCTAACAGGAGTAGTTCATTTTGGTAATCAATAAAGCTTAGGGGTAATGTGGTTAATACAGGGTGGCGCGGAAGTCTCTCGCCACTGAAGGCAACACGTTAAACAACCTGTATTAAACGACGTTTGCGACACTCAATATACAAAAATTGATAAACATTTGTTTTAAATGAAATAACTATATAATTTATTTAACTGAGTAGGAGTTTTGAGAATTACTATTATTATTATTATTATCATCATCATCATCATCATTACGTAAACTATTTTGAAAATATACAAAACACTAGTTTTACATACATTTTTATATGGGTCAGAAAACTGGACTCTAACAGCCTTAAAAAGATGAAAAATTGAAGCGGCAGAACTGAAGTTACTGAGACCTCCGGCAGGCTACACCCTTTATGACCACAAAACAAATGACTACATATGCCCCGAACTACAGATTACAGGCATACTAGACAAGATAGATGAATACAGACGGAACTGGCTTTCACGCTTCCAAAGAATGCCACAAAACCGAATCCCTTTGAAATCATACCACTACAGACCACAAGGAAGGAGAACAATTGGAAGACCGAAGAAACGTTGGCGCGAGCAGCTGTAACTCTGCAGACGGAACGGATCAAAGGGTCCAATCCTTGATGTTTATGATGATGATCATCATCATAATCATCATCATCACTACTACTAATAACTGCAATTGAGTTGTCACTCGGTGGCAGCAGGCCTCACACTAGTACAGACATAACAAATAAGAATATATATATATATATATATATACACACAAATGTATATAAACGAAAGGATATAAAAACACAGTACAAAACAATATAAAAATTAGTAAATACAAGTAAACATATTACCAAAACACCCACACATTACAAAACAAGTTAAAACAACCACAGTACAAGATGCACCCAAATGAAATAGCCACAATGCAAAAGCACTGAATTTTGTGCTTGCCGCCACATGCAATTTAGTGTCATATCCGGTAGACACCCGGTTCTCTTCCCAAAACTCAAGATGATTGGACGGTGAAACCGGACCCTCAGCCCAATCTACTGCCCAGTTTATAAACATATGCCTTGTCCCGACTTACACTATATGTATTTATGCTACATGAATTACACATAATAACATAATCGTTAAATTACGTGAGATTTCGAAGCACAGTAGCCGGTGAACTCTGTGTTAGGTGACCAATATTTGACACACCTTATCACAACTGACCCCCCAGTCCTCATACATGCAGTGCTCTTGAATACATCCACAGAGTACCTCATTATAACACCAGAGCTCTAAAGAGTGTGTCTGATGCCATGTTGATATGTAGACCTTCTATCTTCGTTGAGTTCTTCAGTCCCAGTGTATATTGCTGTGGCTTAGTTTCCCACCTCAAAGCTTCTAACCCCCTTGAAGTGCGAGGTTCATGTAAATAATGTTTATACATTTCGCTTCTACCTACATAAAAATACACCTACTAGCTTCACAAAGTTTAGGTAAATAACAGAACTTAATTCTGAGAATATGATGTAGCAAATAAATACATTCTGTAGATAAAATCTGGAGTTTGTGGAATTTTAAATCTGTTTATGGAAGTGTAGTGTGCCACTGGGATATAGACTGTTAAGAATTTGCTCTCTGATGTTTGCCACATGACCGGGATAGCTCAGTCGGTACAGCGGCTCGCTACGGGCTGGACGGTATGGGTTTCGAATTCCGGTGAGGGCGAGATTTTCCGCACCTGTTCAGACCGAACCTAGGGCCCACCCAGCCTCCTATACAATGGGTACCAGGTCTTTCCCAGGGGTAAAGCGGACGTGGCGTGGCGTTGACCACCCACCCCATCTAGCGGTTGAAGGAAGAGTAGAGCTAGACATCTGCTCCCCATCTGGGCCTTCGTGACCTGTTCTAGGGTGAAATTTACCTTTAACTTACGGTTACAACATTTTCATCTTACTCAAGTCCATCTAGTGGTGAGATTCAGAAAAGTGGAGGTATACCTGTACGCACATTATGAACCTTCACGTCATGGACAGGGCCAACATTACCTTTACCTTTACCTGCGAATTTAATATTAAAAAAAAATCTACATTTTTAATTCAAATTTATTTAAGTATTTCGCATGGATATCAGAATAGACAGCCGGTCCCAGTGGCGGCGCGGTCTAAGGCGTAGGTCTGCGAAGGCTCGCCTGTTGAGACTGTGGGTTCGAATCCCACCAGAGGCATGGATGTCTGTTTTGAGTGCCGTGTGTTGTTCGGTAGAGGTCTCTGCGACGAGCTGATCACTCGTCCAGAGGAGTCCTACCGACTATGGTGCGTCTTTTGTGTGATCCAAAAACCTCGTGAACGAGGAGGCCCTGGCCCACTGGGGGCAGCTGGGTCAAAAATATTCAGAATAAACAGTCATTTTCGGCCTGACATTTAACAAAATACCAGTGGAAAACCAAGAAAAAGATGGGAGGACGTCGTCTGGAAGGACACAACACAGATGCTGGGAATAAGAGGATGGAGGAGATGAACAGAAGACAGAGAAGAATGGGGCGTTTTCTGAGGAAGGTCAGGGTCTAGAAGGAGCTGTAGCGTCATAGATGGATGATTGAGGTTCTCTAAAATCTAGATGAAATTATGTTCATTGTGAGGCACTAACTGCTTTAAAACTTTCAATGTCGCTGGCGTCTAAATTCCAACTACTGTCCAGAACGGATGGGTTTCACATTAACAGCGCTCTGAAATGCACTTAATGGCGCGAGGTAGCTTGAGAAGAATTATATGTACAGCGGACAGAGGCTGACAGTGAAGAGATAAATATTTAGAGGAATAAATTTTTGAACACGGCATGCTGCATATTCCATCTTCAGGTACAGCTATCTCTCTACAGGTCTGGTGGACAGTCCCTTTGGGTTGCAGGGAGTTGAGGCTCCCAGAATTTCTATAAAATCGACGCACGAATGAGACTTGGTTGTCAGGCCTACGCACCGGCCACCTTTAACTGTCAGGAGACATCCCTGGTACTCATTTCTCTTAGGGGCTAACTCGACCCCACGGCTATAGTGCGACCAGAAGGATTAAGTCAAAGAGAAATCCACATGACCCCACCGGGAATCGATCCTGCGACCTGAAAGCCTGTAGTGCAGTGCCTTAACTAATTGTGCCATCGGGTTCTGCGTTCAGGAATTGAGTGATTAGTAATGTAACTCAGGGATCTGAAATGATACAATAGATTGTGCCCAATGGGCAGAGTAATGATAGATTCTAAGTGACATCCCATGTTAGACTGTTACACCATAGACATTAGATCTAATGCCGTGCATTTCCACACACATTTCCGGTTGGTAGTAGGCAGTAGAATGGGTCAGCTAAGGACAAGAACCAGTCTATAAAATACGGTATTTGTTTACAGCTTACTGCATGACGCTACGAATATACCAGATCATACAGAGTGTCGCGCAAATCACTAGACAGTAGACTTGTAGCACGTTGTCTCTAGTTTCAAGTGTTCTTGGGTCACTCTGTATAACGTAATACTTCACGATGACTGGTGAATGTCGAACTAGTAGTTGGAGTGATGCAGCTGTGACCTCGATTGTCATTATCCCGGGAGCTGCATGCAGGAACTGAGGAAAACTACGATACATTGTAGTCAGGACAGACAGAGTCCACGTCAAGAAATAATCGGGCCAATTCCTGAACACAAATGAGAAGAACTACTGTCTAAATTAATTTTCTCGTCCACTGAATATGCTAGGACGAATAAACTTCGACTGAAGGGATCATTTTGGAACACCCGATATAGGTAGGAGGATAATATTGAAATGGATCTTGAAGACTTACACGATGTAATGGTGGATAGTGTATGCAACTGACATAGGGCAGGGTCTTATAAAGAGAGTTGTTGAACACGTTAATGAAGATCATTGAGCGAAGATTTTGAGATTACAGTCGCTTAGCTGGTCAAAAATTAATCCTTCCTTCCTTCTGTTACCTTAAGTGTCTGCAACTATGCTGATGAAGAGTGAAATCTTCGTGAATATGACGCTGTGTCAATAGGTAAATAGTCACCGACATTTCGGAGGAGATTTCTGCCACCATCTTCAGGACAGTTAGAAGAGTTATTCTTCTTGGCTGTCATGAACTACTTGCCAATAGACACAGCGCCATACGCAGGGTCCAGCAGAAATAACTGACGATTTGGCAACACAGCTGTGAGTGGAATCGTTGGCGTGGGGAATTTGTCCTTGAGAGCCCTTCTAGCGAGACTCAAAGCATTTCATTTGCCATGGAGCGCTGGTCTGTAGAGGAGCGGGCTTTCGTTTTGGAGCCGTATTTCTAAAACAACTATTCTGCCTTTGTGACTCAGCGGATATTTCGTTGGCACTTCAATATTCAACGGAACGACAGTATCCATAGTGGCAATACTGTACTGTTGTGGGTGAGAAACTGCAGAGAAACAGCGTCTGCCGCAAAAAGAAAACCTCCAGGAAGAGAGCCTTCACTTAGAACTCCTGAGAATATCGAACGAGTGTATCAGGCTTTTGTCAGAAGTACTCCGCTTGCGGGAATGTGCTGACAACAAGTACGCCATCTCACAGACACTATATTCAGGAAGTGAATATTGTAATTAAAATGCTTTGAGATAAAGATAATTTTAGTAATAAATTCACGTAAAAAGATAGTATACTTTTCATTTTATTGTAACTTTAAAATCTTCAGGTTTTTCTGTCGGACCCTGTACAAGGAGACGCGACTCCTTACCATCTGTTACTGAACGCGAATGCAACAAACGGACGTGACCAAGAAAGAATTCGTAAGAATGTAGGACAAAGTTTGGGAAGTTTAAAGTTCCGAAACATTCTCTTCTCGTGAAATCCACAGAATTATTTCCGAGTTTGTTGTCCTCGTGTACGTGGTGTTACGAAGGAAAGCTGTCAGTGTTCTGAACAGACATTCCTTACACAGTAAATCTAATTGCACATCGTCTGTGCACGCAATTACCCTCTCGTCTGTGTTATGTGACAGGTAGGGGTGTTTCAATACACTCAGTTAAAAAATAGTCTGTTCGTCCGCATGGGAACAACTCGACTTCAACTCGACGGATTTTCACGAAATTTGATATTTGAGTTTTTTTAGAAAGTCCGTTGAAAAAAAAATTGAAGTTCCCATATTATCTGACAAGAATAACAGGAACTTTGACTGAAGACCTACATACATTTATGATAGCATTTCGATGAATTCTTCTTAGAATGAGAAATATTTCAGACAAACTTTTTAGAGGTAATCGAAAGACACATTTTGTGTTCAATGACTTTTTCTTCCGAAAATCGTGCTGTTTATGAGATAATGTGCGAAATGTGCCACAGCCAGACAGACCACAGATGACAATATAATACGGCATATGCGCTTTGCATGCTGGGCAATAGGGCTACAAACACACACTGAGAATATTAATATTTAATACTTCTTTTTTTTTCCCAGGAAATAATGTTACGCCAGCGCGCCTCAGTGTTACAGTATGCGTACAGTTTCTATCTTGTTAATTTCTCTAACTATCGACGCCATTCTTGTACCTGTTAGTGTACCTCTTGATACTAGTTCAGAAATCTTACACTTCAAGTACTAAAATGGTTTTCTCTTATGGCCCAAATTGTTCATCCACCAGTCACAGCAATATCTAGTATTGTCACCAGACAATTTTCAACATTCTTTACACCGTAGTATCACTTTCAAGGTCACTTTGTCTCCTATACTCTTCGCAGTTTATAACATAATCAAGAATATAAGCATGATCTGCAGACAAATCTGTACAGAATAATTTAAGTTTGCTCCTTACCCTAGTAACAGCGCTAGTTTGGGTTGATATCGAGAGCTGGAGTTCTGCTGACCGTGATAGGAATTCGGTATGACAGTGCACAAATAAAATAATTTGCACCAGAAAACGCGCTTGTAATAAAAAAATATCTTCCCCAAAATTTCTTCCCAAACGAACCCATTCTTTTAGTCACATTTTATCGTTATCATTATTTATTTATTTATTTTTTTATTATTATTTAGAAGGCTGTTCGAAGTTTTCACATCTTCCTGCGCCCATTTGACAATTATCTTATCTTTTTCTTCCATTTGTCTCTGTCCTTCCAGTCTTCTTTTATTAATCCCTTTCCTCCCATCAGTCCTCTAATCCCTTCCGCCCATGTAGCTTTAGGTCTACCTCGTTTTCTTCTTCCTGGTGGGTTCCATTCCATAACTTTCTTTGGTAATCTCCCCTCTTCCATTCTCTGAACATGTCCATACCATTTCAGTTGTTGAGTCATAATATCGTCCAAAAGAGACCTTGTTACATTCATTTTTTGTTTAATAATAGTGTTCCTAATTTTGTCCTTCCTGGAAATTCGAGCCGAGCGTCGCCAAAAGTCCATTTCTGTGGAATTCAGTTTTGTTACCGTTTTTGCTTTTAAACACCATGTTTCTGCTG
>Ga0123355_10010205_pt1 | contig 14361 bp, 17 predicted proteins | sample TergutEmb28metaG_3_FD_89872 | JGI IMG/M metagenome (GOLD analysis project Ga0123355, IMG submission 89872) | Embiratermes neotenicus P1 segment gut microbial communities from Petit-Saut dam, French Guiana - Emb289 P1 | ecosystem: Host-associated > Arthropoda: Insects > Digestive system > Gut ...
AGGTGGAAGACTGATACGAAGCCACCATCATGGATGGTACTTGCATAATGTACGTGGCGATGTGGTGCATAGGGCGGATGACGCTGGAAATCTACGGCATAATTACCGTTTTAGTGCGTTTGGAGTTGAACGAAGAACTACAAGTGCGGGTGGTGTGGATTCGACTAATCCTTTCAGATGGGGCGGAATGCTGTGGGACTGGGCATTAGGCGAGTACTACACTCCTCATCGTAGTTTTAATCCACGCTTAGGAAGGTGGTCAGCCTGACCCGCATTGGGGCATCCATAACATGATTCACGGCGATAGCCCTACACTACGCAATGACAGATATATGCCTAGCGTCCACGCCATCATGCAGTCCAACAACCTTTTCCTGTTTGGTATGCATAACCCGGTGTTTTGGAGCGACCCTAGCGGATTATCTGTTGTCGCAGCAATAATAGCGGCAGCTGGGATAGTAAAGAAAGCGACACCAGCCCTATCGCTCTTTATGGCAGGAGGAACTGTAGCTGTGGCTGCGGATTTTACCATGCAAATGACGTTGGGTGGAGTGAGGTGCATTCATCAGGTCAATTGGCAAAGCGTTACGGTGTCATTTTTTAGCGGTGGAATTAGTGGTATAGCAGGAGGATTGTTTGTTGGTGCTCAGGCATGGCAGATTATAGCCACACATGCAACGATTACCGTTGCAGATAGGATAACCTATGCCAGCTGGACAGGAGCAGAGCTTACTCTTACGGAGCTAGGCATAAGCGCAGTCGTCGCAGCAGCAATTTCTGGAGCTACAATTCCATCAGACGTACAAAGTACACTTGTAATGCCTAGTGCATATGGCGGAAACAGAGTGATACAAAGATTTGTATCAGATGAAGCCGCGGCAGCGTTTATCAGAAACCTTGTTAACGTCACAGATGAGTTCATTATGGAGTTTAGCCAACAGGGGTTTGAGGTTATTCTTGAATACTTCATACTTCCCGGTAGTAGTAGATAGGAGGGGAAAGAGTATGGGCTATTCCTATACAATAACATGGGCACTTTTTCTTATGGCTCCACTTATCAGAATTACGTGTTCACATGTAGACTTGTTAAAGTTCAATCCTCCATTATGGGTCAGACGTATGCTTTTTGTAGTAAATGTGTATGAGAACAATATCGCCTTAGCCGCTATTATTTTACAGGCAGTTACTAATTTTTGTATAATTTTATTTGTTTTATCATTGCTAGGATTCTGCCCCATTTACCATATAGCTGGATTTGACATATCTACTACAGTTCTGGTTTCAGCTATATGGTTTCCTATGGTTATATTACGTACTATTTATTTTTGCGTTTGTGATGCAATAATCCGTAAAAGGGCAGATGACGAGTGGCTCAGGCGTAATCGCAAATGACTTGATGTCCACTTCAAAAACCTAATACATGCCAAAAATCCCGGCAAGGCGAGTTAATCATGGACTCGCTTTGTCGGGATTTTATTTTTCCATACATATATGCATCAAAACTTAAACTACATGGGCTTCTCCTCTTCCAGAGAAAAGACAGCTTCAAGCAGCTTCATTCTCCGTTTAACATCCAACGAATTATGCACTCTCAATATTTCCTTCTCTTCAACAGAAAGAGCTTTTATTGCCTCAACAGCCCTATCAGTTCGGCGGCATCTACATCCCTAGGGATCCTCATACGGCAATTACTTCATTTTTCACTAGATGAGTGCGTATTAAAGTAGGCATTTCCGCCTCGTCAAAATGGCATTTTACAGCATCCCGAAGCGTGTCGTGCAGTTCATTATAATTATTGCATTGCGTAAATATTGAATGCCCTACGGCTTGAGCCTCATAACCACCATCCAAAGATTCGGATATCAAGAAAATTATCTCTCTTAAAGTAGGCATAAGCAAAATCCTTTCTTTGTTTTTTTCATTATACCACAGTTGCTAGTTTTCAAAACCTAGCCTATGTCAATTATCCTCCAACGAAAAAGCAAACTCAAGCAACTTCACCCGCCGCTTCACATCCAAAGAATTATATATCCTAAATAGTTCTCTTTCCTCGTCGGAAAAAACAGTCGAATTTTCCAAATTTAAGCCTATCGAGCCATTATTAACAACAGAACACCCTGCCCGCCCTGGACAACGCCAAATACAGAGCCATTAACATTTGTTTCAAGCGTATCGCCTTTTAGAATATAATCCGTACTAACACCAAAATAATTAGCAATCTTAACAATGGCATCTGCCCCTGGCTTAGCCTTACCCCTTTTCCATTCGGAAACGGAGCTGTTACTTAAACCAACCTCTTTAATTAAAATCGCCGCAGATATGCCCCGTTGTGGCATAAGCAATAAAATTCTTTCAAGCAAATTGCGGCCTGTTTCTTTGCCTAAGCTTCGCTTAATAAAACATTCAATAGACTTCTTCTGAAATTGCGTTTTTTGCAATTTCAGAAGAAGTCTAACGTTAAAGTTTTTTACCCCTCTTTTCCCAAAAAAGAGGGTGGGTGTGGGCAAAGCCCACGGTCTTATCTCCTCAAATTCAACCGCCAATCAAGGTCACCCCTATCCAACGCCAGCAACAGCGCTTCCGCGGTGGCCAGGTTGGAGGCAAGAGGAATGTTGTGGGTGTCGCATAGGCGTAGTAGGGAGTTTATGTCGGGTTCGTATTCGCGCTGGTTGTGGGGGTCGCGTAGGAAGATTACGAGGTCTATGTCATTTAGGGCTACTTGGGCGCTAAGTTGTTGCTCGCCGCCTAAGTGGCCCGCCAGGTATTTTTCTATGGGTAGGCCGGTTGCATCTTGTATTACTTGGCCGGTGGTGCCCGTAGCAAATAACCTGTGGCGGCCAAGGATATGCCTGTAGGCTACGCAAAGGTTTTCCATTAGTTTTTTCTTGTTGTCATGCGCTACTATTGCAATATGCATCATGGGCTAATCATCCTCATCATCAAACATGGATTTTGTGCGTGGTATACCCACGTTAAGCACCATTCCTATGGCCATCATATGCACCCAAATCATGCTGCCGCCGTAGGATAGGAATGGAAATGGCACCCCTGTATTGGGCAGCATGTTGGTGACGACTCCCACGTGGAAAAATGTTTCAAAAATAATCATGCCGGCAACACCGGCAGCAATGAGCCTGCCTGTCATGTCTTGTGCACGCAATGCTATTAGTATACAACGGATTATGATAAATGCAACAACCCCTAGCAAAATAACAGAGCCAATAAAGCCAAACTGCTCTGCCGCTACAGAGAAGATAAAGTCGTTATGCCCTAGTATTACGTAGGAATTATTCATGAAACCGCGGCCAGATACGCCTCCTGTGCCAATGGCAAATAAAGAGCCCTCAGTCTGGCGGAAGGCATCGCTGCCTGGGATTGGGTCTAGCAAAGTTGCAATACGCTGCCATTGCCATTCTCGCAAAACTCTTGTGATGAAAACAGGCTGGGCACGTTGTAGGTCTAGCCAGGCGAGTATGCCCACAGGGGCAGTTAGCACAATGCCGATAAGAATGGTGCGGTAATATAACCCTCCCACAAAAAGCAGTACCAGCGACACGGACAAAACCACCATAGAGGCCGAAAGTGAAGGCTGTGCAGCCACCAATGCAACAGGGGAGGCCACAAGCACCAGCAGCAAAAGCAGCCAAAGGGGCTTGTTGAATTTATCTTGAAAAGTATCTAAAAATTTTGCAAGGAAGATTATCATAAACAGCTTGGCAAATTCTGAAGGCTGCATGCTGAGCTCCCCAAAACCCGGTATAGGAATGCCTATCCAGCGGGAAACGCCGTCCCCTGTGCCAATAAACCGCACCACAAGCAAAAGCATCATCATCATGCCAAAGATATAGATATAATATTTGGCTATCCAGCGATAGTCCAGAAAGGCGAACACTATCATAAGCACCACGCCGGATATAACATGTATAAGTTGCCGTTCCCATAGCCAGTGCCAGCGGTTGGTAATGCTTTGTGGTACGGCGGGTGCGTTTATTGCGGTGTAAATCATTACCACGCCAAACACGCTTATAGCTATGGTTACCAGGGCCAGCAGATAGTCGTAATGCCGCAGGTTTTCTCTAAGCTTCTTGGCCATCTTTGTTCAATTTTCTCATTTTTTTGATGGGGATATTGGCCAGCAGCACGGGCACTGGGTTGTTGGAATCCCCGGGGGCTTGCGACATTTGGATATCTAGCTCGTTGGTGTCTATGTCTACGTATTTGCTTAGCACCATAAGAATGTCGTTTTTAATCATTTCTAGCAGGTCTGTATCGCAGTTGACCCTGTCGTGCATTAGCACTATTTTTAGCCTGTCTTTGGCTATGCTGGCGGGTTTTTTATTTTTGGAAAATAAATTTGTGAACCATTCCATTACGAACCTCCTCTAGTGCCTGACGAAGAATTTTTTAATTTTATTGAAGATGCCGCTTTCTATTGTTAAATCCATAAGAGGCACGGTTTCGCCCATCATGCGCTTTACGATATCGCGGAAGGCGCGGCCTGCCTGGGAGTTATTGTCTGCCACGCAGGGTTCGCCCTTGTTGGTGGCTATTACTATGCTTTCGTCGTCTGGGATTACGCCCAGTACATCTATTGCCAGGATTTCTGTTACATCTTCTAGGGCCATCATATCGCCGCGCTTTACCATGTCTGGGCGGATGCGGTTTAGAATTAGCATAGGGTCGCGCACTTCGGCGGCTTCTAGCAGGCCTATAATCCTGTCTGCGTCGCGCACGGCAGATACTTCTGGCGTGGTTACTACTATTGCCTTGTCTGCACCGGCGATAGCGTTTTTGAAGCCTTGCTCTATGCCGGCGGGGCAGTCTAGTAGCACATAGTCGAAATCTTCCCGCAACTGCTCGCAGAGTTTTTTCATTTGCTCTGGGGTTACGGCGTCTTTATCTTTGGTTTGGGCTGCGGGCAGAAGGTATAGGGTGGGGTAGCGTTTATCCTTGATTAGAGCCTGCTTTAGGCGGCAACTACCCTCTATTACATTTATCAAATCGTATACTATGCGGTTTTCTAGCCCCATAACAACGTCTAGGTTGCGCAGGCCAATATCTGCGTCTACCAAAACCACGCGCTTGCCTTCTATGGCTAGGCCTGCGCCTATGTTCGCGCTGGTGGTTGTTTTGCCAACGCCCCCTTTGCCAGAGGTGATTACATATACTTCGCTCATTATAGTCTCCATTTCCATCCCAATATGGCGCTGTTTAAAGCCAGGTCAGTGTCTTTGATGCCTGCTGGTGCGCGCTGTGCGCGTATGTTGTTAAAGGTTTTTATTTGAGTTCTTCTGAAGCCACAAAAAACGTGATTTCGGAAAAAGTCTATTCACAGCGCAGCTATGAAAACCTCATCCCCTCTTACATATGCGTAGGAGGGCGTATTTTTTGTGTTTTGTTCTGGCACGTAGGTGATTAGCTTGCCTATGCGTAGCTGGGTGGGGCGTAGGGTGAGTGCGGATACAAAGCAGCTTTCGTCGCCGTTTGCCCCAGCATGTGCCATGCCTTTTAATGCCCCTAATATTATTACATTGCCGTCGGCCACTACTTCGCTGCCGGGGTTAACGTCGCCGCGTATTACCACAGAACCATGGAAGTTTATGGACTGGCCGCTGCGTAGGCCGCTGTTGTAGAAGGCGGTTTCGTGGATGTTTTGGCGGGTTTTGGTTGCGGTTGGTTCTTCGGGCGCGGGGGTGATATGTTGTGGCGCTTTGGTGGCTGTGCCGCTGCTTTCTACAAAATCTACGCGCAGGTTTGTTTCTGCCATTATTATATCTAGCAGGTGGCGCTCTTCTGTTTCTGAAAGGTCACGGCCTTTAAAGGCCACGGCAGAATTCGCCCCGTCGAAGAATTTTTTGGCATTGGCCAGTTTTTCCCGCAGGGCCTCTTCAAGCTCTGTAAATTCCACAGTTTCGTCCAGCATTATGCTAATGCCGTTGCGCTGGCCTTTTACTATAACTGGCTGCTTCGCCATGGGTATTCCTCCTTGCAGAAAATAACTGCTATGGGGATTGTCGCATAATATCTGGGATGATGCAAACGAATTGTAGGATATTTTCAGTTGGTCGGATTTTCCGACCAACTGGATTTTTTGCCAACCAACTTATTTACATGTTGCAATAAGCTGAAACTGCGGTAACAGGAAAAAGCCAACCAGCCGCAAGACGTAAGCTAAAGCCTCGCTTGCATTCTAACGGTTCAGCCCCCACGCAGCGGGAGAGCCGTTTACTTGTGGCGGGCGTTCTGGTTCGTGGTGCAGGCCTAGGGCTATGCCAAGCATATCTTGGGCTATGCGTGCGGCAATTTGGCTGTACGCTGGGGTAGAGCCAAATGGCATGGCTACATATATGGCAATTTGCGGGTCATTTAAAGGGGCGAAGGCGCCGAAAGATGAATGAGAAAGCCTGCGCGGGTCTTGTTCTGCCGTACCTGTTTTGCCTGCTATGCTAAGTGGGAACCCCCGAAATAAACCTGTTGCCGTGCCGCCCACGCCTGGTTGGGTTACAAGGCGCATGCCTTCAATCACTATATCCCAGGTAGAATCTGCCACTACTATATCGGTTTCTACTGGGGCTGGGCGGTTTTGCATAACTGTGCCGCCCCGATAATCTTCCACCATTTGCACCAGATGCAACGGGAAATCCACGCCCCGGTTAGCGATAACTGCCATGCCGCGCACCATTTGGGCTGCGGTGTAGTTGTTAAAGCCCTGGCCGATAGATACTTGGGAAGTATCGCCGTCGAACCAGTTTCTGCTAGATTCTGGCGAGGCAGGGCGCAGCAGCTCGTATTGGAAGCGCTTAAATTCTGGGCCGGCCATGGTATTGCCCGTAAAGCCAGCATTGCGCAATTCTATTGGGTGTTCACCAATTTCTACGCCGGTAAAACCGTTAAGGCCAAAAAAGTCCATGTATTTGTTCAAGGTGCGTATACCCTGCAAAGTTTCGCCCCTGCCAGCGTTACCCAGCCTAAAGGCCACGTCTGCAAAGAAGAAGTTGCAGCTTACCGCAATGGCCGTAGACACTGGTATGCTGCCATGGCCGCCAGCCCAGCAGCGCACCCCTGGGGTGCCCGCCGCAGTAAACCTTGCCCTGGTAGAAATGCGTGTGGTGGGTGCTATCACGCCAGCCTCCAGCCCAGCCACCGCCGTAAACATCTTAAATGTGCTGCCCGGTGCGCGGGCTTCGCGGAAGGGGCGGTTCATCAATGGGCCGGTGGGGTCTAGCACGGTTACTCTGTGGATATATTCATTGTCTTGGTTGTTTACAAACCGGTTATTGTCAAAGCTTGGGTATGTTACGGCTGCCAGCACCTGTCCTGTGTGTACGCAAGTGATAATCACGCTGCCAGAGAATGGGTCAAGCGCCAGCATTTGCGGGGTGATTTCTCGCGCTTCTATTTTGCGCACCAAAATATCACGGGCACGGCCAGGCTGGGTGCGTAGTATGGTGCTAATCTCGTAATTTGGGTCGCTTAGCTGCCCTGTGCCAATCATGGTTAGCATCACCTTTGCCGGGGAAATACGCCTGGCGCGGATGCCCTCTACAATAAACTCACGGCTGGTATCTATGCTTGCCCTAGCCATGGTGGCCTCTGGGTAGCGGTCTATAATATAGCGGCGCATGGGGTAGGCTAGGCTATCTGGCTCTGCCTCCAATATGCTGCGGATATCCAAGTTATGGGCTTCCACAAGGGAAATAAACGCAGTCTCTAGCGGCACAATGGGGTCTGCCCGGCCGCCACGGGTAAGCCGCGCAATAACCGCCTGGCTAAGATGATGCTCTAACACATGGAAGGCCTGCATTTGCAGCTCTAGGTCTATGGTAAGAAACACCCTGTTGCCTGGCTGCGGCTCTATAACTCGCACCGGGTTGCTAATCCTGCGCCCGGCGGCGTTTACATCAAAAGATTGCAGCCCAGGCTGCCCCCGCAAAAAATGCTCCATAGAAAGCTCAAGCCCGGCCCGGCCAAACATATCCTGAGCCGTGTAGCCAAGGTGTTCGTTTTCCTCTAGCTGGGCGGCGGTAATAGGCAGCACATGGCCTAGCATATGAGACATATATCGCCCGGCCGGGTATTCCCTCAAAGTTTGTATATCCACAAAAAGCCCAGTAAAGAAATCATTCTGCTCGTCTATTGCCGCGATAGTGGCCTGGGAAACATTGTATGCAAAGATAATTGGCGTGGGACTGTAGGTATCCCAATTAAGCAGCCGCTGCATAAAAATTTGGCTGCGGAAGTTCATTATACGGTGGGCGTCCTCATCGCTAAGTTCAGGGTCTATGTTGAACTGGCGCTCCCGCAGGTATTGCCATGCTTCTTCGGCGGTGGCATACATATGGTTTGGCACTGCCATATCATGTTTCCAGCGCCGCTCTAGGCGGGTGACAGTGTCTGGGTTGTTTCCTGTGATGGTAAACTCCCGGGGGTAATCCCGGGAAATAGGCAGCGCGTCTACATATTGCTCCCCATTGCGCTCGAAAAGCAGCGCTAGTTCTAGCAAGGCATCGTTGGAAATCGCAACAGATGGATCCATTTTTAGTACAAAAGTAGGTTTATTTATGGCTAAGGGGCGGCCATGCCTGTCGTAAATAGTGCCGCGCAGGGCGGGTATTGTCTGTGTCACCTGTGCGGTGCGTGGCGGCGGCAGGCGGAAACTATCATGGTACACGATTTGCAGCTGAAACATTCTAACCAGCAAAATATAAAAAAGCACCGCAGTAAGCACCATAAGCCAAAGGATGCGGTGGGTGATAAATCTATACAAAAATCCGCCAATTTCTGCGGCGAAGCCGGGCAGATTACTCATCATCAGCCCCTCCTCCAAACAAACTTTTAAAATTCGCCTCATGCCTGGTTATTCTGGTATTGATAAAATGCATCACGGCATAAATAGGTATGGCAACAGTGGCCGTATAAACCGTGGTAGGAAGCATAATGCTGCGCACATAATGCGAAAAATCCAGCTGTCCCGTAAGCATAATCGCCATCACATAAAACCCAAACTGATGCACCAGCGACACCGCCACCACCACAAAAAACGGCATGAAATAATTATCCTTGAAAAAATCCCTAAAGGGCTTGCCACAAACATAACCAGTTAAGAAACCAAGCAGCGCAAATACGCCAATAAACATGGCCGCCAGCATATCATGCACCAGCCCGGTAAAAAATCCAAAAAGCGCGCCCTCGATATCCCCACGCAGTATGGCATAGCTAACAATAAGCACCAGGGCAGTATCAGGCATAACCCCCATTATGGAAAACTGCGGCCAAAATGTGGATTGAAGCGCAAAGTTTATTAAAATGATTGCTGCCATTGTTATTATTCTAACCACGGTCTATTCCTCGTATATAATCAGATGTCTGTCTACTGTTTCAGACGCCTCGGCAAATTGATGTGCCACAACCAGCACCATTTCGATATCAAAAAGGCAGGCCGCAGGTATGATAATGGCATGGCGTGTAAGGCCGTCTGGGTTGGGGTGTACGCTTTCCACAGTGCCCACCAGTAGCCCAGGCGGGAAGATAGAGCTATGTGGCGATGTAACAATTTCATCCCCGGGCATAATCTGCGCCTCTATTGCAATATGATCCATGCGGGTAAGCCCTTCTTGCATAAGGCGGATATTCCCGCGGATTTGCCCTATATCCTCTGTGCGCACGGCCATAACCGCCGCAGAAAAATCGCTATCTATTACAGTAAGAAACTGAGAACGGTTAGGGTGTACCTGCCGCACAACCCCCAGCAGCCCTCCATTGCCAATAACGGCCATGTTCCGCGCAACATCATTGCTAGAGCCGCGGTCTATAATAAAGCGGCTATACCATGCAGATGGGTTCACACCAATTACCCTAGCGGCCATAAGCGGCAGCTGGGCATATTGCTGATGCATTGCCAGTAGCGAGTTTAGGCGATAATTTTCCACATCGGCCTGTTGCAGGCGTTGGTTATCCAGCCGCAACCGTATTACTTCTTCTTGCAGCTGGCGGTTTTCGTCAATTAAGGCGCGATTATCACCTATAGAGCTAAAGCCGTCGCCAACCCAGCCTGTAGCGGCCGCAATCCCACGCTGTATAGGCTGTACAGCTGTAGCTAGCCCCCTTGCCACCAAAAGCGGCTCGGCATCTGGCCGCAGCGTGAAGAAAATGGCCAACAGGCATAAGCCAATGCCACTGAGCAAAAACGCTCGCTTGTATTTACCCAGTTTATCCATTAGCGGTTTACCCTGCCGTGGGTTACCAGTACATTGCTAAGTACTTTGTAATTTTCCAGCACCATTCCTGTGCCTATGGCCACGCAGTTTAGTGGCTCGTGGGCTATATGCACAGGTATATCTGTTTCTACAGTTATAAGCTCTGCCAGCCCGCGCAGGGCAGCGCCGCCCCCTGCCAACACAATGCCAGTGGCCATTACATCGCTGGCCAGCTCTGGCGGGGTTTTCTCTAGGGTAAATTTTATTGCATCAAGTATTCGCTCCACAGGTTCTTTTATGGCTTGCATGATATCTTCTTCGGATAAGGTTATGGTGCGCGGCAGGCCAGAAACTAAATCCCGGCCGCTTATATCCATTACATTGCTTGCGTCTGGGTTGTACGCGCAGCCTATGTTTATTTTGATATTCTCGGCTGTACGCTCGCCAATGGCAAGGCTATGTTCGCGTCTTATAAAGCTTACTATATGGTTATCCAGCTCGTCCCCGGCTGTGCGTAGGGATTTGCTTGTAACCACGCCGCAAAGCGACATAACCGCAACTTCGCTAGTGCCGCCACCTATATCTACAATCATACTGCCCTGAGGTTCGGAAACTGGCAGCCCAGCCCCTATGGCTGCGGCCATTGGTTCTTCAATAAGGCCCACGGCCTTGGCAGGCACGCCTGCGGATATTGTAGCTTCTTCTATGGCTCGTTTTTCTACTTCTGTCACACCGCTTGGTACGCAAATAACCACATTTGGCCTGCGTGTAAACCATCTGCGGGAGGTTGCCTTTTTAATAAAATATTTGAGCATAGCCTGGGTGGTTTCAAAGTCTGCAATCACGCCATCTTTCATGGGGCGTATGGCTACTATAGACCCAGATGTGCGGCCTATCATCTGCTTAGCCTCGTCTCCCACTGCCATTACTTTTTTTGTCGCGGTGTTTATCGCCACCACAGATGGCTCGTTTAATATAATCCCTTCGCCCTTGGCAAACACAAGTACATTTGCCGTACCCAAGTCGATGCCTAGATATGTTGTAAACATGTTTGTAACTTCCCCTTTACATATGTTGTGGACATTCTAATGAAGCCTCCACATATTTTGGTTGGGCTGCCCCCTAGTATAGTATGCCCGCCTAAGGAAAATTTAACCATATGGACATATTTTCAGCTCTTGTTTGATTATCGCATATTTTTTTGAATTTTTCAATGAAGTTTGACATTTTCCTGTTGACATTTCATTTGACAACTATGTGTGAAAAAAGTATTATCCTATTGTCCCTTAATTGGGCTTAATATATAGGAGGTGTAACATGACAACATCGGTAGTGATAATTATTGCTGCCGCTGTAGCTGTAGTATTCTGTGTAATCGGCTTTGTAGCCGGGGTAGTTTATAGAAAAAAAATTGCAGAATCTAAAACAGGTGTGGCCGAAGAAAAGGCCAAAACCCTACTGGAAGAAGCAAGGCGTAACGCAGAAGCCCGCGCAAAGGAAATGTTGCTTGAAGCTAAAGAAGAAAGCATCAAAACCAAAAGCGAGGCCGAGAAAGACGCAAAAGAGCGCAGAAACGAGTTGCAGCGTTTAGAAAAACGCTTAGTTCAAAAAGAAGAACAACTGGACAAAAAGCTAGAAAAGACAGCAGAAAAAGAAGACCAGCTAAGAGAAAAGAACGACCAGCTAGATGAAAAGCAAGCAGAACTAAACAGCCACCTAGCAAGGCAAAACCAAGAACTAGAACGTATTGCAGGCATGACAGCAGAAGAAGCCAAGGCCGCACTGCTTGCCGCAATAGAACAAGAAGCAAAGTTTGAATCTGCAAAACTTATCCGCGATATCGAACAAAAAGCAAAGGTTGAAGCGGATAAAAAAGCCAGAGATGTACTAGCCAGCGCCGTGCAGCGCTGTGCAGTAGACCATGTGGCAGAAACCACGGTTAGCGTAGTTAACCTGCCTAGCGATGAAATGAAAGGCCGCATAATAGGCCGCGAAGGCCGTAACATACGCGCCCTAGAATCGCTAACAGGCATAGACCTTATCATTGACGACACCCCAGAGGCTGTAATCCTTAGCGGTTTCGACCCAATGCGCCGGGAAATTGCAAGGCTTTCACTAGAAAAGCTTGTGGTAGATGGCCGCATACACCCCACTCGCATAGAAGAAGTGGTGGAAAAATCACGCAAGGAAGTTGAAATCCAAATCAAAGAGGAAGGCGAAGCTGCCACCTTTGAAACAGGCGTACATGGTATCCACCCAGAGCTAACACGCTTGCTTGGTAAAATGAAATTCCGCACAAGTTATGGTCAAAATGTGCTCAAGCATTCTATAGAGGTGGCCTACCTTTGCGGGCTGCTGGCTGGCGAGCTAGGTGCAGACGTTGCCCTGGCCAAGCGGGCAGGCTTGTTGCATGACATAGGCAAGGCTATAGACCACGATGTAGAAGGCAGCCATGTTTCCATTGGCGCCGGCCTATGTAAAAAATATAAAGAATCTGACCTGATAATAAACGCAGTAGAGGCCCATCACGGCGATGTAGAACCCACCAATATCATATCTGTAATCACCCAGATAGCAGACTCTATATCTGGCAGCCGCCCAGGCGCACGCCGCGAAACCCTAGAAGCATACATGAAACGCCTGCAAGCCCTAGAGGCCATAGCAGACGAGTTTGACGGCGTGGAAAAATCCTTCGCAATACAAGCTGGCCGCGAGCTGCGTATAGTAATAATCCCAGACATAGTAGACGATGCAAGCCTAATCTTACTAGCCCGCGACATAGCCAAGCGCATAGAAAGCGAGCTAGAATACCCAGGCCAAATAAAAGTAAGCCTAATCCGTGAAACTAGGGCTATCGAGTACGCGAAGTAATATGTAGATATAGTGAAATAAATAAGAAACGGTCTTGCCCATGCGGCACATGAAACGCCGAGACAAGGCGGTTCGGGCGTTTTTGCTGCGACAGGCGAGACCTGTTTTGAATTGTTTCACTATAAAACCGTTAGAGGCTTCGCCGCCCACACCTCCAAAAACTTTGAAGTTTTTTGCTTCTTTTTTTCAAAAAAGAAGGGGGTGTTGGGGGCGAAGCCTCTTGACCATTTTAGTTAATTAGCATTCTGCAAAGCTGTCGCATTCTGTGTCTTTACAGGCGTGTGGGTCTGGAGTTGTGTTGCCTACCGTTATTGTGTCTAGCGAGCAATGTTTGGCTGCGTCGTTGAATTTGCAATTTTTTACGCTACATTTAATGTGTGGGTTAATCATTTTTTCACTCCTTTTTTAATGGAAGCACAGATAATTAGGTAGTGCTTTCAGTTGATTGTTTTATTGTTGCCATTAAGTTTGTAAATTATAGTCAGCCCGGCCCCAGGAATTTTTTGGTTCAGCGAGCTGCAGCGAGGTGCTTTTATGAATAATGAACTTAGTAAATTTGTTAGGGAAATCCCAAACTTCCCAAAGCAGGGGATTTTGTTTAGGGATATCACCACCGTACTTAAAGACCCCACCGCCCTAAAAATGTCCATGGATGCCATGGCGCAGCTTACCCAGGGCTTAGAGTTTGACACGATTTTGGGCCCAGAATCCCGCGGGTTTATTTTTGGCGTGCCATTGGCGTACATGCTGGGCAAGGGTTTTGTGCCTGTGCGTAAGGCTGGCAAACTGCCTGCATCCATTGCGAAAAAAGAATATGAGTTAGAATACGGCACCGCCACACAGGAAATCCACTTGGATGCAGTAACCCCTGGGCAGAAGTTTATAATAGTTGATGATTTGCTGGCTACAGGTGGCACAGCCAATGCTATTTGCCAGCTTATAGAAGAGTTGGGCGGTAAAGTAGTGGCGCAGATATATTTTATAGAGCTTACGGGGCTTAATGGCCGCGCCGCATTGGCAGGGCATGATGTGCGGGCTGTGTTGGAGTATTGATTCGACAGCTAATGTTTTAACTTAGAGGTTTTTACAGGGAGACATAGATGTCTCCCTGTTTTGCTTTTGAGTAGAGGTGCTGCAAGGGGCCGTTATCGCAGGTGCGATGTCTAAGAATCCATCCTCAAAAAAGTGTAACAACACCCGAAGTGTGTTAGAATATGGTAAAAAGGCATAGGGGTGATACTTGATGAGGTACAGCACGGATTTAACTGACAAGCAATGGGCAGTCATCCGAGAT